>Ga0316607_1000644_pt1 | contig 11903 bp, 9 predicted proteins | sample MIS2016062E_MG_FD_207674 | JGI IMG/M metagenome (GOLD analysis project Ga0316607, IMG submission 207674) | Microbial mat bacterial communities from Middle Island sinkhole, Lake Huron, Michigan, United States - MIS.2016.062E | ecosystem: Environmental > Aquatic > Freshwater > Lake > Sediment...
AAAAAATACATCAGCAATATCAGCAATTAGTCCAAGACAGAATCGATGTTTTCAAGGATATGATTGTGGCTTTGACTGAAGATTCAAAGAATGATGCCAAAGGTTCGGCTGGCGACAAACACGAAACGGCTTTGTCGATGATGCACATCGAGCAAGAGAAACTCAATCACAAATTGAAAGAAGTATTGGCTCAAAAAGCAATTTTAGACAAAATTGATTCCACCACAATTGCCAAAACTATTATTGTTGGCAGCTTGGTCAAAGCCAATGGAATTTATCTTTATTTAAGTGCCGCACTTCCTAAAATTGCTGTTGAAGGAATCAAAGTTATTGCATTATCTCCACAATCTCCTTTAGGAAATAAATTGATGGGAAATGAAGTGGGGTTTTTGTTTGAGATTAATGGGACGAAGTATTTGATTGAAGAAATTAAATGATATTCAAATGGATTATTGGTATTTAATATGCAGTTTTTCTTGGTTTGGAGCAGCCTTTGCTTTTTATAAAATTCATAAACTTTGGCATAAAGACATTACTGAAAATAATAAACTCTATAAATTTGAATTAAATGCAAGAAATTTTAAACATTGGGTAATTATTATAATTCTTGTAATTACTGGAATCGTTTATTTTTTCAAAGCAACAGGATAAAAAATCTGTTTTATACGTGTTACTTGCATCCGTTTAATCAGTGTTCAATTCTTGATTCAAATTGTTTATTCTAATAAAAAAGTGCTTATAAGCTCAATATTATTTTGCACATACTTATATTGGAATAGTTTGTTTTCACCCACCAAAAGTAGCTTGTCATCTAAAGGAATTACATCAAAAGGATTGATATTCTTAAATTGATTTGTCATTTGCAAATCCAGTACATCGGTTCTATTAAACACTTTTAGCCCGGCGGTTCCATCACAAATAAATAACATTTGATCTTTTATTCCCAAACCATAAGGGTTTTCCATAATGTAAGATTTTATTTTTACTGGCTTAGCTTTGTTGGTAATGTCAATAATTTCTAAAACACTTTCAGACGCACCGCACAAATTCCCTGATCGTAAAGTAACGTAGGCATATTTTTCATCCACCACCACTGGGTCACAAGCGTTTATGTGGGCAATTCTTGATACAAAAACAGGATTTTCTAACGATTTGATATCATAAATATACATTCCGTTTGTGCTTCCTAAATACAAATATTCATTTCTATTAAAAATGGTTTCTATGCCCCAACCAACATATTGTTCATTAATTTTTTTTGGAACAGATAAATTTTGGATGTTAAAAATATTGATTTTCTGATTATCGACCGCATATAAAAAATCTTCTACAATCATAAAGCGGGCTAACGAACCGCCTTTTCCTACCGCTCCTTCAGAACTTGTTGCGTTTACCATAATTCCACCTCTATCGATCAATATATCGTAGTTCTGAGGTTTTCTTTTTTCTTGCTTGACAGTCCAATCGACAATAATTTTATCTGCTGTTATATTTTGATAATCGTAATATACTGGGTTATCATTTTCAACTGTTGGATAGGCAGGATAATAGAATGGAAAAACATCGTTCAATCTATTTTTTTCTACTATTTTTCTAATATCGGAAATATCGAAAACTACCAAATCTGAATAACTATCGGCAAAAAGCATCTCATCTTTGACAGCTATATCTGTATTTCCGAGAATTTTCAGAAACGATATTTTTTTGGGAGCCGTTGGAATTGTATTGTCAATAATATGAATGCCTTTTTCTACATCATTAATAAAAATAAATTCTTCATAAACATAAATTTTACCAGACTTATCGGTATTTTGAGGTGGTAAAATTTTTACAGAACTTCTTAACTCGCTCAAAGTCATCGTAACCGGAGTTACGACATTGTAAATTTCATAATCTTCATTCTCGCAAGACATAAAAGTTAGTAAAAATGAAGTTAGCATCAATAAAAAATATAATGTATTTTTCATTTGTGTAATATTTATGGTTTTTTAATAGTCAAATAACAGAACTAATTTACTCATTTTTAATTAAATAAAGACTATATTTTTGAATTATTTTTATTTAAAAACAACTCCAAATTTTAAAGATTCTGCTTTTGCTTCTGGAATTAATCTTCTCAAATTTGCTATTCTCGTGGCATCGGCTGGGTGAGTACTAAGAAATTCAAGGGGTTTATTTCCGCTGCTACTGGCGGCCATTCTTTCCCAAAATGATATTGCTAATTCAGGATTATATCCTGCAATTGCCATAAGAGTTAAACCAATTTTATCGGCTTCAGTTTCGTGATTTCGACTAAAAGGAAGCATCACTCCCACTTGAGAACCAATTCCATAATATTGTTGCCACATTTGTTGTTGCTCGGCACTTTTATTACCTGTGGCAACTGCTACTCCCACTGCACCTAATTGTTGCAACTGAGAAGCACTCATTCTTTGGGCTCCGTGATTGGCCAAAGCGTGTGAAACTTCGTGTCCCATTACGGTTGCTAATCCTGCATCGTCTTTCGTAACGGGTAAAATTCCTGAATAGACCACAATTTTTCCACCTGGCATACACCAAGCGTTGATCTCTTTATTTTCTATCAACTTATATTCCCATTGATAACCGTTCAGATATTCAGCTTGTCCATTGGCTTTTAACCAACGTTCAGCAGCAGCTTTGATTTTCATCCCAACGCTTTCTACTCGTCTTGCATCTGTAGTATTAACAATCACTTTGTTTTCTTTCAAAAAAGTCCCATACTGTTGAAAAGAAGATGGAAATAATTGACTATTTGATACAAAATTCAAACTTTTTGTTCCTGTAAATGGATTTGTTGCACAAGAAAAAAATAATCCTATTGCGCATATTCCAACTAATATAATGTACTTTTTCATAAAAATAACTCTAAACATTTGAACAAAAATAATACTAATTTCAAATTTTGACTTATAGAATAAATACTAAAAGTATTAATATTTTTGTAAAACAATTGGGGAACTAATATTTATAAACCGTCACACTTAATGGAGGCAATAGTAATTCAACAGAATAATCTCTTCCATCATACGGAAGTGCTTCTATTGATAATTTATTTGGGTTTTTCACACCACTTCCACCATAAAGAGTAGCATCACTATTAAAAATTTCAGTTAATTTACCACTTTTGGGTACGCCAACACGATACTGTTTGCGAACAACCTGAGTAAAATTGCAAGCTACAATTATATCGTCTTTAGAATTGTTTCCTTTTCGAATAAAAGTCATTACAGCATTTTGATGATCAGAATAATTAATCCATTCAAAACCTTCGGGACTAAACTGTTTTTCGTGCAAAGCAGGTTGAGTTTTGTACAAAGCATTCAAATCAGTGATGGCTTTTTTGACTCCTTCGTGAAAATCGTATTGCAACAAATGCCAGTCTAAACTTTCTTGAAAATTCCACTCGGAGCTTTGTCCGAATTCATTTCCCATAAACAATAATTTTGCTCCAGGGTGCATAAACATATAACCATAAAGCAATCTTAAATTGGCAAATTTCTGCCATTCGTCGCCGGGCATTCTACCAGCAATAGATTTTTTGCCATAAACTACTTCATCGTGTGAAAGCGGCAACATAAAATTTTCAGAAAAAAGATAAGTCATCCCAAAAGTCAAATCGTTTTGATGGTATTTTCTGTACACCGTTTCTTTTTGAAAATATTGTAGCGTATCGTGCATCCAACCCATCATCCATTTCATTCCAAAACCTAATCCTCCTACAAATGTTGGACGTGAAACCATCGGGAAAGAAGTACTTTCTTCGGCAATAGTTTGTACTCCCTCAAAACTAGAATATACGGCCTCGTTAAATTCTTTCAGGAAACTAATCGTATCGAGATTTTCTCTTCCTCCAAAAATATTAGGTTCCCATTCTCCCTCTTCTCTGGAATAATCCAAATACAACATCGACGCTACGGCATCTACTCGGAGTCCATCGACGTGATAGTGTTGTAACCAAAAAATGGCATTGCTAATCAAAAATGCGCGCACTTCATTTCGTCCGTAATTAAAAACCAAACTTTTCCAATCTGGATGATAGCCTTTTCTGCGGTCGGGGTGTTCATAAAGATTTGAACCATCAAAAAACCCTAATCCGTGTGAGTCCTCTGGAAAATGTGATGGCACCCAATCCAAAATAACTCCAATTCCTGCTTCGTGCAAGGCATCAACCAAAACCATAAAATCCTGGGGTGTTCCAAAACGGGATGTTGGTGCAAAATAGCCTACCAATTGATAGCCCCAAGAAGGATCATACGGATATTCCATTATGGGCATAAATTCAACGTGTGTAAAGCCTGTTTCCTTAATATAATCGACTAGTTCTGTTGCCAATTCTAAATAAGTTAAAAATTTCCCATGGGCATTGCGTTTCCAAGAGCCCAAATGAACTTCATAAACTGAATAGGGTTTGTCTAAGTCATTGTGTTCTTTTCTGGTTTGCATCCAATGAGTATCTTTCCATTGGTAATCCAAATCCCAAACTACAGAGGCTGTGTGTGGTGGATGTTCACAAAACAAAGCAAATGGATCGGCTTTTTCGGTGATAATTCCGTTGTTGTTGGATTGAATTTTGTATTTATAGGTAGTTCCTTTTTCGATTCCGGGAATAAAACCTTCCCAAATTCCAGAGGAATCCCAGCGCACCTGCAAAGGATGATCACCTTGAATCCAATAATTGAAATCCCCAACTACAGAAACGGAACGTGCTGATGGTGCCCAAACGGCAAAGTAAACGCCTTTCACACCATCAACTTCTAGAAGATGCGCACCTAGTTTTTCGTATAATCTGAAATGTTTTCCTGCTTTGAATAAATTGATATCGAAATCGGTAAATAGGGAATAAGGTTGTACTTTGTTCATTTTTGGTTATTTTTCCTCACCCCCGACCCCTCTCCTTCGGAGAGGGGAGCCAGGTTGCGAGCATTATTATTATTATTATTATTATTATTATTATTATTATGTTTTTTTATTTATTTTTAATCCATTTTGGGTTGCAAAATTATTTATAACCAAACTCCATAATGCTAGCGATGCCCGTCAAAGGAATTACAGCCCAGCGTGGTCTCGAATTGAGTTCATATCCCAATTCGTAAATTGCTTTTTCGAGCAGACAATATTTGAGTAAGAAATCAATTTCTTTACGATAACCAATGTTCAAGTTTTCGCCTTGAGCGACATCAGTATAGGTTTGGAGAAACACACCTACAAAGTATTTGAACAAAATTTCGCCAGCCTTGAACAGCTCTTCTTGTTCATAATGATATTTTTCTTTGTTGTTGAAAATCGTAGCATAAATAGCGTAATGAAACGAGCGAAACATTCCGGCAACGTCCTTTAAAGGTGGTTGTTTTACCTTTCGGTCACGAATGGTACTTTCTGGTTCGCCTTCAAAATCTAGGATACAAAAATCGTCACCGTTGACTAAAACCTGTCCTAAATGATAATCTCCGTGAATGCGAATTCGTTCGGATTTCATTTTTGTCCAATCGAAATCTAAAAACAATTTTCGAATTTCTTTTTTATGATCCAAAAACTGATTGGCTAATTCTAAAGCTAATCCATCTAATTTATGAAGATTATTTTCTAAAATATTCAATCGGTTTTGAAACTGATAGGTCAATCTGTTTTTGAGCCAAACCGTGTAATCACCATTATAAGTCGTTGGTGTAAATGCGGTTTCGTGAACATCACTTCCTAAAGCAATATGCATTTCGGCAGTTCGTGTTGCCAACTTTTGGATTCGCATAAAAATATTTAATCCCGCCCAATCGATAATTTCGTGAGGTACTTCGTTGATTTTTAATCTTTTGAACAATTCAATATCAGGTAATTTATTGATGTTGATTTTTTTATGCTTTAGATTAACAAAAATATTATCCACTTCGTTCAGCATGAATTGCCAAGCATCACCTTGATTGGGAACCAATTCCTGCATTAAGCCCAGTGTGATATTCCCGTCGGCTAAAACTACACTTATGCTTCCCATATAAGCTGGTGAATTTTTGAAATCCATTCTTTCTGTAAGAAAAAGACTAATTTCATAATCGGGATTCATACTGATATAGATTCTTCTAAAAATTTTTAAAACTAGTGTATTGTTGTAAATTATAGAAGTGTTGCTTTGTTCCACTCCCATAAATTTGGAATTTTTATATTCCTTTTCTTCTAGTTTTTCTCCTTTGTGAAACTTTACAATGGAATTTGATTTCTCTTTTGAACTGACAATTTTATCAAATAATAATTTTTTGAAATCTTCCTGATGCAGTGCATCTACAAGGAATCCAGTTTTTCCGTTCATAATTACAGGAGCAATTATGGTGTTGGTATCTAGCTTATCCTTAGGCATAAAAGCAATAGGCATAAAATAATGCTGATAAAAAGCTTCTTTGAAATTGACTTCCAGTAAAACTCCAAAAAAGGTATTCGTTTTTGAGGAAATTTTAAAAAAGTCAACTACTTCTATATATTTTAAGGTACTAGCTTTGCCACCATACCAGCGTTTATTGATGATATATTTCTCAAGAATATCAGAAGAAAAGACTTGTACAAATTCTTTGTCGTCAAAAGCATTTTCCCAATCTGTTTTGAAAACAAATGGATTTTGAAAATCATCATCGTTCATCTTGAAATATTTTATCGTTCAACTTTAAACAAATGGAATGGCAAATCAGGAGTTATCTCAACAAAATTCCATTCTTTGTACCAAGTGTAACTATTTCCGGTTATCAAATCGGTAATTTTTAGCGGCAGCTTACTCAATAATTCATGAGGAAGAAGTACCATAGCTTGAGTAGTATAATTAGAATCGAGACTTGCAATCATAAGCGTTTCGTCATTTTTTTCGTCATCAAATTTATAATATGCCATTACTTTATCATTGTTTGTTGCACAAAAAATAATATTATTGGTTTGTTGTAACGAAGCGTTTTCTTTTCTGATATTGTTTATTCTACTTATTAATGTGGTAATTTTATTTTGCTTTTCCCAATCCCATCTGAAAAATTCATATTTTTCTGAATTCAAATATTCTTCTTTTCCGGGAGCCAATGGAGTTGAAATTTGATATTCAAAAACAGGCCCATAAATTCCTACACTTGAACTTAAAGTAGCTGCCAAAAAATACCGTTGAAGGTGAATGGATTCGTTTCCGTGCTGCAAATGTCCTGGATTAATATCGGGAGTGTTGGGCCAAAAGTTGGGACGATAATATTCTTTTTGCTCAGATTTGGTTAATTCTTCAACATAATTTGTAAGTTCTTGCTTGGAGCTTCGCCAGGTAAAATAAGTATAAGATTGCGTAAATCCTTGTTTTGCCAATTCGTCCATGATTTTTGGTGCTGTAAAGGCTTCGGCCAAAAACAAAACATCGGGATGTTTTTTCTTGATTTCGCCAATCAACCAGCCCCAGAAAAAGAAGGGTTTGGTGTGGGGATTATCCACTCTAAAAATCTTAACATCACATTCTTCAATCCAAAATAAGGCAACGTCTAACAATTCTTTCCAAAGGTTTTTCCAATCGCTGCTTTCGAAGTAAATGGGTTGAATGTCTTGGTATTTCTTAGGAGGATTTTCGGCATATTGCACCGTTCCATCAGGACGCCACTTGAACCATTGCGGAAAATTTTTCACATAAGGGTGATCGGGAGCGGCTTGCAAAGCATAATCCATAGCGACTTCAATTCCTAATTCTTTGGCTTTTTGAACCAAAGATTTAAAATCTTCGATAGTTCCCAATTCAGGATGTGTCGATTTGTGTCCGCCGTATTGTGATCCTATTCCCCAAGGTGAGCCTACATCGCCATGTTCGGCATTTGTAGCATTATTTTTTCCTTTTCGATTCACTTCTCCTATTGGGTGAATAGGCGGAAAATATAAAGTGTCAAAACCCATCGAGGCTACCCTTGGCAACAATCTTTCGCAATCTTTAAAGGTGCCGTGTTTTCCTTCTTCGGAAGATGCTGAACGAGGAAAAAACTCATACCAAGTACTGAACAAGGCTTTTTTTCTATCGACATAAACTCTTAAATCTGATGATTTATTGGCTAAAAATCGCTTTGGGTGTTTTTTAAAAATGTGATGCAAATGTTCAGAAGTAGCTTCTCGAATGGCATTTTCATATTCACTTTCGGTAGTAAAATAATAAACCAAGGTATTCAAATAGTCTTTTTCGTTGGAATCCACCTCGTCCAAAATAGCTCTAACATAGTCTGCTCCTTCTAATAATTCAGATTTTACGTATTGATTGTCCTGAATTTTTCGAAGAATTCCGTGTTGCCAATTCAAGGCATAATCTACCCAACCTTCGACAAAATAGTTATAAAACCCTTGTTTTTCGACTTTGAAACTAGCATTCCAACTTTCGTTACCCACAGAATTCATTCGAACTTCTTGCCAATTTTTGTCTTTTTCGTGTTTGAATTTCACACAACATTGTATAACATCGTGACCGTCTGAAAACACATCGGCACTTACATTTACATTTTGATTTTCTATTCTTTTTATAGGATTAACACCACAGTCAAGTTGTGGTTTTATGTTTTCGATTACTATTCGAGTTTGATTCTGCATCTTTATTTTTTAAAATTCTACTAAATTTTAGGACAATTAACTTTTTTAATTGAGGGGGATTTTTATTTTATGGTAAAATTATTTGGAATTAATGCACCTTTTTTCACAACCACAATTCCTTCTTTTATCATATATAATTCGTTAGAATCATCTTCTAAATGTTTGCCTCCATTGATATGCACATCATTTCCAATTCTACAATTTTTATCAACAATGGCATTATTTATGAAACATCTTTCGCCAATTCCAATGAGTTGTTTGTTGTTTTTCAAATCTTTGTTCATGTCTTCGATACTTTGATAGAAATCATTACCCATTATATAGGAATTTTGAATCACAGAATCGCTACCAATTCTAGAGCGATTTCCAATAACAGAGCGAGAAATTTGTTTGGCATTGATAATACAACCATCAGAAATTAATGATTTATCGATACTCGTTTTTTTGAATTTTGTTGGCGGTAATAATCTTGGGCGAGTAAAAATTTTATTGTTATCATCGAATAAATTAAAATGTGGTACATCATCGGTTAGGCCAATATTGGCTTCAAAAAAGGATTCGATATTTCCAATATCTGTCCAATATCCTTCATATTGAAAACTAAATATTCTTTTGTGTCCAACTGCTTGCGGAATAATTTCTTTTCCAAAATCTTTAGTACTGGAATCTGACATCACATCCAATAAGAATTGTCTATTGAAAATATAAATTCCCATCGATGCCAAATAGAGTTTGCCTTCACTTTTCATTTGCTCGCTCACTTCCGATTCCCATTGGGGTAATAATTCTTTGGCTGGTTTCTCGATAAAAGCATCAATAAAGCTATCGGAATTGGTCTTTAGAATTCCAAATTCAGGAGCATCTTTAGCATTTACAGGCAAAGTGGCAATAGAAATATCAGCTTCATTTTTAATATGATCTTCAATCATTTCATTCAAATCCATTTGATATAATTGATCGCCAGAAAGAATCATGGCATAGTCAAAATCATGATTCAAGAAATGAGGCATACATTGTCTAACGGCATCGGCTGTACCTTGAAACCATCTTGGATTGTCGGGGGTTTGTTCTGCAGCTAAAATATCTACAAAAGCATGACTAAAAATACTAAAATGATAGGTGTTTTTGATATGTGCATTCAAAGAAGCCGAATTGAATTGTGTCAATACAAAAATTCTATTTATCTCGGAATTCATACAGTTTGAGATTGGAATATCGACCAGTCGGTACTTTCCTCCAATTGGAACAGCTGGTTTTGAACGGGATTCTGTTAATGGGAATAATCTTGAACCTTGCCCACCACCTAGAATAATTGCGATAACATTTTTCTTTTTTGGTTTCATCTTAGTTAGTTATTAAATGGTACATTTCTATATATAGTTGACAAACTCTCTCTCAAAAGTGGTCAATATTGATTGTGTCATTTTATTTAGACTTTATTTGTCTTTATTCAATTTGCAATTACAAAAATTATGATGAAATGTTTACTGTTTCTATTCCATTTTTTTTCATATTCAATATTTGCTTAAAAGATTACGAATATAACAATTTAGATATTAAAAATCTAACTATTAATATTGAATTGAATAAATGGTTAAAATTGCTACATTTAACTTTTTTAAATTTAGTAAAATTATTTATCAAATAACAAAACAAGTGAAAAATTATTAAAATGCCAAAAAAAACTTTAAATCATAAACAATCATTAAAAATTCCTAAACTTATACTGCTATTTAGTAAAGTTATTGCTTCAATTTCGCCAAAATTATCAGTTTTATTTTCGGCAAAATTATTCACAACTCCCATAAAACACAAAACTCCTAAAAGAGAATTGGAGATGGAAAGCAAAAGCATTCAAAAATTAATTGAAATCCCTTCAATAAATAAAAAAGTTATGGTCTATGAATATGGAAAAAGTGATCAAAAAATCTTATTGTCGCACGGATGGTCTGGAAGAGGAACACATCTTTTCAAAATTGCAGAAGAGTTATTAAAAGCTGGATTTTCAACACTTAGTTTTGATGCTCCAGCACACGGAAAATCGCCTGGAAGAACCACTATAATGTCTGAATTTGTGGAAACTATATTGGAAATGGAAAAACAGTTTGGTCCTTTTGAGGCCGCTGTGGGACATTCTTTAGGGGGAATGTCGTTATTGAATGCCACCCAAAAAGGTTTAGCAATTCATTCTTTGGTTATTATTGGAAGCGGGAATATTGTTCAAGATATATTAGACGATTTTGTAAAGAAATTAGAATTGAATCCTAACACAAGTACCAAAATGCGTTTGTATTTTGAGAAAAAATACAAGGTTGAAATGGATGATTATTCTGCTTACAGAGCGGCAATGGAAGTATCAATACCCGTTTTAGTCATTCACGATAAAAACGATTTTGAAGTTCCAGTTGAAGCGGCAAATCACATTCACAAACACCTAAAAAACGGAAAATTATTTGTAACCGAAGGATTAGGCCATCGCAAAATTCTTGGAAATGCTGAGGTTATTGAAAAAGTGATTGAGTTTGTGCAACAAAAAAATGTTTTTTAAAAATGTTTTTTTGAGGTTGGGTTTAGTCAACAAAGCTATTACTTTCTGCTTCTCAATTTTCTAGCTAAAAGTGTGTTTTTCAACAACATTGCAATCGTCATTGGTCCCACGCCACCTGGAACTGGAGTAATGAATGACGCTTTTTTGCTGACTTCATCAAAATCGACATCGCCAGTAATAATATAGCCTTTGGGGTGTGAAGTGTCTTCAACTCTAGTAATTCCCACATCTATTACAACAACTCCCTCTTTGACCATATTGGCTTTCAAATAATTGGGAACACCCAAAGCGGTGATGATAATATCGGCATTTTTGGTATATTCTTCAATATTTTTGGTTCGGCTGTGAGTGAGTGTTACGGTTGAATCGCCTGGATAACCCTTGCGACTCATCAAAATGCTCATTGGGCGACCTACAATGTGGCTACGTCCAATAACAACAGTATGTTTTTCTGAAGTTTCTACTTTGTATCGTTCCAATAATTCCATTATTCCATAAGGAGTGGCGGGCAAAAAGGTTTCCATTTCCAAGGCCATTTTACCAAAATTGGTAGGATGAAAACCATCCACATCTTTTTCGGGATCTATAGCCATTAGGATCTTTTGCTCGTCAATGTGTTTAGGCAAAGGCAATTGAACAATGTAGCCATCAAGGTTTTCATCTTCGTTGAGTTCATTGATTTTGTCTAACAATTCCTCTTCAGAAATATTTTCAGGCAAAGCCACCAAAGTGGATTCAAAACCTATTTGCTGACACGATTTTACTT
>Ga0316607_1000645_pt1 | contig 11890 bp, 16 predicted proteins | sample MIS2016062E_MG_FD_207674 | JGI IMG/M metagenome (GOLD analysis project Ga0316607, IMG submission 207674) | Microbial mat bacterial communities from Middle Island sinkhole, Lake Huron, Michigan, United States - MIS.2016.062E | ecosystem: Environmental > Aquatic > Freshwater > Lake > Sediment...
AGCAAAAGGTTTAAACATAGAATTAAATAAATTGTAATATTATGCTATACAAAGTACAAAAATACGTTGATTTTAACTATGGCGATTCCCAACTTACAGAGGACATGAGAAAGAAGATTGAAGTTATAAGAAAAAACTCGCAAAACTTCAAAATTCTCAATGAAAGTGCATTGAAATTAGATGAAACTTTATCGCAAATCATTGAATTTCACATAACAGGAAACTTACCGGAAACAAATATAACACAGGAAGGACTCAACAAAATAGGGGCTGTTCTGAAAGATTTAGTGCTTAACATTAATGAAGCGGTTTCAAACGTTGATGCTAAACAAGTCAATGATTTGATTATTCAAAACTTAGAACGCCACAAATTTGGGTTAGACAACTTGGAATCGGATGTGCGCGAAAAAATTGAATCGGTGCAACAAATTCATTTCAACATCCCCGATGTTGTTACTCCAAACGTTACTAACCAAAACATACCCGATTTTCGCCGTATTATTGACCAACTTGTTTTGGGGCAAAACGTTTTTTTAGTGGGCGGTGCCGGAACAGGTAAAACTACATTAGCCGAAAAGATTGCAGAAGCAATAGGATTAACTATATTTACAATTAATTGTAGCCAATGGACATCTCCAATTCAAATTATTGGCGGACAAACAATTGAAGGCTACAAAGAAGGCACAATGATAGAAGCATGGAAAAATGGCGGTTTGTTGCTACTTGACGAAATGCCGAAACTCGATGCAAACACTGCCGGACTGCTGAACGATTGTTTAGCAAAGTCTTCAAATACAAAAGGTTTTATTACAAACGGCAATGGAGAGCGTTTTTACAAACATAAAAACTTTGCTTGCATAGCAACCGGAAACATTTACCCAAATGACGAATCGTCTGTTTATGGTGGAAACAACAAACAAGATTTATCGTTGCTCGACAGGTTCACAGGTGGCATTTATTGGATAGAAAAAAATGCCGATTTAGAAAAGGCTATCATTGGTACCGATTTTCTACCAATTTGGACTTTGGCAGATGCAATAAGAACTTGCATAGAACAACGAAAATATGAAGCGCAAATGTCCCTGCGCTTTATGATAGGCGCAAGAGATGTTTTTAAACTCCAAATTGAAAGAGCAAAAAAAGGCGAAGAATGGGAAAATGGTATTACAATTGAATGGTTCATTCAAAGCTATCTTAGCACATTTTCACCTGAGCAAAGAGAAGTAATTGAAAACGAAGTAAATTTTGAATATCGTTTGAGCGAAATACAAGAAACATTCTATAAACTAAAAAACAAATGAGATACAATACCAAAATTTTTAGAGGAATGTCAGAGTTGCGAAAGTGGTACAAAAATAGAACAATGAACATCCCTTCAAATAACGAATTATACTATTCTTTTAAAAATGGTTTTTTTTTTAAACTTGAAAGTGAAGATTGGTATAGAAAAGGAACGACAGCACAGGAAATTAGAGATGGAGTTACGGTATATCCTTTTATGGACTTGTACCAAAAATTAAAAAATGAGGTAAATCAAGGAATACCGCAAGACATTAAAAATAAAATTAAAAAGAAAAAACTTTTGTTCAACGATAGGGGGCTTGGAGTTTTTTCATTCGATAGGGCTGCAATGGGGCTAAAACGTGTACCTGTTTTTTATTCCAAAAAACACAATAGAAACGTACCTTATAACGAGGTGCAACAAAATGGAAATAAATTTATCTATACAAAAGACAATTCACCACTCAAAAAAAGCGAAAAAATATCAAGTTCAAATAAAAAGGTTTTTGCTTATTTTCCACCAAAAGCAAAAAACGAAAAAGTAATTGATATTTATTTTTCGGGTTTGGCTAATTTTAATATAACATCGGAAGAAATGATATATTGCGGTATTTCTGCAATTATATTGGCGGAAATGTTTATTAAAGGGGGTTATAAAGTAAGAATATCAGCTATAATTGGCTCATTAAGTAATGGTAAAATTACATCTGCTATAATTCCTGTAAAAGATTTTAATAGACCGCTTGACATTAATCAATTATTAGTTATGGCAAGCGATGCAACATTTAACAGAACAGAAACTTTTTTAACTTTAATACATTTGTACGATAATTTCAACTTGGAATGTCCTTATAGTTTAGGAAGTGCTTTAAGTAATTATAATTTATATAATTTATTAGAAGAAGAAAATCTAAATAATAACAAAACGATATTCACAGGAAATCAGTTTTCTAAGGAAAATGTAATAGAACATATTTCAAACATAATAACTTATTTAAAATCTTAAAAACCATGAAAATACCATTGCACCCGGTTACGAACATTCAAAAGGAAAAGGCAAAAACAATTTTGAATTATTACAAAGAAAATAACACAACTTATGAAAATCACGAGCAACCTACGCTGTTGGGTTCCAATTATACGGATTCTATCTTTGTGAAAACAACAAAAATAACAACCGATGGCGATAACATTCACACAAAGACCGTTTATACTGAAATACAAATAAATGGACAAATGAATTACGATTTGCTGAATACAATGGAGTTCAAAACGCTTGCCGATAAAGTACATTTTTTCAACACTTTATTTCCTATAACTTATGAATAAGAGTTATGATTTTTATTTGGAAAATGAAACATTTTTCGATAATAAGATTAACAAAAAGTTAATCAACACTGTTATTAATTTGCACAATTTCGTAAATTTCATTTTTTGCACACTGCCGTATCAACTAAAAATAGCATTGTTTGGCTTGTTAAACCAAATAGATGAAATATTGTTTCAAAAATTGAATTTTCTTAAATTAATTTTAATAGAGATAGAATTATGGCATACTCAGTAACACAACTACTTAGTATCTTTAACAAAGCCGACAAAGTTTTTAAAATTAAAGATACCAACACGCAACTGTTGGCGCAGGGGTTACAAATCATAAAAAACAAAACAAACAACTTCACTGCGCCAAACATTTCGGAACAAAAAGAAAATATTGCGAATATTCTAAAAAACGCAAATGTTAATACTTCCGATTGGTTGCGAAACAAAGGTTCTACCACAAGAAGCGAATATGATGCCGCTAATTGGTTAGCCGAAGAAATCGTAAAGCTACACCCCGACACTGCCGGAGGTTCATCAAATTCTAATGCTAATGCTGACAAAGAGAAAAAAATGAAACTTATGAAAATGAAAGCAAAGGCACTTATTTTAATAATGGAGATGGAGAAAGAGAATTTAAAAACTAATAATAAATAGCAATGTTTAAAATACGACAATGGACAGACAACGATTTATCGTTATTGACCGATAAAACAAGAGAAAGATATGATACTTTGAAAACAGGTACAGATTCTTTTGATGACTTTTATTACACTGATGACGATTTGAAAAAATTGGATAATCTTATCTATGAAGCAGGGAAAAAAGAAATAGAGGCAGCCAATAAAAAAGCCGAATCAAAACAGGAAAGCAAGCCCGAACCGGAGCCAAAAACCAACGTCAAAAAAGACGAAAAAAAGCCCGAACCTAAACCGGAAACAAAAAACAACGGCAAAAAAGGCGGTAAACAGCCAAAGCCACCTAAGCCTCCAAAACCGCAAAACAACGGCAAAAAAGGCGATAAAGGTGAAAAACAGCCCAAACCACCTAAACCTCCTAAACCGGAGCCAAAACAAAAACCAAAATACAAAATTGGTCAAGTGTTTTTTGTTGCGCAAACATTTAACAACGAACAGGAAGTTGGAGACAAAGTAAAGATTAAACAAATTTTATCGAATGTGCCACCATTCAATTACGAATTTGTAGGCGTTGATGGCAAATCAACGGAATTTGTTTTGGAAGAAAATGAAGTTGAAACTTATGTAACCAAAACACAAACAAATCTTTACATCGAATACATCCCTGCGTTTCTTGTTGCGCTCAAAAAAATAAGGCTGATGAACAAAAAAAAGCACACAAGAAAAGAATTACTTTCTGTAATTCAGTACATAAACACTGCTATTTTAGAAAATAGAGATAGAGAAGTAGCACAAAAACGATTGGCGTTTAATTCAGAAATTGAACAACTACTCAACAAAATTACAAAGGCATTGGGCAAGGCATTAGAAAAAAACCCAAATGCGCAACAATTCCCTGTGGAACTTACCCCAGAAATGGGCAAACAAATTGATAAATATTTGAGAGTTATCAATATCTATTTGCCAATTTCATTGCTCAAAAAGTACATGAAAATAATGGGGCAAGAAGACAAAAAATTCAAATTCGGCAAAACAACAAAAACAGCAAAAGACATGGCTGAGAAGTTGTTAATCAACATTGACGACAACTTAGAAGAGATTGAAAAAACTCGTTTTAAATCGGAAATTGCCGAAATAAGAACAATATTAGCCGACTTTTTGGATGGAAATTCAAAAACGCTAAAAATCACAACCTACACACTCAACGGCATCTCCGATTGGTTTGGCAAAGCTGCGAAAGCTGCAAACCAAGTACCATTCCTTACCAACGAAGGTGCAGCAAAGGCAGCAATAAAATCAGCCGTAAAAAGTGTTGAACGTGCAAACAGCTCACTCGAAAAATCTATTGCTGTGAGGGACACAAAAATAGAAAAAGCGAAAAACATTCAAAAAGACGAAGAAAAATCAAAATCAAAAGAACAATCGTTAATTCGTGCCAACAGAGATTTTACCTCAAACGTTGAAAAATCGTTGGGCGATGCCGGTACCGGTGCCAATGAAAATGAAGATATGCCCGAAACTCCTATTTCAGTAGAAAACCTCTTGAAAAAGAAGTTTGAAACCACCAAAACGCATGGAAAGTGGAAGCTAATCTTAGGAACACCCTCGAAACGTTTGTTGATTGACATTTTTGGTATGCCCAAAAACGGTAAAACTACATTCGCGCTCATGCTTGCCAGCTATTTAAGCAAGTATCAAAACCACAATGTATTATATGTTTCCGGTGAACAAGGCAAAACACAAACCTTGCAACAAACCATTGTGGAGCATATACCGCAAATGCACAACAAAGTTGAAATTTCCGGCTCAATACCCGAAAATATCAGCGATTACGATACTGTTTTTATCGACTCTGTTACAAAATTGGGACTAACCCCAGACGATATTGAAAACATAAAAGAACAGCATCCCGATATTTCTTTTATCCTTGTGCATCAGGTTACAAAAAGTGGCGAAATACGTGGCTCAAACGAACATCGCCACAATACCGACCAACTAATCAACGTTAATAACTTTGAAGTTGACTCATCCGGAAGGTATGCCAACGAACCGGAAACAATTAAATTAAAAGAAATTGAGGAATATTAAAATATTATTTTTATATTTGCACTTCTAATTTTAGTTTCCTTTGTTTGTGTGTTAGAATTTGAAATATTCATATTTTTTGCAGTGTTTTTAAGTTTGAACCTGTGGTTGCTCGCCACAGGTTTTTTTTATGCAAAAAAAAAGCGATTCTACATAGTAGAATCGCTTAAAATACACATACATTTATTTATTCTTACGGCAAATTCAAAAAAAGCGGCTCGGCACTTAGGACTGCCGCACCGCTCAAAAAATTTAATTTAATCACTTAAAATATTCTTTAATTCAAATCTTAGTGCTGCAAAAATAAAAAATATAAATTAAAAATCCAAATGAAAAAAAATCATTTTATATTTATCTTATTACCAACAACTTAAAAAATATTTTCATTTTTTTTGAAAAAAAACTTGCTATCTAAAAATAATTGTACTACATTTGTGAAACAATTATTTTAATTTTAAACTTAAAAAATCTGAAAAAATGAATGAAAATGAATTTGATTTTGAACTTTATGAAGCTGAATTTTATGAAGCTGAATTTGAAGAGTACGCAGAAAATTCAAGAAGACAATCTGTAAACTTAAAATTTGCTTTTATTCAAAGTTTTGTAAATAAAACATTTGCAAAACATTCCATAACAAAAGCATTAAGAAGGTATTACAGACTATTATATTAAGTTGTAAACTCAGAAAAAATGGATAAAGATTAAATGGTGCAACCGCAAAAAAGGTTCGTTTAATTTAATCACTTAGCCCTGCCGGAGGCATTTCCGGCAACTTTTTTAAAAACTGTAAAAAAAATGAAAACTAAAATAAAAGTAGAAAAAAAAGGAAATACGCTTGTGTTTCCTGAAAACATTGTGGATACAGAAAAAATATATAAGTATGCAGATACCAACTGCTTTGCGTTCCGTACTTATGAAGGCGATTTAATTATCGCCGTTTTTCCAAAAGGACATAATACTTATGGAGAATTTTCCTGCATTGCCAAAATTGAGGGGGAATACCTTGTTTCTTGCAGCCATGAGGATGCTGAATACGAACTACGTGAAATGCAAGAGTGTACCGCCTATAATTGCGGTGGGTACAGTACCTTTCAATCTAATGGGATGACGTGGAATAATTACCTTGCGAAATACCCGAAAATGCCTATTCCTGTTGGAATTTTCTTGAAACATTATGAAAGAGATTAATACTTATTCACTATTACTTATTACTTAAAATAAAGCCCTGCCGGAGGCATTTCCGGCAACTTTTTTTTTTAAACTGCAATAAAATGAAAAACAAAATTTTAGGAATGATTAACGACAACATCGAACACGATGTATGTTGGGACAACAGGTTTCACAGAAACCCGGCAAGGGGCGAATTGAAAATAAATATAAAAGAAAGGACATTTTCAATTAAATCAAGAGGAACCAGCGCACCCGAATTTGATTTTTATAAGATTTTATTATGTTTAATACTTGATAAATGGAATTTAAGCAAAGCACCTTTTTATGAAAAAAAAGATGATGGCGAAACTATCAGTATTACGTATGATGTATGGGGGTACGACAGCGATGGAAAAAGTCAAGTTTTCATTGCTGCCGATGGTAGCTATGAAATAAACGTAATAGAAGAGCCATCGAATCTAACACTATAAGTGAAACACAAGAAAAAGAAAAAACCGCTCAATGAGCGGTTTTTTTTATTTTTACTACCTAATTAAATTGGACAGCTAAGATTTTGAAACTTTTTTTTCTGTAAGAAAAATTTGAAGTTTGTTTCAATCCTTATTAAAATGGAAGTGCAAATATAATAAGGTTTTTAAATATAAAAAACTTTTTGAGCGGTTTTTTTATTTATATTTTTTAATTTTTTGATTCGCTGTTTTATTATTGTGCGGTGTGTAACGGTCAGTTACAGCAATAGAATGGTGCCTTGCTTGGTCGCGCACCGCAACGGAGTCTCCAATATCAGAAAGCATTTGAGTTATTCCGGTATCTTTGAGGCTGTAAAACTTTATTTCGCTGTCAAGTTTCAATTCATCACGCATTTTGCGCCATGTTTTAGAAAACAATGCAGCCGAAATATACTTTGCGCCCGGTTTAAAATCGGTAGAAAACAAATAAAAATCTGTTGGAAAGTTATGTATTTCTAAATCAAGCAAAAGATTAGTTACAACATCCGGAATCGTTACTGTTCCTGTTTTACCGTTTTTTGAAATATTCGCATCAATCGTAATCGTTGAACGTGAATAACTTATATCTTTTATTTTTAAATGACTCAACTCATTAGGTCTTATAAAAGTGTATAACAACAGCTTACAAGCAAGCAAATAATACATATTTCTTGTTTCAAAATAGTTAAGCACCTTTTTTAAAATGTCCCTATTCATAACCATCCGCAACTTCTCGCCCTCCTTAATTCTTTGCAAACCAACAATAAAGTTAATTTCCAAATAGGAATGTTCCACTAAGAAATTACCGAAATACCGCAAAAAATCTAATTGATTATTCCTTGTTCGCGCCCTAACCTTAGTGTCAATATACACATATTCCAAATACCTCGATGCAACATCTTTATTCACTTTATAGATATACACATCCGAATAATTTTTATACACAAACTCCGTAAAACTTTTGCACCTGCATTTAAGGTCGTCATAGGAGCGGAAGCGCATAGAATTATCCTCATATCGTTTATCAAGGTATTTATAGAAGTGTTCCACAACCTCAGAAAGCCGTTTGTATTGCCTTTTATCCGAATTGTTAATAAAAGGGTTCCATCCTGTTGAAAGTTGCTGATTAATTCTAATAATCATTTCATTTGCGTACTTTCTACGTTCAGAAATTTTCTTAATAGAATTAATCTTAATTCTTTTGCGCACCAATTTTTCTAACTCTGGATTGTACGCATAATAAGACACATACCAATCTTTGCCTGTGCTTAATTGGGCTGGTCTATATTGTCTTAACATATCATTTACAGACATTTTACAGTGTTTTTATCCCGCTACTGTCCCGATTTTTCCGGCATAAAAAAAGCTATGTTCAGTATCTGTCCCGCTATGTTAATTGAAAATCAATTTAAAACATTTATTTTCAATTCCTTACAAAAGTGGAGATAACGGGAGTCGAACCTGTAAACACAACTTTCAGCAACAATAGAAGTCTTATTTTCAGTTACTTAACTTTTACTAATAGTGGCACTTTTTGGGCTTTTTTGTCCCGTTTCTGTACCGCGACAATACGGGCAAAACCCCCGCAAACGCCAACTTCTCAAATTTTTTTTCCCTCATAAATGCCTATTTTTTTTCGTAATTCAGAGTTTTCAACCTCTAATTTTTCTACCAATTTTCGCAGGTCGGTTATGTAGGTATCCTTCATATCGCCTTTTTTTTCTATTTCACCACCAAAAAAAACTGACATATCAACTTCCAATTCTTTTGCTATTTTTACAAGGGTTTGCACCTTCAACGCATCTTTTGATAGTGCATAAACAAAATTATCCCTTGTCATTCCAATTTTATTTGCAATGCCTTCCTGTGTAAAACCCTTGCCTTTAATCAAGTTTTTTAATATATTGATATATTGACACATAACTTTTTAATTATTTAGAATGAATATAAATTAAAATTATCTTGCGAAATAATTACACAAAAAGTTGGAATAAAACAGCAAGTTGAGTAGCTTTGCATTACCTTGCAAAAGAAACAATACTATATTTCTTTTGAGCAACAATGCAAGTTCTTTGATATTAAGTTTTTTAGATTGGCTTTTTTCTTTTTGTTGCTGCGCCAAACTATTGTTAAATTGCTTTTTTTGAGCTATTTAAGCCCTCCCATTGCATTGTAGCCAAACGCTCTTGGCATATTTCGTTTTTCGTTCTGTACCCCTCACATTTGGCGAATAATTCTTTATTCTCATCCTCCAACTTCTTTAATTTCGCACAATTGCAACAAATATTTTCATTATTCAGCAGCATATTGCCTTCACCACTAATGAGCCAATTTATATTTACTTGATATTTTTGAAGTATTTTTTCAAAAACACCAAGACTCGGTTTGTTGATATTCTTCCTTAAATTAAGAAGAACAGACTCCGAAATTCCGGTTTCTTTTGAAAATTTATACTTTGTAATTTTCAGGTAATCAATAAATTGAAAAATTCTTTGATTGATTCCTAAAAATACTTCATTTTTATTTTGCATTACTCAATTTTTATTTAGTATATTTGCAACACTATACAAAAGAAACATTGTTAAGTTTCTTTTGTATAGTTATTCAAAAAGTTGTTTGCAACACCTTGCAAAGATAAATTTTTCTTTGTTAAGTATTGCAAACTTAAATTAAAAAAATTCAAATCTTATGGAAAATAAAATCAAAGAAATTCAATTAGAAGAGGGAGATATTCCCAAAAGAACACAAGCGCGAAAAAGAACGCAAGGAAGAAGAAGGTTTGTAACAGAACATTATGCACAACTTCTGTTAAGTTGTGGCGAAATGTGGGACGAATTGCCTCATTTCGCAGGTAAAATAAACTATCAAAACAATATTTTGAATGTTATTAAAGAAATATTTAATATTGATTTCGATAAAAGAACTGTTGCAGATTGGTTTAATAAAAACAACAAGGGAAAAATCTCTGATATTGTGCGAGATGAAGACATAACGACAATTTTCGCAACAATTCTTTGCGAATACAAAATGTATTACCTTACTCAGGTAGAATGGGTAAAAAAAGCAGAAGAACTCATTCCCTCAAATGAGGCTTTGATTAACGATTCCATTGATTTACTTCAAAACCCACAAAAAAATGGATAATTACCCTACCCCCCAAAAACAGCAATTCATTTGTGAATGTTGTGGCAAACAAGTAGAAGTAACCCTTGACGTAAAGGGAAAAAAACGATGTCTTAACTGCATTTTCCGGCTTGTTGCTTTAACCGCTGCCGGCGTTGCAACATTTGTTTATATTTTAATTCAAATATTTTAAAACTATGCAAACCGTATATCTTTCAGATACAAGCAACCCCATTGCAGTTGCAGTAGCTAAGTTTGTGAAAAAAGGGCTTACATTTTATAACGCCTGTTTGGCAGTTAGCCCTATTGATGGCTACACAGTTCGCGGAGTTGCAGATGGCGAAGCAACCTTCATAAACTCCCAAAATGGTATAATATTGAAACCAAAACAGCCGGATGTAAAACTTGATAACGAATGGGAGTTAATTGATGACGAACCAATTATTCCTGCTAATTCTTCTCCAAAAGGAATAGATTATGTTTTTTTTGAGCGAAAAAATCTAATCCTTACTTCTATCATTGCTGCCCTTGGCGTAGTTGGAGTTGTAATTTTAAAACGAAAAAAAATTATCTGAAAAATGAAAGCACTGCAAAATTTCATTGAAAAAGTTGAAAAACTAAAAGAATTAATGGCTAAGGGGCGAATCCAAATGGACAATGAAGATGAGCGAATAAGAAATCGCTACATCAAATTACACGATAAATCGCAAAAAGACTACATCGATTGTATCGATGGAGTTACTTCTTATTTCCTTCCCAAAGAAGTAGAAATTTTAAAAGAAAAACAAAATGCCGTTATACAAGAAACGGTAAATCTTTTAAACAAGCATCAAAGGGAATTAGTAGAAGAAACCCAAAAAATAAGAGATTCAATAAAAAAAGAAGCTCTAAAAGCTATTTTTGAAACCAACGAAAAAACAATTTCTGAAACCATTTTAATTCTTAAAAACATTACTGAGGCGTTGAAAACACTGCCCCACGATATTAAAGATGCAGTAAACGAAATCTCAACATCCATATTGAAAGAAAACCTTGATGAAGATGAAACCTTTATCAAAGAGTACGTTTCAGAAACTTCCGGCAGTACACTATTTAATGTTCTGAATAAAATTCAAATTTCCAAACAAATAAAAGCCTCGCAAAAGGCTGTTGAAAACTTTGAACTTTTGTATAAAGAAACTACTAACAAAGAGCGAATAACACAACTTAAACTTTTTTAAACGTATGAAAAATTCAGCAGCCGTAATAAGAAAATTAAGAGAACAAAATAAGGAATTAATTGAAAATAAAAATCTCCTCAAAATTAAAATAGATGAGATGTTAAAATTTTTCAATTTAGAAAACAATGATATGAGCGAAAAAAAACCAATATTTTTTCGTTCAATTATGCAAAAAGTTCCAAGAGATGAATATAAAAACATTCGTAATACAATAATTGAAAAATGCGAAATTTCATTAATGGTTTTTTATAATTGGCAAAGTGGCATAACAGCAATTCCAAAACACCAAAGAAGAATAGTAGCAGAAGTTTTGGGCTGTGCGCAGGAAGACCTTCTAAATACAGGCAGTTTAAAAAGTAAAAGAGAAAACAGAAAAACAGAAAACTTAGGTTTTCGTAAAATATATTATTCCATTCCAAGAGGTTTAGAAGACAACCATAAGAAAGTAAGAAAACTAATAATGGAAAAATGTAAAATTAATGTTGGTGTGTTTTACAATTGGTTAAAAAGAAAAACACCAATACCCGAACATTTAAGAACAATAGTAGCAGAAATTTTAAACTGCCAG
>Ga0316607_1000646_pt1 | contig 11871 bp, 10 predicted proteins | sample MIS2016062E_MG_FD_207674 | JGI IMG/M metagenome (GOLD analysis project Ga0316607, IMG submission 207674) | Microbial mat bacterial communities from Middle Island sinkhole, Lake Huron, Michigan, United States - MIS.2016.062E | ecosystem: Environmental > Aquatic > Freshwater > Lake > Sediment...
TGTGTGGTAGAGCGAACTTCCCTGGTTTTTTCCTTTTCGATCGGTTACGGTTTTTTTGGATTATTTAACCGCAGAGGGCGCAGAGGGCGCAGAGCAAGATAAGAGAGTATTGAATGTTTCCTATACCAATGGATTTTATCTTACATCTTAACCTTTGGCGGCTATCTTATTTTTGGGATTATTTAACCGCAGAGGCCGCAGAGGGCGCAGAGGAGGAGAAGAGAGTATTGAATGTTTCCTATACCGATGGATTTTATCTTACATCCAAATCTTTGGCGACTATCTCATTTTTTTGGATTATTTAACCGCAGAGGGCGCAGAGGGCGCAGAGCAAGATAAGAGAGTATTGAATGTTTCCTATACCGATGGATTTTATCTTACATCCAAACCTTTGGCGGCTATCTTATTTTTGGGATTATTTAACCGCAGAGGGCGCAGAGGACACAGAGGAGGAGAAGAGAGAAGAGAGTATTGAATAATTCGGATACCAATGGATTTTATCTTACGTCTTAACCTTTGGCGGCTATCTAAAATCTAAAATCTAAAATCTAAAATCTATTCACGATCGCCCCAAAGTCAGCCAACACCCGCGCATGATTCCGCAGCAATCCCAGTAAACTCAACCGATTTCGTTTAATTTCCGGGTCAGAATCCATCACTAAAACGCTTTCTGGCCCATCAAAAAAGTTGCTAACCGTCGGAGCAATTTCAGTTAAACTATCTACTAATTGTTGGTAATTGCGAGTTTGCTTCGATAGCTGGGTTTGCGGCACTAATTGCACTACTGCATCGTAGAAAGCTTGTTCAGACGATTTTTGAAATAATTCTGGTTTCACTGCTTTTTTCGGTTCTAATTCAATTTTATCCAAATCTCCTTGAGCCGCCAAACGAGTTGAACGATTCACTGTTTCGTAAATCATATCCAATGTATTGTCATTGCGGATTTGTTGCAAGAAAAGCGCTCTTTCTAAAGCATCCAACAAATCTCGCAATGCTCGTTCTGTATATTCTGGGTCGTTTTCTCCCAAAACTGCATTTACCAAATCGTAATCTACGTGCTTTTCTTCTTGCAACAAAGTGCGAATTCTTTGCAGGAAAAAGTCGGATAATTGTGACAGTAATTCTGGGCTTGTTTCTGGGCGTATTGCTGTAAATTCACCAACACTTTCTGCGAGTAACTGATGCAAATTGACTGGCAACTGAGCCGCCCAAATAATGTTAATTATGGCATTGGCTGCGCGACGCAGGGCGAAAGGATCGGAGGAACCTGTCGGCAACATTCCTAAGCCGAAGATGCTGACTAATGTATCTAATTTGTCTGCGATTCCGACTATTTGACCTGTGATAGTTTGGGGCAAATTGTCGCCGGCACTTTTGGGCCAATAATGTTCAACAATCCCTGTGGCTACTGCTTCTGATTCGCCGCTGGCTAGGGCGTATTTCTGCCCCATGATTCCTTGCATTTCTGGCAGTTCGTAAACCATTTGGGTTACTAGGTCGGCTTTGCAAAGTAAGGCTGCTCTTGCTATGTTTAAGTTTTCTTCTGCTGTTACTTGCAGTTGATTGACAATGAGACTGGCTATTTTGCACAGGCGATCGACTTTGGCGCGTACAGTCCCTAAATCTTCCTGGAAAGTCACTGTTTCCAATTTGGGCAAATAATCTTCTAGAGGTTTTGCCAAGTCTGCTTTGTAGAAAAATTGACCGTCTGCTAATCTCGCGCGAACTACTCGCTCGTTCCCGGCGGCGATGATGGCTGATTTCGCAGGATCGCCGTTGGAAATTGTAATGAAGTAGGGCAGAAGTTCGGGAGATTTGGGTCTTTTGAGAATGGGAAAATACCGCTGGTTTGTGACAATTATTGTGGTGATTACTTCCGGCGGTAATATCAAAAATTCGTCGTCAAATTTTCCGACTACTGCGTTCGGCCATTCTACTAAATCGGTTACTTCTTCTAACAAATCGTCGCTGATGTCTGCGTAACCGCCTTGTTTTGTGGCTGCGGCTTCTACTTGGGCTTGAATTTGAGTTTTGCGCTGGGTTCGATCGACTTCAACGTAAGCGGCCCGCAGACTCTCGACATAGCCCTCGGCTTGCGAAATAGACACCCCCCCCGTCCCCCCCTTAGCAAGGGGGGGTGTCGGAAGCGATGTCCCCTCCTTAGCAAGGGGGGGTGTAGGAAGCGTCCCCTCCTTAGCAAGGGGGGGTGTAGGAAGCGTCCCCTCCTTAGCAAGGGGGGGTGTAGGGGGGGTGTGTAAGACGCGGTGCCCTTGGGAAATTCGATCGCTCTTGACTGTATCTGAACCGCTCACCAATGTAATTGGGAGTACCGTATCATCCAACAGTGACACTATCGATCGAATCGGGCGAGGAAACTTCAACTCACCGTCGGCCCACCGCATAAATCTCTTACCTTCCAATTTGCTAATCCACAGCGGCACAAGTTCTGCCAAAATATCTGCTGTCTGGCGGCCCGGAATCTTTTTCAGTACAAATACAAAATCGCCTTTATCTGTAGCGCGAATTTCCAAAGCATCCATTTCTACGCCTTGTTTTTTCGCAAAACCTTCGGCTGCTTTTGTCGGTTTCCCATCTTTAAAAGCCGAAGTCGCGGGCGGCCCTTTTACCTCTTCTTCTCTGTCTAATTGCTGAACTGGCAATCCTTTGATCAGAACTGCCAAGCGTCTAGGACTAGCGTATACATGAATTGAGTCATTTGTCAAGAATTGTTCGGCAAGAGTTTCAGGTACAAGTCGCTGCCACTGCTGGGCGCTGTCTTTGACAAAAGACGCGGGTAATTCTTCTGTACCGAGTTCTAATAAAAATGCAGCCATATCGCACCGTAATCAAATTTAGTTTAGGGTAATTTATCCGATCGTACAATCGTACATCTAAAAAAGACTCAAAAGTTCAGCATACCACGTAAAATCGGGGGAGAAAGATAATATCTCAACAGCACATGACCTTGGCGGAAAGACTAGCACAAGATTGGAAGTCTCGACTGGAAAAAGAGTGCCCGGACGAGAGCTCTAGCACTCGCCAGAGTGTTGTCCGCTGGCTGTTGGGAGACAAGCCAGATCGATTTGATACTCTCAATCCTACTCAATTGTCGATCGCGACCGGGGCGATCGACTTTCTGTATCGAATTTTGCTTTCTCGGTATCTGGGTGTGCCTCCAGAAAAAGCTTACCGCAACTTGATCGGGCGGCTGGGCGGTTTGGTGGTATTGCGACAAAAAATCCTGGCTTGGGTGTCTCTGAGTCGCGACAGACAGCGTACAGCGGTAGAGGTACTGCAAGAGGTGATTCAGGAAATGCTCAATTCCGATCGATACCTTCAGCAGCAAGTCGCCTGGATTGCTGAATGTACCTCAGACAGACGCCTGCGAAATTCTTTGCTACTCGCAAGCGTCGAAGAATATTGTTTGCGCCCGATTCGCAACCAGCCACTGCTAGTCTACCGTTTTGTCAACTACCTGCGACGTTCCCAGCGGGGCGGCTTGACGCAAGTCCCAGCAGGAGACTGGGTGCGCCTAGTGTCGGAACAAGTTCTCCCTGACGACACAGACGAACCCCTCAGCCTGCTAGACGAACAGGCGATGTCCGAGTATCAAGAAAATCAAGCTTGGGAAGACCGGCAAGCTCAGCGGCAAACCGTTCAACAAGAATTTGAGAATTACTTGGCGACGGAAGTCGATCCGCTGGCCTCCCAGTGGCTACGGCTGTACCTCCAAGGGCGTTCTCAGGAAGCCATCGCCGAAGCTTTGAATGTTCCGATTAAGCAAATTTACCGCTTGCGAGAAAAAGTTAGCTACCACGCGATTCGGGTTTTCGCCGTCAAACAAGCACCGGAATTAGTCGCTAGCTGGCTGGAAACTTCCCTACAAGAACACAGTTTGGGCTTGACTCCCAGTCAGTGGGAGCAATATTGGCAAAACCTGACGCCCGTTCAGCGGCAGTTGATCGATTCGCTGAAAGCAGGTAAAAGTGTAGAGACGATCGCCTCTGAATTGAAATTGAAAACGAATCAGGTCATCGGCGAGTGGAGTAAACTCTATTTAGCAGCTCAATCCCTCCGCAACCAGTGATCGGTAATCAGTTGCAGGCAATTGCTAATTGTTAATTATTTGTAAGATTTTTCTGAATGCTTGCTACAAATCATTTCCCGAACCGCTCTATTTGCTGTGAGTTGCCAAATTGAAGGTCGGGCGATCGTCCTCATCAGCTTAATTGTCAGCAATTAATGGCGATTATTGCTGGGTAGGATAAGATATTAGCAGCACGATCGACTTCTCAGGATTTTCTACCCAATCCTCAATTAACTATTACACTGACCTATCTACCAAGCAACGCCGCCGTGCGATGGTGGGAACTGTGGGGTCTAACAAATACTGCTTTGAAGTCAATTGAAGCGGTTGTTTATCAATAATCAGTTGTGGTGCATATGTAAAATTTGTGAATTAGTCAAAACATCCCCTTGACATCGGACGATCGATCCCAGGGGTGTATTGGGTTCACGATTTTTTTTCAAAAGAACTTTCAGTCTTCAGACTTCTACCCCCGTCAGGGAATTTACAGCGTTGAATTTGATAGATGAGGTTGGTGTGTCGCAAAAGCGCGATCGATCTGATCGCCATTGTCCCCGACTACTACTTAGTGGCTAATGGTATACACATCTCCAACAGACTCGGCGACGACAATGAACACCGATCGAATATTTCCATTAATCGATACTGTTGTTCCCTTTGAAGCCTGCCTTTACTATCAAGTTTTGCCTCTGTCTCTAGAAGGTAATATTTTAAAACTGGGCGTAGTCGATGCACAAGATGACTCGGCTTTAGACTATGTGCAACGGATTTTAGCTTACATGAATTGCTCTGTAACAACGGAGCCACTTTCATCGGAAACCCAGCGCTCAATGCTCTCAGCTTACTTGCTGCACAGCAGCCAGGTAAAAGAACCGACCGAGACAGCCGCCGCATCGGGCAGGGGGACAGGGCCCCTACAGACAGACTCAACTGGTGAGGCTGCGGTGACTGCAACGCTGTCGTCGGAAGCAGAAACATTGCTGTCTCGGCCAGAACCCCAAACTCGCCTGGCCAATCCATCGAAATCTTCGCCAACTGAGGTTTCGCAGCCACCAATCCCATTGCAAATTTTGGAGGTAAAAGCCTTGCACTTGTCAAGTCCTGTGGGAGTTTTAGTAACTTTACCGGCCCCACAACTGCTGCAAGAATTGCTCGGTAGAGTGCTGCGAGAGGGTATCGGCCGCCTGTTTTTTGAGCGACAGCACTCGCAAGGTCGAATTCTTTGGAGTCAAGACGGTGTTTTGAAATCAATGATCGAAGGTATCGAACCCCTATTGTTCCAAAAGATCATCGACGAGTTGAAGCGACTGACAAATATGCCTCTGAGTCGGGTGGAACACCCCAAACAAGTGGAAGTTGAACGAATTTATCGAAAAACTCATTTGTTATTGCGCTTGCGAGTAATGCCTGTTAGTGGCGGGGAAGATGCGACGCTGCAAGTGTTGCGCGGTGCGGCTTTGAGGTTTTACGAGCAGCAGCAGTTGTCTAATTTGAGTCGGGATGCACTACGACTGGCCCAGGAATTGCAGCGAAAAGTGAATCAAATTCGCGATCGAACTCGGCTTACTCCCTTGCCTTTGGAGGGCTTGCCGGCTTTGGAACGGGTGATTAGAAATCTTGACGATCAAATTGAAGCTTTAATGAACGAACACTATCTTGAGCAGTAATATAGCCTTTCTCAGTAACAGTGCGGTGCACGCTTGATAAGCGGGCATAATCAATTACGAATTAATCAATTACGAATTCCGAATTTAGCACTTCAAAAAGTCAAATCGTAACTCGTAATTCGTAATTCGTAATTATTTCCCATAGGGCTTACCTCACCAAGATTGAGAACTGCTATATAGCCGATCGATTTGAGATTTTAGATTTGAGATTGAAGGGGGCGGGTTTAGGAGATTGTCGGTTTTCGCCAATTCTTGTCGGTGGGGTGGGGGCGGGTTTACGAGATTGTCGGTTTTCGCCAATTCTTGTCGGTGAAACCCGCCCCTACAGACATATACAAGAATGAATCAACCGGAATTGATATCATCCGTGCTCGAACACATCTTTGTATTGCAATAAATCCAAACTTACAAAAACTGGCAAACACTGAAAACATTCCTGTGCAACTTCCCAACGTTCTTCTCGCTGCAACATCGCAGTCAACTTCTGTTTAGCGCTCAACAAATAGCGAACATCATTGGCCGCATAATTTAGTTGATCGTCAGAAAGATTAGTCGCATTTCCCCAGTCAGAACTTTGAGAAGTTTTATTTAATTCTACTTTTTCCAGTTCGAGAATTAACTCTTTCAGTCCGTGTCTGTTAGTGTAAGTTCTAGCAAGTTTACTAGCTATTTTAGTGCAGAAAACCGGCGCAATGTCAATACTTAAATTGTAACGCATTGTTGCCATATCAAAGCGAGCAAAATGAAATACTTTCTCGATATTGTCAGCTTCCATTAACTTCTTTAAATTCGGCGCGGTTGTCTGGTTTTTAGCAATTCGCACCACTGTGACTTTACCTTCGGGGTTGCACAACTGCACCAAACACAGCCGATCGCGCCACGGCATCAAACCCATTGTTTCGGTATCAACAGCGATGGCCCCCGCTGTCAAATAGTAAGATAACAGAGAATCGGGAAGATCGCGATCGCACACTTGAAAATTTGGAAATTCCATTATTTAAGAATTGGGAATGGGGAATGGGGAATTGGGCATTGGTAATTGGGAATTGGGCATTGGTAATTGGGAATTGGGCCGAAGAGCATTTGTTATTTGTTATTTGCTGTTCTGCTACCAATAACTCATAACTCATAACTAATGACTAATGACTAATGACTAATGACTAATGACTTCAACTTATCGACTACGGACAAAAAGCTGAGTAAAATAATACTCCCCTTTAGCATTTTTCGCAATCCCAATCCCAGTCAAATTAAACTGACCCTCCATATTCTTGCGGTGGCCATCACTCTTAATCCAGCCATCAACAGCATTGCGTACTGGGTCACTATATCCCATATTGTAAGCAACATTTTCAGCTACACTTTGATAGGGAATTGTAATTGCTTTCACCCGCCCCTCAAATCCATCATGGCTAAACTTAACCTTCCCACTAGCCATATTTTCGCTGTGAATCCTGGCTTGCTGACTAATTCGCGGATCGATACTAAGTGGCGGCAACTTCTTAGATGCTCGATATTGATTAATCTGTTGGTTAGCCGCTTTTTCTAAATCAGCAATTGAACTAGAAGCAAGATTAGTATTCATGGAATTTTGTGGTGGCGATTCTGTAGGAATTAGCTGGGAAAAATTAGGCAGGATTGTTAGCAATCCCAGAGACATCAAAACCAAAGATTTGTACATTACTTACAACAATAAATAAACTAAATTGTTAGATTATGTCCGGTTAATCACTCTTTCAGTCTCGCGTTGCGCGGACTTCGTTTGTGTAGACGCGGTTTCAACCGCCGGGTAATCTTAACCGGACATAATCTTACCTATTCCTACAGATCGATCGCCCAAAATTCCGTTAAACTAGATATTCAGAACCTTCGCCACAGTCTGCACATCCTTGTCACCACGTCCAGAACAGTTGAGAACAATGCGCGGATTGCCGGTCAACTGCGGGCACAGAGTCTCCAAATAGGCGATCGCATGAGCAGTTTCCAAAGCCGGAATAATCCCCTCCAACTGCGACAGCCGTTGAAAAGCATCCAAAGCTTGTGCATCAGTAACACTGTAATATTCAGCCCTACCAGCATCCTTCAAATAACTATGTTCCGGCCCCACACCAGGATAATCCAAACCCGCACTAATCGAATGCGGCTCGATTACTTGGCCCTCATTATCCTGCAACAAATAACTCATCGCCCCGTGCAGAACACCCACAGTTCCCTTAGTCAAAGTAGCCGCGTGTTTCTCAGTTTCCACACCTTCGCCCGCCGCTTCAACACCAATTAACCGCACAGTTTCTTCCCCAACAAACTCATGGAAAAGACCCATAGCATTGGAACCGCCGCCCACACAAGCTAATAAAATATCCGGCAAACCAGCCCACTTTTCCTGACACTGAGCGCGGGTTTCTTGACCGATAATCGCATGGAAATCGCGCACCATCATCGGGTAAGGATGCGGCCCCGCTACGGAACCAAGAATGTAATGAGTTGTTTCGACATTTGTCACCCAATCGCGAATCGCTTCGGAAGTCGCATCTTTGAGAGTTCCCGTACCCGCTGAAACACCCCGAACTTCCGCTCCCATCAAGCGCATTCTGAATACATTTAAAGCCTGTCTTTCCATGTCGTGAACGCCCATGTAGACAACGCATTCGATACCGAAACGAGCGCAAACTGTAGCAGTAGCAACGCCATGTTGACCGGCGCCTGTTTCCGCAATTACGCGCTTTTTGCCCATGCGTTTTGCGAGCAATGCTTGAGCCAAAGCGTTGTTAATTTTGTGAGCACCAGTGTGGTTTAAATCTTCGCGTTTGAGGTAAATTTGCGCGCCAGTCCCGTCTGGTTTAGCATAATGCTCCGTGAGGCGTTCGGCGAAATATAAGGGGCTGGGGCGGCCGACATAATCTTTGAGTAATCCTTGGAGTTGCTGTTGAAATTCGGGTTCGCTGCGGTATTTGTGGAAAGCGGCTTCGAGCTCAAATAAAGCTGGCATCAGGGTTTCGGGGACGTATTTGCCGCCGAATTTGCCGAATCTGCCGAGGGAGTCGGGGCGTTGGGCTGTGGTTTCGGTGGTGAGACGCAGGGGTGTGACTGTCACGGACTTTGTGGGGATAATGGGACAAGTTTTATTATATCTAGTCGATGGGGCGGGGCGGTGGGCGATCGGGTAATTTTGCGAGGGCTGCACAAAATCGCTGGGATGGCGGAATTTGGTTCTATCCTTCGATATATTACCCTGTAAGGGTTTCAGGGATTTTTTCTGTGGGTGAGAGCTTGTTTGGAGGTACAAATTTGCTATCCCTCGCAAATGGCCTTTGGACACACTGCGCTGTATTGGGTGTATAATGCAGGGGTCCCCACTCGCTGGGGAAACTAATTGAATGGAAACATGGAAGTGTGTCTCGTCCGGTGTATATGAGATATTCTCACGTCCCCACTCGCTGGGGAAACTAATTGAATGGAAACGGTGCATCAAACCATTCCGCTTTTTCCACTTCGGTTTCAGGTAGTCCCCACTCGCTGGGGAAACTAATTGAATGGAAACCCCACAAGCAGGGCTTGCAGTGAAAGCTGAAACACGTCCCCACTCGCTGGGGAAACTAATTGAATGGAAACGCTGCCTTTGAAGCGGATCCCCGTCTGCTGATACCAGGCGCTTGTCCCCACTCGCTGGGGAAACTAATTGAATGGAAACTTCGCTCGAAGTTTAGTCCTACATACTCCACTTCCAGTCCCCACTCGCTGGGGAAACTAATTGAATGGAAACTTGCCGTTTACAAAGCCTACCTTAAACTCATCAAACCACGCCGTCCCCACTCGCTGGGGAAACTAACATCTTTTTTCAGATCCCATTGGTGGGTAGAGGTCCCCACTCGCTGGGGAAACTAATTGAATGGAAACCTGTCGGGCCAATACTCAATCGTCATTGCGCCACTTGTCGAATCTCCCCACTCGCTGGGGAAACTAATTGAATGGAAACATCACGCAATCCCAGTCGCCCATCGCGATCTCTGAACACTCCCCACTCGCTGGGGAAACTAATTGAATGGAAACTTTTCCCAGTAATAAGGTTGCTTTGTGTCGGGGTGGATTGAGTCCCCACTCGCTGGGGAAACTAATTGAATGGAAACTTAACAATTATAAATTCTGTTCTTGCTAATCCAACGCAATTTTGTCCTTGGGCGGGGGCGGGTTTATTATATTTTTGGTTTCCGACGTAGACTATTTGTAAAACCCGCCCCTACATGACCTGTAGGGGCGGGTTTTACGAATAATATTTAATACCAACAAACAATCTAGATAAACCCGCCCCCACACAACCGATAATCTAGATTAACCTCATGTGCGATCTATAAAAAAGCTACAATCAGCTACAAATTAGCTGTTTCCCGCGATAACTTTGATTCCTCAATCATCGTTGATTCCGACTCAACGCCCAACTCACCATCTTCCACAGTAATTCCTAATTTAAAACCCAACGCTTCCAGCAACTCTACAAAACAGTAAATTTCCGAACCTGAACTTGCTGTTAACATTTTGTCAAGTCTTTCATGATACTTTTTAGCCGAATCCGAAAGAGCATTCATCCTGATTCGAGCCTCAATTACCTTTCTAATTGCATTTCTGAGCAATTCAGGTTCAGCATCTTTCTCTTCCAAGATAGCCTCAAGATACCCAGCAGATTCTTCCGGCTCTTTCAGAGATTCAATGAGGTACTCGCGGTAGCTATCACTCCTAGGCATTTTCACATTGTTCATAATCTTTCCAGTATTCTATAGCTTGTTGAATGTTTTGTGCTTGGGTGCTTTTATCCCCAGCTATGAGGATTACCACAATTGTCAAACCAACTTGTCCGAAATAGACGCGGTAGCCTGGGCCATAATTAATTCTGAGTTCAAAAACTCCTTCTCCCACCGACTTAAAATCTCCGAGATTACCTTGCTCAACTCGGTCAAGCCTAGACTTGATTCTAAATCTAACATTCCGATCGCGCAGGGAATCAAGCCACTCAGTAAATGGCGCTCTACCCTCTGCTGTAGTGTAACGTCGAATTTCCCTGGGTTGTACTTCCATAATTTTATCACAGTCGATCGGCAATTTATATCATAGGGCGATTAGGAGTACATTCAGCAGGCAACTAACTATCTTCCACAGTAATCCCTAATTTAAAACCCAACGCTTCCAGCAACTCTACAAAACAGTAAATTTCCGAACCAGAACTTACTGTTAACATTTTGTCAAGTCTTTCATGATACTTTTTAGCCGAATCCGAAAGAGCATTCATCCTGATTCGAGCCTCAATTACCTTTCTAATTGCATTTCTGAGCAATTCAGGTTCAGCATCTTTCTCTTCCAAGATAGCCCCGATAAAATCACCAGCGTGTTCCGCATCTTTCAGAGATTCAATTAGGTACTCGCGGTAGCTATCGCTGGTAGGCATTTTCAGTTGTTTCATAGTCAGTCGAATACTCCTTCGCTTTGAGAATATCTTGTTCTTGGGTACTTTTATCCCCACCACAGAGCAGAAGCACAATTGTCGTTCCTACTTGTCTAAAATAGATCCGGTAGCCAGGGCCGTAGTTAATCCTGAGTTCATAGACACCATCTCCCACTGACTTATAATCCCCGAAATTACCGAGACTAACTCGCTCAAGCCTTGCATCAATCTTAACTTGGGCCTTACCATCTCGTAGAGCATAGTACCACTCTAAGAAAGGAATCCTGCCATCGGGTCGGATATAACGTCGAATTTCCCTGGGTTGTACTTCCATAATTTTATCACAGTCGATCGGCAATTTATATCATAGGGCGATTAGGAGTACATTCAGCAGGCAACTAACTATCGTAGTCAGAACACGATATAATTCAATTGAAACCGGGGAATGTGCGATCGACCACCAGAGAATCAATTCCCGTAGGGGCGGGTTCACCAACAATTTCAAATCGTGCAAACAATCTAAATAAACCCGCTCCCACCCACCAAAAAATCTCCAAACACCAAACTACTATGAGTACATCAAAACCCAAAAACTCCGATACAAATAATCAATCAGGAAAACGAATAGTTTACTCCGAATTTGGCAACATAGACAACTCCGCCGCCCTCCAACGAGGCATACAAGA
>Ga0316607_1000647_pt1 | contig 11854 bp, 18 predicted proteins | sample MIS2016062E_MG_FD_207674 | JGI IMG/M metagenome (GOLD analysis project Ga0316607, IMG submission 207674) | Microbial mat bacterial communities from Middle Island sinkhole, Lake Huron, Michigan, United States - MIS.2016.062E | ecosystem: Environmental > Aquatic > Freshwater > Lake > Sediment...
GGTAATATTATTGAGATACTACCAACATATTCCACTAACATGAATACGATGTTAGGTGAATTAGAATTTAAGATTAATGGAAATACTATATCTGATCTTCTTTCACAAAAGAATAATGAATTTGCTATAATAATAAAGAATTCAGATGGCACATCGTACACTTTTTATCAAGGAAAGTATTATTCATATTCTGATTTAACATCAGTAATGAATAATTATAATAATTTAAGTAATGTATCCGCATTACGTTCAAACATATCTCAATTGGAATCGCAACTTAATAAGTTAACTGATGATTACAACATATTATTAAATAAAAAATAAACATGGAAAAAATAGTAAGAGAATATATATCAACATTAATAAATGAAGCTAAAATAACTAGATCATATACAACACCTATGTCTAGAGATGACATAAAAAATATTATAGTAAAAATGCTCATGCGATATAAAAAAGATGAAATTAAAATTATAAACAGTATGAGTAACTGGTTATCTATAAATAATTTTGGCACATATCAACATAATAGATGGATTAAAGCAATAGTAAATACTTTATTTAAATATAATGGTAATGTATGGACTCCAATAAATCAAAATTTATCAATAGATCAACTTACAGATATAGTAATGAATTATTGGAGTAAAAAACTAAAATAATTAAATATTAGATATGATTCTTAATAATAAGCAAAATGCATTTACTATATATTTTCCACCTAATTTTTTCTATCCAAAAATAGAAGATAGATGGATGCCTATTATAAGTAAATTAAAATTACCATATGAAACCATAGAAGATTTTTTTAATTCAACTATACAGAGTATTTCTCTTCCGCAAGTTTCATTAAATACTGTGAATCAACAACAATCGCAGTTTCCTATTTCATATAGAGGAGGTAAAGAATTAGAACCATCAATGGAAAAATCTCTAGACGTAACGTTTAAGTTAACAGAAGGATTTATATCTTATTGGATATTATTTGATCAAATAGAAGAATATTTATTCTATAAAGAAGATAGTGTATTTTGGCCGAATGTATTTGTTAGTTTTTTAGATTTAAATGGTATAGAGCTTGTAGTATTTGAATTTGAACAATTAATTCCAACATCTCTATCTCAAGTTGAACTTAGTTATGCACAAACAGCAGCAGAATTTAACACATTTTCGTTAAATATGAAATATAATAGATTCAATATAAAAAGAAGAACTGAATCTACAATTTACAATGGAAAGTAAAATAAAAATAGTATGAATGATATTTTAACATATTACGAGCTAAAGGCCACGAAAAATTCTAAAATATTTGAAAGCGAAGATATAAAAGGATTAAACATCGAGGAAATTTCAGAAGGTGAGCAATTTTATAACAACTTAGTAAATAAGTTAGAAAATGGTGAGGAAATAGAAGAAGGCTTCTTTGGATCAATTATTGGAGGTGCTGCAGCTGCATTAATTGGTCCAGCAATAGGAAAAGCTATATGTAAAGCTTTGGGTGTAGAAGAAAATGGTACGCTTGGGAAATTACTCACCAGCAGATTAGTATCAATAGCAATAGGAGCAAGCTTAGGAAAATGAAAATAGTTAGAGAACATATCAATGAGATAAAACAAAATATAGAAGGATCAGGTTTAGGACGAATTGGAGTTGGCCACGACGAAATTATGCGTAAATTGCAATATTTTTATAAACACTATATAGATTATTATCATCGTTTACATAATGATAATCATGGAAAACGTATTGCGAAAATGTTAGGCAATGATGTAAAAGATATTATAGTATATGGTGTAGAATTAAGTATACTAGAAACTTTATTGTATTTTAAAGAAAATGAATCTATATTTTATTCTGTTTATAACAAAAAATTATGGATATGGAAAGATTATAATTTTATAATAGAGCACATAAGTAAAACAAACACAACGCTATTGTATATTAATAAAAATGTATTTAATGAAAAAAATATCTAGTCCAACAATAATTGGGTTTGATTTTAGTATTAACAAACCCGCAGCGACGATCCTACACAATAATCAATACTCTTTTATCAGTTGGCCATATAATTTATCAGATAAAATCATAAAAGTATATAAAGAAGCAGGCGTTAATATAATAGATAGAACAGATAATAAAATTAAAGGAAGTGACGCATCTCAACAAATGAGATATGAAGTGAAAGATGCGGTGTATTTAGCTGAGCTTATTGTTAATACACTAAAAAATTATTTAAATGAAGATACTTTAATTTCATTCGAAGGGTTATCATTTGGCTCTCCTGGCAACATAGCATTGCAATTGAGTTCATATAAATATATTCTTATGGATCGGCTATCACAATTTGTGCCTTTAGATAATATGTATACATATTCGCCACTCACTATAAAATCAACAGCAGGTTGTTCAAAAAAAGGCATGACTAAATCTGATATGATATTATCTTTTATACAAAATTCAAAAAATAATGATTTTAGATATGTAATAAAAGATAATACAACATTATTTAAGAAGAAAAATAGTGAAAATTGGATTGACCACTTAGACGACATAATAGATAGTTATTGGGCTATTGAAACTTTATTATTAAAAGAAAATATAAACATTATATAATAAATGAAATTAAGGTTTAAGCCATTTAATAAACTATTATGGGAAATGTATATTTATTAGAATGTATTAATAAAGATGGTATTACGTATAAAATAGGATTTACAAAAGGAGATATTCAAAATAGAGTAAAAGCTTTACAAGTTGGAAATGGATACGAAATAAAAGAATTAAGTTCATTTAGTACAAAATATGATCAGAAACTCGAATCTACTTTACATAAATATTTTAAACATTGCAGGTTAAAAGGAGAATGGTTTAATCTTGAACAAAATGATATTGATAATTTTACGGAAATATGTAAAAGAATAGAAAATAATTTCAATAGTTTAAAAGATAATCCATTTTTTAATAATTTTATTACTAGATACTAAAGTATCATTATATGCTTTCACTTCGTTCAAGTAATTTTTCTATGCACAAGTATTAAAAGGTTTTATATATTTTAAAAACTATAAGAGAAATTTCTCTGGTTTTAGAAAAAAGTTTCACATATTGAATATTTTTTCATATTTATAATACTAAAGTATTTTTATATGCTTTCACTTCGTTCAAGTAAATTTTCTATGCACAAGTTGATAAAGGTTTCACATAATACGTTAAATATTTATTAATTATTCTAATACTCGTTAATTTTTTGTTAATTATTCATTCTTCTATATAAATTATAAAAATTATTTGATAAATATAAAAATTAAAAATATAATATGAAGAATTCGAATAACAGTGTATTTTTACACAAAATAACAGAGAAAATAAAAAAAGGTGATTATGATAGTTTTTTTACTATACCTTTTATGTCAAAAGAGCTTTTAATATCTTCTATAAAAGTAAATCTTACAAAAAAACTTGCAAAAGGTAATACACCTATACTAACTGACAGTGAAATATTATTATGCATACAAGAAGTTAAAGAAACTGCAGTCAATATTTTTTCAATATATTTACAGAGCGGCATAATAGAAAAAACGGAAGATGGCACATCTTATCAAGTTTCTAATAAGGGTAAAATTGCGATTAAACAGAGTTCTATAATGTTTATGTTAAAATAAATATAAGAATGGAATTTAATAACTTACATCCAATAAATATAGATAATATTCATCAAATAAAATTTCCTGAAGATCAATATTATAAAGAAGAACAAGAAAAGACACAAATTGTTCTTCATCATACTGTATCAGGACCTAATATCAATAATATAATATCATCATGGACAAGCGACGCGCAACGAATTGCAACATCTTTTATTATAGATAGATTTGGAGTATGCCATCAATTATTTTCTTCAAAATACTGGGCTCATCACATTGGTATAAAAAGAGAAGTATTTCAGACATTAGGCATTAATGATATGATGATAGACGCGAATTTATCATTAAATAAACATTCTATAGGTATTGAACTTATTAATTGGGGAGCACTTACAAAAGTAGGTAATTTTATGCTTAGTTGTTACGGAAATAAAATAGATACTGATGTAACAGAATATTCTAATTTATACAAAGGATTTAGATATTTTGAATCATATAGCGCGCCTCAATTAAATACACTGGGATCACTTCTGTTGTATTTAAATAAAAAATATAATATACCATTAGCTTATAACGCTGAAATGTTTCAGCCTTCACTAAATGCCGTCAGAGGGGTACAGGGTATATGGAGTCATACTTCCTATCGTAGTGATAAAAGCGATGTACATCCAGATACTAATTTAATAAAATTATTAGAACAGATATATTCATAAAAATTTAACGTATTTTTAAAAAAATCCTGAATTTATTTGGGATTTTTTTATTATATTTGCATTGAATTAAAAATATACCTATGTCATTAGAAACAATTGTACTTTTACCTGCTGGAATGAAACCCATGCATGGTGGGCATATAGACTTAATAAAACGATACGCAAATAATGATAATGTTAAGGAAATTCGGGTTCTTATTGGACCATCTAATAGAGATGCAATTAGTCAAGAACTTTCAATAGAAATAGCAAAATTTCTAACTAGAGATATTAAAAAAGTATTTATAGTGAAAACTGATCATCCTACACCAGTTACATCTCTATATAAATATATGGAAACCGTAAAATATGGTAATTATGCTGTTGGTGCTTCGGATAAAAATAATGATTTTAAAATAGTTTCAAAATTTGTTGAAAATTTCAGTGAAGGCGGGAAGTATTTTAATTATATACCCGCATGTGTTAAAGTAAGTCATATAGATTTAGATTTTACTCCATTAACCTATGTTTATAGAAATGATGAACATAATAATACAATAATATCAGCTAGCATTGTAAGAAAGGATATAGACAATAATGATATAAAATCATTTATTACTAATTATCCCGGAATTAAAACTGAAGATGTTATAACAGTATGGAATATGATAGTTGCTAAAACTACTAAATCTACTAATTTACACATGGAACATATTGAAGATCTTATTTTTAAATGCGGTCATTCAGGCATAATTAAATGTAAAGATATAATGGAAAAAACCATTAATACTCTAAAAAAACAAAAAGAAGAAGTATCAATATCAACTAAATTTGACGGGGCTCCTGCTGTATTTTGTTGGTCTTCTTTTCCAAATTTACCAAACAATGGAATAGCAATAAAAGGATTATTTAATAAAGATCCACAGATTTATAATACAGTTAATGATATATTAAATTCAAACAAACCTAAAGATTTGCAGCGTAAATTAATTACAATGTTAAAATATTTACCAGATATGCATATTCCTGATGGTGAAATTTGGCAAGGAGATATCATGTATGATTTAGAATCGTTAAATGTAGAGGATATTAATGGATATTTAACTATTTCATTTCATCCGAATACAATTATGTATTCACCTAAGTCTATGACAGACTATATTAGAATAAAAAATTCTAAGCTTGGGATAGTATGGCACACTATTTATTATGGATCCTCTCTTGATGATGTGAAATGTAAATATGATGTAAATATTGGAAGATTGAGTCACATTCCTGATATACATATGATAGATCATATCATTAAATATGAAAATTTGAATCCAATAGATTTATCATATGTAGAATATACTCAATATATGTTAGAGTTGTCAAATTTGTCTAATTGTCAAGAATATTTAGATCTTATATCTAACAAAATGTTCGTTGAATATATTACGTTATTTTATAATAATCTAATAAGGTCAAATATTATTTTAAGATCATACGAAATTGTTGATAGTTTTAAAGAATTTGTAACTAATAGATTTATTACAATTATTGAATCAAAAAAGACACAAAAAACTCAATTAGAACATCAAAATAAATGTGATGAATTGCAAAATATTATAGATGAAAATAGATATATTATTGATAAAATGCATTCTATGATATTAAAAATAACAGGATTAAAAATTGCTTGCATTAATGAGTTAGACAAATATTCTAATTATTATACACATTTTAAAATGTATGGCGGTAAATTTAATGAAACTAATCATGAAGGATATGCTATAAATGATGGATATAATATTGCAAAATTTGTAAATCGTCATGAGTTTAGTTCATCTAATTTTTCAGATGATGTAATAAAAGGATGGAAAAATGAAAAGAGAAGAATATAAATTAAAAAAACTTATAAATGGTTGGCTTCAAACTCACAAGGTAAAAAATTATGTTATAAATGATGATTTATCCATAAGTGTAAATGCTAATGTAGATTTATCATTCATGAACATTATAGAATTTCCATCATACATTAAATTTGATAAAGTATCTGGATATTTCGATTGTTCTGAGAATAAACTTATTTCACTGCGAGGATGTCCAAGAGAAGTTATTGGAAATTTTTATTGTTATAATAATAAAATAGATTCATTAAAATATTGTCCGGAAGAAGTTACGGGTAAATTTTTCTGTCAAGGAAATTTAAGAAAATTTGAAATATCTGAGATTTCAAATTTATGTGATGTATCGTATATAAATAACTAAAAACAAAAACATGATCAACATTAATTATTTGTTAAAAAAGAAATTAGTAAAATTAAAGCAAGCATCTATAAGAAAAAAAGATGTGGTTGCTATGAATAGTTTAACGCCAGAACAAAGAAAACTCTATGATATGGTTGTCTCTTTGGCTGTTAAAAATAATAGTGCAATTAGATTTGATCCAGAATCAGATGAAATTTTAATAGTACTTCCTAAAATGCTTGTTACATTAAAAAATGATAGTGTCATTGTGCAAAATACAGTTGGATTTTATACAGAACGGTTTCCGGCTCTACCATATGACATATTAGTACATATCATATATAAAGAAGCTCATAGAGAAAGAAGAAGGCTAAAATATGAAGTAAAACAACGAATTAATGTTTTCTTGAACAAATTAACAAACGCACAGTAACATGCAAATAGATTACAAATACGATATTGGTCAAACGGTATTTTTCAAAATTAATGAATATAAAATTGAAAACATCGAATGTACAGATTGTGGCGGCATCGGATTATTAACAAGAAAAGATGGTAAGGAAATAACATGCCCAACCTGTAAAGGAAAAAAATGCTGTACAAAAAGAAAAATGATAGAGTCTATATCAAGTGCGATAGTCGATCGTATTGAAATATTCATAGAACAATCTAACAATGTCAGTATTATGTATCATTTAGATAATGGTGACGAGTACGAAGAATGCGAGATATTCGAAAACGAATTAAATCTAAAAGAAAATTTTATGCCACTTGATGAAATACTGGATAGTATAAATGTTGTTCCATCATATAATGGAGATTATAGAGAACTTTTTACGAATATACCAAAAGAAGACTGGATCGTGCACGAACATCATTGTTGTAAAATACATGGATGTAAATATGACGATCATCAAAATTGCCCCGTTTGTTTGGGATTAATAAAACAACATCATTTATGTGAAGAATGTAAAAATGAGGAATTTAATAATTTACCTTTTTAATATTTAATTCATGAGATTTTTATCATATTTTTTAAGAAAGCCATTTAATCATAACCCTGAAGATTTTAAATTACGTATAGTTAGATCATGGTTTAGCGATGATTATGTTGAATTTGAATATAGTGCAAATGGAGGTAGAGACTGGAAAAAAATTTATAATTCAGTTAAGCCATTCTTAGGCTTGCTTCAATATGATTATGAATGGAAACCAATACGGTTTCGTTTAGACAAAGGCGATTTCACATATGAACGTGAAAAATTTTCTTCTTATCAAAAAATATTAGATTTTGAAAATAAAGAAAAATCAGAATATGAAGCTGGTATGTCTAGTGTTATTAAACAAAGAAATTATATGAAAAGTAAAAAAATAGAAGCATTAAAACGAGCAAATGCTTAATGTATTAAATATAAAAAATTATCAATAAATTATATAATATTTTATCCTATACCATTATCTTATAATCTTTTACAAAATATAAAATGTTAATTATTTAACGTAAAATTAACAAAAAAGGTAAAACTCTCCTTTACTTAGTGAATATATATAAAGAATAAAGTATTTAATTATTTTAAGCGCTTAAAGTACTAAAAACTAAAATTCTAAAAACTAAAATTCTAAAAAAGGAGAACAAATTATGAGTAATGAACTAGAAAACTTAGAATCGCTATTTAACCCACAAGTTGATATGGGTGGTGCACCAGCCAGAGTTACAGAAGAATATAAAGTTTCTTCTGATAAAGGTAAAGGTGGAGTATATCAATCAGTAATAAGGTTTATACCTTATTGGAAAAATCCAAAAAATTCTCTTCAAGAAAAATGGGTATCATGGTTAGTGGACCCAGTCACACAAAAAGGACGTTTTGTTGATTGTCCTTCATCAATTGGCCAGCCTTCATTGTTACAAGACATGTATTGGAAACTTAAAAAGAGTGAATCCGTACTAGATCAAAAGAAAGCTGATATTTTTAGCAGACGTCATAATTTTGGGGCTTTAATTCAGATTATTAAAGATGAAAATCAACCTGATCTTGAAGGAAAAATTATGTATTTTTCATTCGGTAAAAAGATTTGGGAAAAGATTGATGCTGAATTAAAACCAATTATTGGCGAACCACATAATCCATTTGATTTATTAAAAGGAAAAGCTTTTGCACTCGTTGTTACAAAGGTGTCGGGTTTTAACAACTATGATCAATCAAAATTTGTTAATACTGTGATACCATTATGTATTCCTAACGAATCAGGTAAGTTAATTCCTATTAATGAAAATACAGATAAACAAATGGCGTATGATTTCTTAAAAACTAATTCACCAGATGTGACAAAATATGCATTTAAAGAATGGGATACAGATATGAAAGATTATGTTAATCATGTAATCACAGCTGTAACAGGACAGGTTCAAGCTAACACTAATTATGGAGATGTACATCAAGCTATTAATCCAGGTAATTCAATTGGAACAAATCTTAACTCTGGTATTACATCCCAAGATATATCTATTTCAGATATTAATTTAAACGAAGGGTCCTTTGGAGCTAGTATGCCATCTTTAGACATGCCTGAATTGCCATCAATAACTTCTATGGGAATAGGAAATGTTGATGATTTATTATCAAATTTATAATTAATTAACCCTATTAATGAAAAGGATGAGGCAACTCATCCTTTTTAGTTTAAATAGAAAATATCAAATATGAAAGACACATTAGTTACATTTGACACAGCAAATCTTGCAAAGGAAAAAGGATTTGCCGAACCTTGCCATTATGCGTATGGAAAAAATGGAGAATCTGCGGTTAGTTTTTATGAATATTTTTATGAATATTCTAGACATAAGATTAAAAATGGAGATAATTTTAACTTTTATAAAGGAACATATAGAAATATATCAGCTCCTACTCAATCTCTTCTACAAAAATGGCTAAGAGATAAATTCAATATTCATATTGAAATTACATGGGTTGACACATTATCAGATATTTATGTATATCATATTTCAACAACAAATAACGCTATTAGACCAGATAGTGTTTTTTATCATTCATATGAAGAATCATTAGAAGAAGGATTAAAAGAAGGGTTAAAATTAATATAATAATGTACAATGACATGGATAAAAATATAAATCAAGGTTCAATATTTAATTTTGAACTTGATGATATAGATAAAACAATAAGTATAGGAGAATTTAAATCGGTTATAATTGAAAAAGTTAAACCAATTTTAGAAAAAGAGTTTTCAAATTGTGCGCCAAAACAATCTATTAGATCATATCATGATAGAATAGCAATTGCATGTCCATACTGCACAGACTCTGCGAAAAACCTTTATGCAAAAAGAGGAAACTTCATATTAGCAGGAAAACATATCGGCCATTATAAATGTCATAATTGTTCCATGTTCAAGCGCATAGATAATTTCTTTAAAGATTTCGATGTAACATTAAATTTAGATGTCATTAATTATCTTTCCACAGCAGTAAATGATTATGAACAAAATCAAAATATGAAGTATGATATGTCTTATCTGCTAGATATGGAATCTATAGAAAAATTTGCTATAAGTAGGGAAGAATTTAAAACTCATTTTGGATATAAAGAAGTAACAGAATGTACTATAATATCTTGGTTAAATAATAGATTACAATTCAACTACGGAAAATACTTAATGGATGTCAATGAAAATAAATTAATAATATTAAATCTTACTAAAGATGGCAAGATAATTGGCATACAAAAAAGATTATTTGCCGGAGCCAATAAATTTGAAACATACAAACTTAAAAAACTTTATGAAATAATGGGTAAGACAATAAATGATGAAGATAATTGGGATTATTTAGATACATTATCATCATTATTTAATATATGTTTAATTGATTTTAATAAACCTGTTATTATATTTGAAGGTCCAATGGATTCTTTTTTATGTAAAAACTCTATAGCAAACACAGGAGCGAATAAAACAATGCCTATTGATATACCAGTAAAATACTGGTATGATTATGATAAAACGGGAATCAAAAAAAGTATAGAATATATAGAGAAAAGCCAACCTGTATTCTTGTGGTCAAAATTTATACAAGAATATGATTTGCCGCATAGAGCTAAGTGGGATACAAATGACATGTTCATATACTTTAAAGATCATAATATCAAAATACCTAACTTTTCAAAATATTTTTCAAACAATCCCCTTGATATACTCGATATATAAGAAAATCATTTAAATTAATAGATATATAAAATAAAAATGAACGTAGGTATAATTTATTGTGCATTATTTCCTAATAATAAAAAATATTATGGAAAAACTAAAAATTCATTAGAAGATAGAATTAAAAAACATTTAGTAGATTCAAATGTAGACAATCTTCTATTCCATAAAGCTCTTAAAAAATATAAAAATGAAGTTCAATGGATAATTGTAGAATCTTATGAATATAAAGAACTTGATTCTTTAATATCTAAGTTAAATGAAAGAGAAATATATTGGATTGAAACTGATAAAACATATGTTTTAAAATATGGAAGTAATTATGGTTATAATATGACGCCTGGCGGAGATGGTGGGAATACATTTTCAGGAAGACACCATTCAGAAAAAACTAGATTAACAATGAAAAATAGTAGATTGGCATATTTAGAAAATAACCCACATGGAATGACAGGAAAAATAAGACCTGAACATTCTCAAAAAATGAAGGGAGAAAAAAATCCAATGTTTGGCCATATATATACCGATGAAACCCGGGAAAAAATGAGAATGAAGAAATTAGGTAAGAAAAATCCAGCAGTGTCTGAGAAAAAAAGAGGAGTTAAATTATCTGAAGAACACAAACAACATATAAAAGACGCCTGGCAATTAAAAAGAGAAAATGGTTATAAAATGTCGGAAGAACATAAACAACATATAAAAGATTCTAAGTCAAAAAGAAAACAACACTCTTTATGAAAGAATTTAAATTAAAAACAATCATAGAAATTAGTTTTGATCATAATCAAGATAATTGGAATGATCTAACTTATGAAATTTTAGTAAAAGAAAAAAAGAATATAGAGATATCTGAAATTAATATTTCTAAACGAACAAAAAAATATAAGATGCAAGATGCATCCACTAAATTATTTTAAATGGATAGAACAATAGACATTTTCAACTTTGAACCGAGTGATGAAAAGGAAGAATCTTTAGCTGAACAATTCGAAAGAGAAAGAGTAGAATGGAATGAAAAAATAAAATCTATGTCAGCACAAATTAAAAAGACATTAGATATGGCCG
>Ga0316607_1000648_pt1 | contig 11843 bp, 7 predicted proteins | sample MIS2016062E_MG_FD_207674 | JGI IMG/M metagenome (GOLD analysis project Ga0316607, IMG submission 207674) | Microbial mat bacterial communities from Middle Island sinkhole, Lake Huron, Michigan, United States - MIS.2016.062E | ecosystem: Environmental > Aquatic > Freshwater > Lake > Sediment...
TACAATAATCTAACAAATATTATAAAAATGTGATAAATATGTTTTTTACATAACCGTTAAATCATTATATTAGCTATATACTTTTTTTAAAGTATTAATTATATTAATAAAATAAAAAAACTGAAAATTATGTTGAGTTTTATTACAGACAGTGTATGAGTGGATATATTAATAAAATATAACATAAAGTGTTATTTGTTTTTGTTATTATTAATTAGTTAAATATATCATAATTAATGACTTTAATTGAATTATTTTTAGGCTGATAAATTAGTGGTGATAGTGGGACTTAAGCGATAAAAGGGTCGGGGGCTTAAGTACTGATTATATCAGTCATAAAAAATAATTAATAATTAAATCTTTTGATTAATAACTTGAGTATTGGTTTAACAATATATTACAACAATACAACAAATAGTGTAAAAATGTTATAAATGTGTTTTTTTACATAACTATTTAATTATTATACTCAATATATACTTGTTTTAGAGTATTAATTATATTAATACAATAAAACAAAACTAAAAGTTAAGTTGATGTTTATTATAGAAAGATTATGTGTTAATATAATATGTGGTGTTATGATTGATTATAATAATAAAATAAAATATAACGATATTTTGGCCATATGTGACACCAGTGGATCGTGATTAATTATTCATATATTAAATCTATATAGTTTAATATAAACTGATATTAGTATGTCAAATAATAAACTAGTATAGTGGTGTACAATTTTAATATAAATTAATTAGTTATATAGGAGCTGATAAATTAATTTATTTAACTGGATTTAACTGTTAATTACATCAACCCTAAAAATATATTACGACAAAATAATTCATAATCGAATCTTATTATCGACTAACTTTAGTATTATTTAGATTATTTGAATCTACCAACATACCACAATAATACAACAAATTTTATAAAAATAAGATCAATACTTTTTCGACATAACTTGTAAATTGTTATATTATATATATATACTTATTTTAAAGTTTATATAGTTTTATATAAATGTACATTAATATCTAAAATAGTAAAATAGTTAATTGTAATAAGGTTTTAATATAAATTAATATTACCATGTTTACCAGATATAACAATAGTACTATAAAGTTAACTAATAATTATATCCACGTATTGATTATATATTGGTCGCAATTACCTGATTTTAGTTAAGTTATAATAACCAATATAAATAGAAGTAAAGTTCACAGTATAAATTTAGTTTTGTAATTCTTAAAATATAAAATAATTATAAAATAATTAAAAGTTTTGATCTAGTTATGTTTAGATATATAACTTAATGTAGTTACATAAACCCTAAAAATACAGTAAGACAACCTAATTAATAATTGGATTTTATTAATGACAAATTTAATTATTATTTGTAGTATACTAATTTAACCAAATATTACAATAATATTACAATAATATAACCAATAATATAACCAATATTATAAAAATGTGATAAATGTGTTTTTTACATAACCATTAAATCATTATACTACCTATATACTTTTTTTAAAGTATTAATTAGTTAAATATACAATAATTAATGAATTTAATTGAATTATTTTTATGCTGATAAATTAGTGTTGGTAGTTGGACTTAAGTACTGATTATGTAAGTCATAAAAAATAATTCATAATAAAATCTTTTGATTAATAACTTGAAAATTGGTTTAATAAGATATTACAACAATATAACAAATAATGTAAAAATGCTATAAATGTGTTTTGACATAACTATTTAATTGTTATACTCAATTTATACTTGTTTTAAAGTATTAATTGTATTAATACGATAAAAAAAAACTGAAAATAAAGTTGCTGTTTATTGTAGAAATATTATGTGTTGATATAAAATGTGGTGTTATGGTTGATTATAGTAATAAAATAAAATATACCGATATTTTGATAATATGTGATACCCATAAATTGTGATTAGTTATTCGTGTATTACATCTATATAGTTTAATATAAACTGATATTAGTATGTCAAATAATAAACCAGTACAGTGGTGTAAAATTTTAATATAAATTAATTAATTATACAGGAACGGATGAATTAATTGATTTAACTGGACTTAAATGTTAATTACATCAGTCATAAAAATATCTTACGACAAAATAACTCATAATAGAATCTTATAATCAACTAACTTTAGTATGATTTATGTTATTTTAATCTAACAACATACTACAATAATATAACAAATTTTACAAAAATTCTATAAATATTTTTTTTACGTAACTCGGAAATTGTTATATTAGATATATACTTGTTTTAAAGTATTAATTGTATTAATAATCTAAAAAAAATTACAATTATATTGATGTTTATTACAGACATGGTATGAGTGGGTATAAAAGTTGGTGTTAGTGTTGATTATATTAACAAAATATAACATAAAGTGTTATTTATTTTTTTTATAAAAATTATATATAAATATATTTTTATAATAGTTGATGCAAACAAATTTGCGTTGGTTATTATTATATTATTGTTATATAGTTTCACAGAAATGTATATTAATATCTAAAATAGTAAAATAGTTAATTGTTATAATATTTTAATATAAATTAATATTACCGTATTTATTGAGTATAACAATAGTACTATAAAGTTAAGTAATAATTTTATACCCGTATTGATTATATATTGGCATAGATTACCTGGTTTTAATTAAGTTATAATAATAGACGATATAAATATAAGTAAAATTCACAGTAGAGGTTTAGTTTTGTAATTATTAAAATATAAAATAATTATAAACTAATTAAAAATTTTGATATAATTATGTTTAGACTTATAACTTAATGGAGTTACATAAATTATAAAAATACCGTAAGAAATAATAATTAATAATTGTATTTAATTACTGAATAATTTGATTATTATTTGTAGTATACTAATTTAACCAAATATTATAAAAATGTTATAAATATGTTTTTTACATAACCATTAAATCATTATATTACCTATATACTTTTTTTAAAGTATTAATTATATTACTAAGATAAGAAAACTGAAAATTATGTTGAGGTTTATTACAGACGGTGTATGGGTGGATATATTACTAAAATATAACATAAAGTATTATATATTTTTGTTATTATTAATTAGTTAAATATATAATAATTAACGACTTTCGTTGAATTATTTTTAGGCTGATAAATTAGTGGTTGTAGTGGGACTTAAGTACTTATTATAATAATTCATAATGAAATATTTTTATTAATAACTTGAGTATTAGTTTAACAATATATTACAACAATACAACAAATAGTGTAAAAATGCTATAAATGTGTTTTGAAATAACTATTTAATTATTATACTCAATTTATACTTGTTTTAAAGTATGAATTGTATTAATACGATAAAAAAAAACTGAAAATTAAGTTTCTGTTTATTATAGAAAGATTATGTGTTGATATAAAATTTGGTGTTACGGTTTATTATGGTAATAAAATACAATATACCGGTATTTTGATAATATTTGATACCCATGAAGTGTGGTTAGTTATTCGTGTATTACATCTATATAGTTTAATATAAACTGATATTAGTATGTCAAATAATAGACTAGTGTAATAGTGTACAATTTTAATATAAATTAATTAGTTATACAGGAACTGCTAAATTAATTGCTTTAACCGTACTTAACTGTTAATTACATCAGTCCTAAAAATATCTTACGACAAAATAACTCATACTAGAATCTTATAATCGACTAACTTTAGTATGATTTATATTATTTTAATTTAACAACATACTACACTAATATAACAAATTTTCCAAAAATTTGATAAATACTTTTTTGACGTAACTTGGGAATTATTATATTAGATATATACTTGTTTTAATGTATTAATTGTATTAATAATATAAAAAAAATTACAATTATATTGATGTTTATTACAAACATGGTATGAGTGGGTATAGAAGATGGAGTTAGTGTTGATTATATTAATAAAATATAACATAAAGTGTTATTTATTTTTTTTATAAAAATTATATATAAATATATTGTTATAATAGTTGATGCAAACAAATTTGCGTTGGTTATTATTATATTACTGTTATATAGTTTCACATAAATGTACATTAATATCTAAAATAGTAAAATAGTTAAGTGTGATAATATTTTAATATAAAGTAATATTACTATATTTATCGAGTATAATAATAGTACTATACCCGTATTGATTATATATTGGCCTAGATTACCTGATTTTAATTAAGTTATAATAATAAAAGATATAAATATAAGTAAAATTCACAGTAGAAATTTAGTTTTGTAATTATTAAAATATAAAATAATTATAAAAGAATTAAAAATTTTGATGTAATTATGTTTAGACTTATAACTTAATGGGGTTACATAAATTCTAAAAATACCGTAAGACGAGATAATTAATAATTGGATTTCATTACTGAATAATTTGATGATTATTCGTCGTATACAAATTTAATCAAATATTATAATAATATAACAAATACTATAAAAATGTTATAAATATGGTTTTTTTACATAACTATTAAATCATTATATTAGTTATATATTTTTTTTAAAGTATTAATTGTATTAATACGGTAAAAAAAGATGAAAGTTATATTGATATTGATTACATACAAAATAGTTGCGGGTGTTGAAGATAAACTTAATGTTGATTATTTTTATACAGTATGTATGGATTTATATGAATATTTATTTTTATTATATTAATAAAGTATAAATATAACACCAAACGTTAATTATTTTTTTATAACAATTGTATATAATTGTATATATTTTTATACTAAATTATAAAAATATTACTGTTATGGGGTTTAACGTAACTTAATGTTAGTATCAAAAACATTAACACACTAAAATGAGATAAAATTTTAATATAAATTAATATTAATATGTTTACCTGTTATAACAGTAATCTGATAAAGTTAAATAATGATTATACACTTGGCACGATTACTTTACTTTAATTAATTTATAATAATATACTAAATACTTATCTTCAAAATTAAACGTATAAATTTCGTTTTGTAATTATTAAAATATAAAATAATTAACGGTTTTAATTTAGTTATTTTTAAACATATAATAAGAGTTAATTATATACATCATAAATATACAGTAAGACAAAATAATTTATAACAGAATCCACTATTAACCAACTTGATTATTATTTATAGTATGTGAGTTTAGCAGAATATTACAATAATATAAAAACTAATTTTTTGAAATAATTATTAGATTATCGTATTGTATAAACCTGACGTAAAGTATTAATTGTATTAATAATCTAAAAATGAACATAATTGTATTACAACTATGATTTATAAAAATACTAATATTATTTTATATTAAATCGTACAACCTTAATAAGCTAACACTAGATTTAAAATTGTTTTTATAACCTATTATAATAAAATAACATACACAAAACTATAGTTATATATCATTATAGAGAATTGTTATAATGAAAATAAATAACACTTTATAATATATTTTAGTTTACGAATCGAATAGACATAATAGTTAATTAGTATTCTGGTATACAGTATAAAACTATAATGTTATTTTTGTAATCTACACAACTATAACCATAAGCCCGGTTTTACTGTACTAATATAATTAATACTTTAAGACAGTTATATATATATAATATCATTACACAGTAGGTATTTCGAAAACATGTTTATAGCGTTTTTATATTATTGTAATATGTTTATTGACATACTAAGTTGTTAAACAAATATACTTTAAATAATACTCAAACTGGTTGTTAAAGATGTTACGTTAGGAATTACCTTACTCGACGTTAAGAAGTTTTACTAATATAATTAATAATTAAACTAATTACCGCGTTAACACTATAGCCCAACCACCGACACTAATTCAACAATTTATATATAATTAAATTTAAAATATTAATTATTTTATATTTAAATAATTACAAAAATAAATTTATAATACACCATATTAGTATACGTATGTAGTATATTATTATAAATTAACTAAAATTGGATAATATTAGTTAATAGTACATAGTACACTTTAATTTGTAACTTAACTAATGGTAAATACTTACGTGAGTTAGTTATAAATATTTATAACTAAAGGTTTTTTTTACTAAAAAATAATCTATTAATGTTTATTAATAAAAATAATTAATACATTTTGTTGAATAAAACAAAAATCACAAATTCCGTGTCATTTGTATAATATAACATTACTAACATAATATATATATACAAAAGTTAGATACTAATTATAGTTTAAATAAGTATTTAAATATAGTATATAGTTATACAGTCAGACAACTACAAACAAAAATAAATTATAGTTTTTATTATAATAATTTTATATATACATAAATGTAACTACATAATTACCATTTATTAGGCTTTCACATTTTTATTAGAAAATACTTAAAAAATAAATAATACTTTTATATAATAAAAATATATTTATCGTTTATTCAAAAAATAACACACCAACAATTTGGATTCTGGTATATACATATTTCATAATTTTCTAAATTTTTGTTTTATTTTATTAAATACCGTATTATCCTAATAAATGTAGATATAAGTGTGTTACCTAATTTTACAGTATTACTTTTATATTGAGTAAACACAGAAATATTAATTTATATTAAAATTTTATTTAACTATCGTGCATTACGGTTTTAGGTAATAAGATCACGTTATATTGAACTATGTGACAATAATAAGTCCGTAACTAACACAGATTTATTTTTATAACATATTAGAAAAATATATATATTTATATTTAATTAATATAATAAAAATAAAGACTAATGTGTCTCTATACATACAGTATAAAAATAACAAATCATAACACCATTTTTAACAAAACCACTATTTTGTATATAATAAAAATCACTATAACTTTATAGGACTTTGTTTAGATTTCTAGTAGATGTTTGTCGCGATTAGCTACAACTTTATAAACATTGTACACATTATATAACTTAAAATTATAGTATAAGAACAAAACCGATTAACAACCCCACAAACATTAAAGTGTGATGTGACTATTTTAAAATATTATATAGTGGTTGCAGAATTACAAAAGTAAAGACAGTAAAAATAGTCAATAAACTAATTAACTTAATTATTAACTAGTTCTATAAGTATTATTTATTTAGAATTTCAACACAGTAATTATAAATAGAACATATTTTGGGGTATTATGTGGATTTATTTATTATTTCAAATAAAAATTATTTAATTTTTTTTTAGTAGTTTCGGTTATTATATAAATTAAATAGTTTTAACGTATTACATAACAATGTTTAATCAATACTTACTTATTTAATTTATAAACTTATATAACAAATATACATTGATTATAAACTTATCTAAAAAAAATATACTTTTATTATATTTTTTTTTATATAATTTACTTATTATTATACTTTAAATAGTCTTAGATTGTGATAAAATGCATTAAACTTTTTTTGATTTATAAAATTAATTGCACTTTGGTTTGAAATAAATACGCGGTTTTATTTAATACTTAATGTATCGGTATAGTAAAAGTATAAAATAATATTGTAATAAACGGTTTTTAAATACTTAAACCACTACAACCATTTATTTGCAATATAGTTGATTATATAGTTTCGTTGTTTTAGTAAGTATAAACTAAATAAACATATCGATTAAAATAATACGAAAATGGTTATATGATTTGTACGAATTAAATCGCTAATAAAGATTAATTTAATAAATTTTACTTTTTAGAATAGAAAATTTACGACTGGTGTCAATTTTAGTTTAAAACTAAAAAGTATTGGTTCGATTCCAAAATAAATTTTTAATGAATAATGTGATAATTTTTTTATGAAATACGATAATAATACCTTATAGAATTTTATCTTGAGTTGTTTGAGTAATGAAAGTCGTTTTTTTTACTTTTTATAATTTATCTCATTGGAAATGAGCGCATAAAAAACAATTTTTATATAATATTTTTATTCTACAACCCAGATTAGCAAGAAAAAATAAATGATTATTATTTCTAAAATATTTACGATCTTTTAGAATTACATTGCCCGTTAGAACTGTTTTGTCTTTTTTTAAGTATTACTGTATTAAAATTACAAAAACTATTAAAAATATGTTTTTATGATATAATGAATACAGGTATACAATTGTTCAAAAAATTATTTATATAAGTTGTTGAGTGATATGATTCGGTGGATTTACTTATGATTTCCACGACAATATTCAATTATTTGTTCCTTTCGTCGAGGCGTATCTAACAAACTCGTTTATATATAACATCGGCGTTTATAGTTTTAAAATTAAAAACATTACCAAATTTCAAGCATTTAGGGGGTTTTTGTTTGTTTGTTTTTGACATTACGTCGACTATCAGGTGTGTTTACCTATACTAAAATGAATCGTTTACGTATTAGATAAGAAAGTTGATTACGAGTCCATGGGTTGGGTTTACAAGCTAGAGGCGTATCTCGATGCTAAAGGTTGAATACCACGACACCCGTGATCAACTTATACAAAAAAAAAAAATATTCGTCGATGGGATTTTTTTTTAGATCAGCAACGTCTTGATCGCGTGCAAAGAGTACGTGATTGGGACAAAATGCATGAAAATTTGTTTTTTGGTTTAGGAAAGTGGTTAGACTGAAAAGCTAAATCCAGAGACGCTTTTCCGAAAGAGTTTAGAGATAACTACAATAAGGATATTCGAGAACACCATCAATTTGTATATCAAGAGAAACTTTTTTCACAAGGTATGGATATCATTGATGCAAAACAAAAAGCTAAAAAAGCGTTTCAAAACGACAAAACAGATTATTGAGAAGAAGAAGTTAATGCAACTAGAATACGTCCAAAAAACGCCTATACACCCAAACCATTAACTAAAAGAGATGCTCCTCTAGAGATTCAACGTTTAATCGAAAGACATGAAGAGGATAAATGGAGATTTAATCCAGACAACCCCGATTACCTAGAAAATATAATAAACGAAATATCTGCAGCCCAACAATCTAATACTAATTTTAACAAAAACAATAAATCTAACGGAAAATGAAGAACAAAAAAACAACAAAAACGGTATGAGATGATGAAACAAATGGATGAGATGGATGAATATAGACGAAATAAGCATATTTACTAGATGTAATCAAAAATAATAAATAGGAAACAATTTGATTATTTGGTTATTAAGTTATCTTAAAGAATTTTAGTGTATAAAAATGTGATTTAAATATTTTTATTTTTTCTAGTAAAAAATTTAAGACTGGCGTTAAATCTAGTTTAAAACTAGACGTTTTTGGTTCGATTCCAAATAAATTTTTAATTCATAATATATTATATAATGTATGAAATATAATAATATTACCGTATCGGATCATTTCTGTAGTTTTTTTTGTAATTAAATTAACGTTTTTCACGTTTTATAAATTATATAATTGAAAATTTTCACATAAAAAACAATTTTTATATAATATTTTCATATTACAGCCTAGGTTAAGAAGAAAAAATAAACAATTAATGTTTAGGAAGTATTTACGATCTTTTAAAATTACTGGTTATATTCGAATTATTTTTTCTTTTTTTAAGTATTACTGTATTAAAATTACAAAAACTATTAAAAATATGTTTTTATGGTATAATGAGTACAGATACACAATTGTTCAAAAAATTATTTATATAAGTTGTTGAGTGATATGATTCGGTGGATTTACTTATGATTTCCACGACAATATTCAATTATTTGTTCCTTTCGTCGAGGCGTATCTAATAAACTCGTTTATATATAACATCGGCGTTTATAGTTTTAAAATTAAAAACATTACCAAATTTCAAGCATTTAGGGGGTTTTTGTTTGTTTGTTTTTGACATTACGTCGACTATCAGGTGTGTTTACCTATACTAAAATGAATCGTTTACATATTAGATAAGAAAGTTGATTACGAGTCCATGGGTTGGGTTTACAAGCTAGAGGCGTATCTAGATGATAAAGGTTGAATACCACGACACCCGTGATCAACTTATACAAAAAAAAAAAAATATTCGTCGATGGGATTTTTTTTTAGATCAGCAACGTCTTGATCGCGTACAAAGAGTACGTGATTGGGACAAAATGCATGAAAATTTGTTTTTTGGTTTAGGAAAGTGGTTAGACTGAAAAGCTAAATCCAGAGACGCTTTTCCGAAAGAGTTTCGTGATAATTACAATAAAGACATTAGAGAACACCATCAATTTGTATATCAAGAAAAACTTTTTGCTCAAGGTATGGATATTATCGATGCAAAACAAAAAGCTAAAGAGGCATTTCAAAATAACAAGACGGATTATTGAGAAGAAGAGGTTAACGCTACCAGAATACGCCCAAAAAACGCCTATACGCCAAAACTGTTAACTAAACGTGACGCCCCTTTAGAAATTCAGCGTTTAATAGAAAGACACGAAGAAGATAAATGGAGATTTAACCCAGATAACCCCGATTACTTCGAAAATATTATAAACGAGATATCGTCTATTCAACAAACAACTGATAACAGTTCAAAAGTAAATAATAAAAAAAATAATAAGTTCAAGGGGAAATGAAAAAATAAAAAACACAATAAAAACTACGAATCCACGATGACATTCAATAATATCGAGGATTCCAAAAAAAGTAAATATATATATTAAATTTATATATATATTTTTTGTATTTTAAACGTCAAACAATTTAAATAATTTAAGTCGGCTAGTATGTGAGTATAGTAATTGTATTAAAAAATTTAGTCAAAAATCTCAAATTTTTAATATTATAGTTTAACATTAACATATAAATTTGTATTTAAATGAGGTTCGGTGTTTTATATGTTAAAAATGTTTTTTTTTTATCTACTATTACTATGAAATATTTCATTATTTAATTATACATCGGTAATTAATATGTTTTTACAAATATTATGTCTTGGTTATTTTTTTATTATAATTAAAATTTTTTTTACTGTCATTAGTGTAATAACTGCGGTTTCATCTTATCTAGATTTAGTTGATATTATTATTATTTTATTTTTCTTCATTAATTCTAAATTAATAAAAGAAAATAAATTAATTAAAAATTATTCATATAATTATAATATAAATTTTCTAAAAGTTGAGATTTATTATGTATTTTATAGCATTTATTTTAAATCATAATTAGGGGTATAGTTTAATGGTAAAACCGCAGTCTTCAAAACTGTTATTATGGGTTCGAATCCTGTTACCTCTGTATTATTCAATCAACTAGTACCTTTTTTTGATTAGTCTTACGCTATATACCAAATACACCGATGCATTATGTTTTATTTTTTGTTTTATTTATAAAAAATAATGTAATTTTTAAAATTAAATTAAATTCAACTACAGTTAATAACAAACTTACGTTCTTAGCTAAGCAACCATCATGATCCTTACATAATTATGAATTACCTTTTATTGTTAAAAAAACCTCAAACGCCAATACGTTACAAAAATACTTAATACCGGATAAATATAACCTTAACGTAGACCGTTTAAGTACACACTTCAAATATATTCTATTTTTAAAAAAAAAAAATATTATTTTATACTCCACAAATACCAAAAAAATTAAAATCAAGTTTTTTAAATATAAATATACAAATACATTAAAACGAAAATACAGATTAAGTCGTCATAACTTTTTTAGTTCTAAATTCAATACAATTAAGGCTTATAGTTGATTAACTGCTTATACAAAAAACTGATTTCATAAATATATCAAAAAAAAAAAGAGTTTAAAAAAAAAAAAAAGTTTTAAAAAATCTTA
>Ga0316607_1000649_pt1 | contig 11842 bp, 5 predicted proteins | sample MIS2016062E_MG_FD_207674 | JGI IMG/M metagenome (GOLD analysis project Ga0316607, IMG submission 207674) | Microbial mat bacterial communities from Middle Island sinkhole, Lake Huron, Michigan, United States - MIS.2016.062E | ecosystem: Environmental > Aquatic > Freshwater > Lake > Sediment...
CAGAAGATTCTGATACTTCCAATTCCAAAACAGGATGCTGTCCCAAGTGAAATTGAAATGCAGGTAAAACAGCACAATCTCTTTGTCTTTTAGAGTTTTTCTTTTCAAAAATTGAAAACAGGTCTTGATGTGTAATTGTGTTTTTAGGATCAGAATACCAAGCAGATACTTGATTTTTACCTGTTAAATCCAAATCTCCATTTTTCGAGTAAGCAATGATTGTATTTTCAACTTTTTCCCAGCACATTGCTCTATTGAAAACCCATGGGCATCGCATAATTGAATAAAACTCCGGTGCAGTTTGCTTCAATGAATCAGGGTAAAACAATTCATGGTATATAATATCTTCAGTGTTTTCCCAAATATACTTTGGGCGTTCTCCTTCTTTTTGGTTGAGCCAAGAAAAGGTTGGACAACACTTTTGAAATGAGGCATTCTGTGCGTTTACTATATTAATTTTTATAATATACAAATACAATATAAAAAAAAGAATTTTAGTTTTCATAATTTTTTTACTAAATTTTTTGAATTAATATTTTCTTTATTTACAATCAATCCTCTATTTACAAAGATAACACCAGAGAAAATTATTACAACACCGAAGATAATTTTTACACTTAATTCTTCATCTTTAAAAATCCATCCAAGAAAAAGCGCAATGGCTGGACTTATGTAGGCATACAGTGAAACAAAAGAAGAAGACAATTTTGAAAGTGCGTATAAATAACATCCATATCCTACTATAGAATCAAAAATAATCAGGTATATAACTGCAAAAATACTTTCGCTTTTCATATTATTCAGGCTTTCTAAGTCTTCTGTAAACAAACTAATACATGAAGTAAATAGTCCAAATATAAACAACTGAAGACCAGCTACCAAAAGTGGTTTTACACTCAAAGTCGCTTTTTGTGAAATAATAGTTCCCACTGCCCAAGACATTACACCAGCTACAATACCAATGATTCCGAAAATCTTTGATTGTGAATTATTATTTAAGTTAAAAATCAAAAAACATCCGCCAAATCCTAACAAGATACCTAATAGCAACCAAAGATTAATTTTTTCATTTCTGACAATGAATATATTTATTAAGACCACGAATAAGGGTACCAAAGTAAAAAGTATTCCCGTAATCCCAGTGGGTACATATTGAAGTGACCAGGTAATCAACGAATTTGACAAAAACACAATGATAAAACCTGAAATAAGAATATTCTTTAGTTCTGATTTACTGGGAAATTTTTCTTTGGAAAGAATAAAAAATACCAGAATTAGAATTCCAGATATTGCTTGCCTGGAACCAGAAACAAATAATGGAGGAAACGATTCAAGGCCAAAGGAGAGCGCCAAAAAAGTAGTCCCCCAGAATATGCAGGTACAGGCAAAAGCAATATATGCTAACAGCTTATTATTCATATTAACCAATTTTCCATCTTATTAGTACGAGCGTACATAAACCTTCGGATAGATTTATTATTTCATAATCACCAAAACATGCAGGAATTAAGCATGCTTGCCAAATATCTATTGAAGTTGAATATTCCTGATTTTTTTTAGACCTGATTAATACATTATTTCCAACTGTGAGGGTTGGTATATGCATGAATTTTCCATAGGTTGAATATTCTGCCCTTTTCGTAAAATGAATTCTTTCAATTTCAAACGGCATTGGCCCATAGCTATTGTAGCGATCAATAGCAAACTCTTTTGTCCAATGAATAACCTTAGGCTGACGAATAAATAAGTTTTCTTTAACCCAATTTTCTCTGCGACATTCATCAACGTTAAAACCATGCTTTGTGTGCATTTTTAGTGGTTTGCCTGTCATACTTTTTTTTGTATCATCCCAACTCGGGCGACAAAAGTCGTACATGAAGTATGAATATTCAGTTCCACAGGGACTTGCACTTGTATCCATTTCCAATACCATTTGATTACCACCATGTCCGTGCGTTGTTCCGGGTGGTATCAAAAACAAATCACCAACGTTTGTTTCCCATCTTTTTATATAGTTTTTCCAATCTTCTATTGGCATTCCATTTTTCTCCGATTCGTAGCATTTTTCTTTCCAAAGCTCATAGTCTGCATTTTCGTGAAATCCCATTAGGGTATTAGCTCCTTGGTATGCCTCAGCGATATAGTATGTTTCGTATCTGCCAAGAGGTTCATTAAAATTTTTGCTAACATAATTTGTGGAAGGGTGATTATGTATTGGCATGCTACTTCTTTCTTGAGGAACCGGATCTGGAAAGTATCCATCATTTAACCATACATCAAAAGGAAGCATGTCTGGTAAGGTTTTGGCTATATGATTTCCTACAAACAATTCGGCATGGCACAATAAGTTTGTTACAGGCATATTAATAATTATATCTTTACCTATTTCTACAAGAATATTTAGCTCTGGACCAGCTAATTCATTCCAGGCATTGCAGCCTAATCCGGGTACATCAAATAGATCTTTATACCGATAGGCTCCCCAAGGGCCAGGTTGGAATATTTTTACCTGTTTTATTGGGTACTGAACAAGCCGTTCTATGATTTCATGGAAAATATAAGCCGGAAGGATTTTTAAATCAGCATTATCGCTACAGTCTATATAGTAATCAAAGTATTGGATGAGGTTTTTTTTGTGGGCATGAAGTAAATAAAAATCATTGTAATAATATTCTTTCCAATGGTAGTTAGGATCTGGATTTTCTGAAAAGAATGGAACAATATTTCCTTCCCACATTTTCCATAGAAATTTTTGTTGCGACATATCGCAATAAATTCTCAAGATATTTATATTTTCTATATTGATTTTTGCAGATCCTGGGCCATACATGATTAGGGTGGTCTGATTTGAATTATCCAATAGATTTTGGATGAATAAATCCATTCTTTCAAGGTCAATCAGATCATCTAATTTACCATTGTTATTTGACCAACCAAATGCAGCATCATCAGTAATAAATTCTTTTTTGTAATTGCGGATAATCTCTTCGCTATGATAGAATTGGTGCATAGAGAGAAAAACAGCATCAACTTTCAAAAAGTCTCTTAAGCTGGATACTATTTCAGAAAAATTCACTCCCAACCAGCCATCTATAGCAACTATTTTGATCTTACTTTTTTCAATTTCTGAAGCTGTAAATTGTGCAATTCTTTCAATTCCTGTTACTGTTTTATTTGCCCAATGGATAGGTGCATTTTCAATCCTATTCAGGGCATTACTTTGGCATTCATATAGTGGCATTTTTCGAGAATATTAATTAATACATTTTTAACTTCACAAAAGTCCTTAGTTTTCGATAAAAATTGTATCTATAAATCGAAAAAAAATCTTTAAATTACGAAAAAATGATGCCACATTGTTTGGATTTGAAAAATGCATTTGCTTTCTGTTCAATTAAGAAATATTGTATTGAAAATGAATAATTTGTTTATCAAACTTTTGAAATTTTATTTGCACTTTATTTTATATCAGTTTCGATTTTTTGTAATTTGCAGGAGAAATACCGAATTCTTTAACAAATGCCCTTTTAAAAGATTGTGGATTTTCGAAACCTACTTTATAAATAATTTCTTTTAATGATAATTTTTCGGTTTCGATGATTTGCTTCGCTCTTTTTAGTCGAATACTTCTAACAAAACTTGCGACAGACATATTTGTTAAAAATTTTATTTTTCTGTAAAGCTGTGCATAACTGATATTCATTTCTTTTGCCAGATCATCGATGTGAAAATCCATGTTTTCCATGTTCTTTTCTACTGTTCTTATACATTTTATGATAAATTTTTCGTCCTTTGTAACAATTTTAGCATTAACCGGTTCAGAAGAAATAAATCTTGAAAAGGCTTTGCGAAGTTTCTCCCTATTCTTAATTTGATTTCTGATAGCAGCCAGCAACAATTCTGGATTAACAGGTTTGGTTAGATATGCATCAGCTCCAGCATCTAATCCTTCAATATTGGCTGAAGTATCAGCCTCTGCAGTCAGTAGAATGATTGGAATATGCGATGTTTCAGTGCATTCCTTCAATTCCTTGCATAAATCGTAGCCATTTTTATCAGGCATATTTACATCTGAAATAATGATATCGGGCAATACATCTTTGGCCTGTTTTATTCCATCTATACCATTATCAGCTTCAATAAATATGTATTTGTCTGCTAAAATATAGGAAATAAATTTACGAATTTCTCGTATGTCATCAATTATTAGGATAAATGGGGGCGAGTCGCTACCTGATTTTCTTGAATTACGAAAGTCTTGTATTTGTGGATTACTTATTGTTTTTGTTAGTGCTTCCATTCTAAACAGAAAGCTTGTTTTGTCAATTGGTTTATTTATATAATCGGCTGCTCCGTATTGAAATGCCAGATGAATATTTGTAGATTCAACTTTTGAGGTTACCATAACGACAGGTGTATTGGAATATTGATTTAACTCTTTTATTTTTTTCAAAGTTTCAAGTCCATTTAATACAGGCATCTCCCAGTCAAGTAATATTAAATCTGGTGTGAATTTTCCCATTATTTCAAGCGCTTTTTCTCCATTGTATGCAGATACCAAAATTAAGGATTTGTGCCATTCAGACAAACAATTTTTCATTACTTCAAATGCATAATAATCGTCATCTACAGCAAGAATTTTAAGTTTTTCGGGATGATATTTATGAATATCTTCAATTTGAATTTTAACACAAGTTCCATCTGTAGAAAGCAGCAAAATATCACCATTATCATTTTTAGATTCTGTGTTTAATTCTTTATCTGAATTGTTAAGTATAGTCTTTTCACCTAATCTTTGAAAAGGCAAAGTAAACCAAAATGTTGTACCTGTATTAACAATGGATGTTAGCCAGATTATTCCACCGTGCGCTTCGATAACCATTTTACAAAAAGTCATACCTAATCCTGTGGATCGCACACCTCCTGACTTTTTTGCTTCTACCTGACCAAATTTTTCAAAAACCAAATGTATTTTGTCTTCTGGAATTCCTTGTCCTGTATCAGTTATTCGAATAAGCACTACTTTAAAATTGTCGAGGGTATGTCTATCAATATTTTTTACCACACTTTCAGGCATAGCATCAATACTGTCTTTGTTTAATAATTCTGCATTTATTGTAATACTTCCGTGTAAATGAGTATATTTGATTGCATTTGTTAGCATATTAACAAAGGAACGCACAATCAGTTCAGAATCAACGGAAAGAATAAAATCTTCTGTTATTTCTATTTTAAAGTTTTGATGTTTTTGATTTATCAACAATGCAACCTGCTTTTCTGCATCCTTAGCCAAATCAATTAACGAACAAACTGAAATATTCAATTTGACTGCGGTATTTTCGAACTTCTGAACATCTAAAATATTTAACACTAAATTTAGCATTTGGTTTCCTGCTGAGTTCACTATTTGCATCATTTCGTCATTAGGGTTCAATGAAGACAAACCAATAATTGCATTTAGAGGATTTTTAAGATCGTGGACTATCATCCCTGTCATAGCATCTTTAAAGTTGTCTAATTCCAGTAACTTTTGTTTTTGTGCGTTGACTGTCTTATAAGCTTCGGAGTTATCCAAAGCAATAGTAACATAAGACGCTAATGACTGAATGTTTATCAGGTCTTTTTGTGAATAAACATTTTTTGTAAAGCTATTTACGGCAAGAATGCCAATTTTTCTTTTGCTTGTTGAAAGCGGAATGTGTATAATTGATTGAGGAGTTTTACTTGTAGAAGAATTGGGAATGCTACGAATATACTTTTTGTAGTCACTGTTAATGTCGTTTATAAAAACAATCTCTTGATTTACAAAGCAATATGCAGATAAGCTATTATCTGCATCAAGACTCTTTGTGAAATTTTCAATGATTTTTCCATTTTCAATAAAGCCGATGTAGTCAAGCTGGCATTTATTTTCATTAAACAAAGCAATTCCAAAAGCGTCTATGGATATAATCGCCTTTAGATATCCATAAACAATTTCGTTAATGGAATCAAGGTCGAAAGTTGAAGTAACTCTTTGTCCAAATTCGCTAATCACTTGCGAACTTTTAACGGATTTTTCAATTTCATTATTTTTTTGATTCAATTCTTCGTTTGAAAGTTTTAGTGCATCGGATTGTGCGGTTAGTTCTTCATTTGTAGCTTCAAGTTCCTCTGCTTGTTGCTGAAGTTCTTCCTTTTGTTGCATTACTTCGTGTGTTCGTTCTGCTACTTTGCGTTCGAGTTCAAGGTTATGTTTTCTTATGGAATACGTCTTAACCCTGAAATATGCGATAATAACAAAAATGAGACATATAGCTACAGCTATCTTGAACCACCAGGTTTGCCAAAATGGAGGAAGAATGGTTATTTTAAGTTCGCGTTCATTGTTTTGCCAATTACCATCTATATTCGTGGATATGACTTTCAATTTATAATCACCGGGTTGAATTCCTGAATATGAAGCTCTCGCTAAATTATGCCCAACAGTAATCCAATTTTTATCAAATCCTTCAAGTTTGTACTTGTATTTAATTTTGAAAGGAGCTGCAAAATCAAGAGCTGCAAATTCTACGCTGAAAATGTTTTCATCAAAATGTAATACTATTTCCTTAGTTAAATTCAAATTTTTCTTTAATAAAATTCTATCTTTACAAATTTGTAATGGGGCTATTTCTTCATTGAAAAGTTTGAATTGGCAAAAAACTATTTTGGGATTGTAATCAAATTCTTTAATTTCTTCAGGCATAAATGCAATCAATCCTTTTGAGGAACCAAAATACAACTTACCACTTTTTCCTTTATGTGATGCACCTGATTTTAATTCATTCGTTAATAATCCATCATCCTGTGTGTATTGTTCTGTTCTTTTGCTTTTAGGATCAAATAGAATGATTCCATTGGCCGATCCCATCCATAAAATTTCATTTTTATCTTTATATAAACTTCGAAGATGCCTAGATGGTAAACCATTTTCTTCTGAATATTGGACAATTTTGTTATTATTTTCATCATACATAAATAAGCCTAAACCTTCGGTTGCGATCCAGAATAAGCCATCGGAGGTTTCAACAACTGATTTCGGACTATATTCAGCTAAAGTTTCGGATTTGTTTGTTTTTAAATGAATTGGTTTTAGTTCCGTTCTTTCTTCGTTAAATCGATACACTATTGTACCTGTACAAATCCATATCCTTTTTTTTGAGTCTTCAAAAATATTCCAAATAACATTATTTTTTAATTCTGAAAAATTTTGGTCATCTGAACTTGGGTAGTTTGTAAATTCCGCTTCAAAGGTTTTTCTATTTATGAATTTAACTCTGCTCAATCCACAAACCGTGCCTATCCAAATGTCTTGTTGACTATCTTTGTAAATTGAGGTAGGACACCAACATACCAGGCTATTGGGCTGCATTGGTGTAAATTCTTTTAAAGTTGTCAGTTTGTTTCCATCATATTTATAACAGACAAGCTTACAGCCTGCATCTACGAAGAATGTATCTATACCAAATTCAAATATAGTTCTTATTTCTCCTTTCAAATACAAAAAATTTTTGTCTGTTTCTTCTGAAAAGAAATTCATCTGTTTTTTTGTTGGGTCATAGATATTTAAACCATTTGCTCCAATCCAAACCCTTCCTTTAGAATCTTCGCAAACAGATCCAATAACATTGGTTCTTAAGCTATATTTGTTATCCATGTTTTTGTTAAAATACTCGAACCTGTTTCTTTTTAGATTAAAGAAATTCGTGCCTTGATTATAGGTAGATAACCAATGCGTACCACCTTGGTCTATTGTTATAAAGGATGAGCCGTCATCGGTGGGTAATATGCTTTTAATATCCCCCTCTCTATTTGAATAATTAATAAAGTTTTGGCTGCTATGTTGATATAAAAATAGTGAATTGTTAAAGCCAAAAAGCCAGACATTATTTTGTTTATCGCAGAAAATTTTATTGACTTTAACTTCATTGAAATAATTGCTGTATGAATACGTTTTAACTTCGCCTGTAAATAAATTGTAATTTTTAACGCCATAATGGTTTGTTGAAATCCAAAGAATATTGTTTTCATCAATTACCATATTATTAATTATAAAGTCATTATCTGATTTTGGTGATAGATTATTGAATATGTCAATATATTTAACATTTACTTCTAATTCATCATTAAAAGTAACTTCGTATAATCCATGATTTGCAAAAAAGAATCTGTTGCTGTTTTTAGGATCTATTGCAAATTTATTAATATTGCTGTTGAATCTTGACTTGTTGTATTTTTTACTGTCTATAACTTTTTTTCCTTCAACTATATTATTTTTGATTTCAAAACAATAAATATCATTGTTAAGCGCCCAAAGCCTATTCTTTTTATCAAGTAAATTGAGTTTGTTGAATCCTTCATTGGGAGTTGAGTTATTTTTATAATCAGACCGGAAAATACATTTTTCTGTTTTCATATCGAATAGTGCAATTTTATTGCCTTGCTCTAACCAAATTTTATTATCATTTGTAAATATAAAATTCTTTGTGGGCCCATTCTCTAAAGATATTCCTTGTTTTTCTTTTTTGTATGTAATAAATTCGTCAGTTATGTGATTGTACCTGCTTAACCCCATATCCGATCCAACCCAAAGTTGTTTGCTTTTATCCGAAATAATTTCATACACAGTAATATTGGGCTTTTTTACTGAATCAAGATCAGTTATTTCATATTGTTTTATATTAATTCCGTCGTAACGGTCTAAACCTGAGTAACTGCTAATCCAGATATAGCCAAATGTGTCCACTGCAATGGAGCCGCAATTATTAGATGAAAGTCCATTTTCAATTGTAAGACGATTGAAAATCAATTTTTTTTCTTGTCCATTTAATAATTGGGCGGCGATTAAAAAAATGCAGCCAATGAGTATAAACTTCTTCATTAATATTAAAGTTTTAAAAAAGTTATTTGAATGTGTTATATTTCAGGTTAAAAGTTCCATGTTCACTTGTACTATCAAATAGTCAAATATTTATAAAAAGCTTTCATTATTTGTTCTTACAAAAAAGTGTCTTTGAAAATATTGAAAATCTATTATTTAAACCGATTCTTTGTAAAATGTAAACAAGGAAATTTCTATCATTGAGCATTAAAAAGTCGTTTATAAGAAAATGGTATATCATTCGAACAAAAGGCAAACTTGGGCAAATTAAAAGCAGACGGAAGAATAAAAGAATTTATGCAATTCATTTTTTTGACTATTAGTTTAATAGTCTATAAATGAAATATTTAAAAATAGACAACAACTATTTCAAAGAACTTACCTGTAAACAAAATTCCTTCATATTGTTTTTATTTTACAGATATTTATGAATTAAGAAAGGACAAATTTAATAAAAAATCTCGATATTTGAAAATGAATTTTGGATGATTTATCGCGTCTTATGAAAATGGTTTTTATACAAATATAGTCTTTATTCAATTCTATGATATGAGAAAAATTACATAAGAAATTTTTCAGGTCACAAATGAAGATTTTTTTACTTTGGGGGGAACATGAAAAAAATTGTGATTTCCTTATACGGATAAATAATCTACTCCTGCTAATTTCTTGACCATTATCATCCTTGCCCAAAATTAATTTGGTATAATTCGATTTATCGGTCAAGTATTTTTTTTCAATGTTCGTTAGCGATTTCAACCTATCACCAACAATGTAATCAGATTTTCTTTTCTTAATTTCTTCAATATTAACATTAATCAACATTCAACTGTCTGCAACTATCACTATGTTAGATAATTTGAATTCAATTTTCAAAGTATGAACCTCATCCGTAAATGTATGATCTTCATAGGTATCACCCCTATATATTTTGTAACTTAATGGATTACGGAACTAACCGATCAATAAACCTAATACTATTTGTAGTTTTTTGTGTTTTCCATCTTTAGACCAACCTTTTTGCCGGATATCACTATCATTTTGGGGCATGCTAACATCAAAATACAAGGTAGTTACATCATAGAAAACAACGCTTAAATCCGCACTAAACAGATCTTAATGAAAATGAAAAAAATGATTTTAAATAACTTTTTGCGAATCGCTAAGAATGTCCAGACTGCGTTATAAATTTTGCAGATCTACTTGCCCAATACCCAAATATTCAGATTGATTGTAAAAGTTTTGAAGTTTTGAACAGGGAGTATTTAACCTCACTACCAACATTAATTTCAGAACATTCGACCAAATCGGATTTCATGTACGAAATGTATTATGGAAAGGGCATAAAAGTTTGGTCGCACTATATGCCGATACATTTGAGTCAGCCTTATTTGAATCAAGGACATAAAGCTGGTGAATGCCCTGTGGCTGAGAATCTTTCGGAACAGTATGTAAGTTTACCAATCCATCCAAGACTAACATTGGAGGCATTGGATTATTTGATAAATTCAATAATTGAAATTACAAAACAATAGCTTTGCTATGGTAAACTCAATAGGGTAAATATTTTTAAAGATGATGTGATTCTGGATGAGCCCTTTTTAGAGCTTTATGAATGCATTAACTTTGCATATTCTGTAGGTGTCATCCCAAATGCATTTTTAAACATCCGAATAAATGAAATATTGTTCTCAAAACCAACTCTTATCATGAGTTCCTTGACGGTAAGTTTTTCTTTTCCCAGAATTTGTTTGGCTCGTTTCAAACGAATATCCCGGATAAATCCTGCGACTGAAAGGTTCGTCAGGAATTTGATTTTACCATAAAGCTGACCATAACTCATCGACATTTCTTTAACAAAAGATTCCAGATGAAACTCGGAATTGGATATGTTTTCTTCAACTGTTTTAATACATTGTGAAATAAACTTTTCATCGGCAGTTGTAAATTCCACATCACTTGGTTCGGTTGTGATGATGCGTGAGAATGCTTTTCGTAGCGTTTCTCTGTTTTCTATCTGATTTTTTATGGCTGCCAAAAGTAAATCAGCCATAATAGGTTTGGTTAAATATGCGTCAGCACCTGCTTCTAATCCTGCAATATTGCTAGGCATTCCAGCTTGTGCGGTAAGTAAAATTACAGGGATATGATTTGTTGCAATAGAGGATTTGATTTCTTTACACAATTGAAGCCCATTCAATTCTGGCATGTTGATATCAGAGATAATAATGTCGGGTAATAGCTCTTTTGCTTTTGCAATGCCTTCTGTTCCATTTTCTGCTTCTATAATTAGGTAGTTATTTTGCAAAACCTGTTTGACCATTTGACGGATTTCGTAAACATCATCCACAACCAACACTAATGCAGAATCACTATTTTCTGTTAAAACTATTCGATTATTTGGTGCTTTAGTTTTGATTAATTCTGATAAATTGGCAAGTGTTTGCACACGAAACAAGGCTTCTGTTTTATCAATAGGTTTTTTAATATAATCAGAAGCGCCCGCATCAAAAGCCAATTGTATGTGCGAATTTCCACTTCGTGAAGTCACCATAGCCACCGGAATCTTTGAAAGTTCAGGTATGGATTTAATTTGTTTTAATGCTTCAAGTCCATCAAGTTGCGGCATTTCCCAATCGAGAAGAATAATATCTGGCACTATTATTTTTGCAGCATCTACCGCCTCTTTTCCATTACCAACTGCGTATATTAAAAAGGTTTTTCCCCAAGTTGACAAGCAATTTTTTATCACGTCAATGCTGTATTTATCATCATCAGCTACAAGGATTTTTAGCTCTTTCTCCAATGAAGCGACACCACTTTCCGCTATAATTTCAGATGAACCATTTTCGTGAACTAAATAAATATCATATAAAGATTTTTTAATTTCTTCTATATTTTTGGTGACTACTAAATTCTCAATTTGAATACTTTCATTAT
>Ga0316607_1000650_pt1 | contig 11835 bp, 5 predicted proteins | sample MIS2016062E_MG_FD_207674 | JGI IMG/M metagenome (GOLD analysis project Ga0316607, IMG submission 207674) | Microbial mat bacterial communities from Middle Island sinkhole, Lake Huron, Michigan, United States - MIS.2016.062E | ecosystem: Environmental > Aquatic > Freshwater > Lake > Sediment...
GGACTTACTCTTTTGTCGCCCACGCCACCTATTACGGTATTTTCACTAAATGCGCCTGGTAAATTGTAGGGTATTTCTGCAAGCTTCTCTAAGCCAATTTTTATAGGAGATAAGAAAACAATTCTCAATTGGTTTTCACCTAATTTTATATGTTTTTTGCAATTTACTTTCCATTCACGAAACATATTATTGGTTTTAACTAATAGGATATCATTAAGATATACTTCCGAATAAGTATCTAATCCTTTAAATTGTAGCTCAATATTATCGGTATTAAAAGTTTTATTATCAATATTCATTTTTGTTCGATATTCCCAATTTTCTTTATCAATCCATTGGACAGTTTTTTCATTGATTCGGTATATCGGGTCTTCAATCATTTTATTGTTTAATAAATCTGTATGGACACAACCTGGTATGCTTGCTGTTTTCCACTCTTCTTTTCCTACCTGACGAAACTGCCAGTTCTGTGACAATTCAATGGTTGTTACAGAACTGTTTTGTGCAATAGAAAAGTTTAAAGTAAAAAAGATGAGCAAAAAAAATATAATTTCTCCTTTCATTATGATAAATGTTTTGAATTATAAACAAAATTCTCTCTTCCAAATTTTCAATTTTGAGATTTCTCCCAAAACCAAGTTAAATATTGAGCCAAAAGTATAAATTATTTATTAAAATTACAAAAATATTGTTCTGAAATACGATTAATTGATCAAACACATTGAGCACAATGGTTTAAGATGATAGTATTATGATTATTCATTTATTTAGAGCATTAATATAGTTACATTAGCATAGAATAGTGTATAAACCTAATAAGAGGCATATAATAGTTAATAGAAAAAAAAGGCTGAGACAAAATCTCAGCCACTTTAACCTGTTTAACTAAATTTATTCCACTATAACCTTTTCTGTATAAATATTCTTTCCATTTTGGATACTTATCAAATATAGTATTTTGAAATTACTTTTAGAGATACGGTTAGATTTTAGTTTAGGTATAGTTTTCAATACTTTTTCTATTTAAATATAGGATGCCATTTGTATCCATTTAATTGCAGTTTACTTGTCTAATAATTAGGCCACAGAACTTAAAATTTAATAATTTAAGTAAAATAAAAATCATCGAAATATTTTCTTCGTTATGCTGTATTTTACAAAAAATAATTATCTTTGAATTTTAATATAAATGGGTAATTTAACAAACTTAAAAGTCCTTATCCATCATTTAAAATAAATTACGTTTATAAAATGTACAAAAGAATTGCATTACCAATGGGATTACTCGTATCAACTTGCATAACTACGAGCATTACTGCCCAACAAAAAAGGGAAACGCCTAATATCATTGTCATTTTAGCCGATGATTTAGGATATAGCGACTTAGGCTGCTACGGTTCGGAGATACAAACGCCAAATATTGATATGTTAGCATCACAAGGACTTAGGATGACGCACATGTATAATTGTAGTCGATCATGTCCGTCTCGTGCTGCACTCCTAACTGGACTCTACCCTCACAAAGCAGGTATAGGAGCTATGACAGACTGGACTATTGACAATACTCAAGGATACAAGGGTTACCTGACAAAACATAGTGTAACCATTGCACAAGCGCTCAAACAGAATGATTACAATACATATATTTCGGGCAAGTGGCATGTTGGCGATAACCCCGAAAATTTTCCTCTTCAACGCGGGTTCGACCGCTTTTTTGGCATAGTAATAGGAGCTTGCAGTTATTTTAACCCAAGACCATACCGTATTTTTTCCAAAGTAGGGGTCTATAATGATTCATCCGTATATAAAACACCTAATGATTTTTACATGACCCAAGCAATAACAGACAATGCCCTACAATACCTCAATATGCAGAAAAACTCCCAAAATCCATTTTTTTTATATATGGCATATACCGCACCACATTGGCCTTTACATGCGCTACCAGAAGACATCGAATTATTCAGGGGTAAGTATATGGTAGGTTGGGATAGCATTCGCGAAAGACGTTATAGAAAGCAAGAAGAACTTGGTATTCTGGCAAAAAACTATCAACTTTCGCCTAAGTACAATAAGCATATTCCGATGTGGGATACACTTTCTTACAAGGATAAAGTATATTACGACCTTAAAATGGCGACTTACGCAGCCATGATTTTCCGTATGGATAAAGGGATTGGCAAACTGGTTGAAAAACTTAAAGAAATAGGAGAGTACGATAACACTTTGATAATATTTTTGTCAGATAACGGTGGATGCAGCGAAATGATGAACTGGCAAAAGATGAATATGGATTTAGTCGGAACCGATGCTTCATTTGATTCCTACGATTATGCTGGCGCAAACGTTAGCAACACTCCATATCGCATGTTTAAGCATTGGCTTCACGAGGGCGGTATATCAACTCCATTTATTGCATGGTATCCTGCTGTTATTAAAGCAAATACAATAAGAACAGATATTGCACATATCACGGATGTAATGCCCACGATACTCCATATCACAAAAATTAAATACCCAAAAACATACGAAAATAATACGTTGTATTCGCTACCTGGCAAAAGTTTACTTCCCGTTTTTGAAGGAAAACTGTTTAAAGGCCAAAAATTTTTAGCTTGGGAACACTTTGGTGCCAGAGCGCTACGATATGGGGAATGGAAAATAGTTACACTTTCTGATACCGATCCGTGGGAGCTATATAATATGGAAGATGACCCTTGTGAACTTAATAATTTGGCAAGCAAGTTGCCAAAAAAAATTACAAAACTTGAAAAGATCTACAAAAATTGGGCTACGCAAAACTTTGTTATTCCCTTCAAGTTAGCTGATGAAATGTATAAAAAGCAATTAGAACAGAATAAAAACGAAAATTAAATATTACTTTAAGTTGTGCCACAAAGATACAAAGCAAAGTGCATGGAGTAAGGAAAAATGTTGGAATTTTTTCTTGGGTACTTACGAATTTTATTCAATAAAGAAATCACAGCACATTTTGAACAAAAAAATGGCTGAGACAACGCCTCAGCCATTCATTACAAATTAATGAATTAATCTAATTTTACTCAACTATAACCTTTTGTGTATAAATATTCATTCCATTTTGAATACTTAAAAAATATAGTCCTGAATTCAAATCTTCAACAGATAAAAACACTTCTCTACTGTACTCAATATCTGAATTGTAATTTAAGTATTTAACAATAGCACCATTGATATTTCTTAAGTATAAAACAATCGGTGTTTCAAGGGACATTTCGCTTAAGTTTATCGTTAAAATACCAGAAGATACCGGATTTGGATACACAAGAATGCTTTTATCACCAGTCAAATTTGCGGTATTCAGAATTTCACCTGATTTTATTCCGGCTTCAATACTAAAATCATCAACATATCCATAGTTGTTAGGAGGAATCCAACAATAAATTTTCGCGCTTGTGTTTGTAGCACCCATTGTGAATGTAAATTTCTTTAGCGCCCATGTAGTTTGGTTCAATACCTTTTGTTCAACTGTTGCTCCCCCATATTCTGATACACCTGCATGGAAATACATCTTTGCATCTGTTTTAGCCCACATAATCATTGTATAAGTTGTATTAGGAGAAAGTCCAGTAACTTTTTGACTTAAAAAACCAGCGGAATTTGAACGTCCCAATTTTGCTGAATATGTACCACTTTCCTTTTCTATGGTAGAAATACTTACTCCAGCATCGGCATACCAACCTGTAAAATTACCAGCTTCAAATCCGTTATTTTTAACATCAACCTTAGGAACTATCATAAAGTTAGCCGTGATATTGATGTTAAAGCTCATTGTTACAGTTAAAGGATTTGTTGTGCTGATTGCGCTGCCGCTCCATCCTGTGAATCGAAATCCGGTATTTGCAATAGCTGTTAATGTAACTGTTTCGCCAGCATTATAAGAAGTTTTGATAGGATTTATCGAAACAGATCCGTTCGTAGCAGAAACAATTAGTGTGTATGTAGGAATACTAACAATAGAAACTGTTTTTTCACCATTTGAAGTTTGTCTGCTTTCAAGGCCATCATTATCAATTGCTATAGCAGTTATTAGGGGATTAGCACCTATGGAAAGATTGCAATTTGCAACATCCCATATAAATGAAAAACTATTTGCTTTATCGAAACTTTCTCCAATAAAATGCCAATCATAATAGTATTTTACCGACCTTGTATCAGAACTTGCATTTGAGGTTAATGTGAAGGAATTGTTTTTAGCTATTTGTTGACTGTCCGTCAAATTTAAAGTAATTTCAGGGACCTGATTTTTTGTGTAAGTCCTTACAGTACCAGATTGTGCCTTTAAAAATCCAAAAGTCATAATGTTTGGAGCTTGATTTTCGTTAATTGTGTATTCAGCTCCGTTGATGCTATATCTGTTTGTGAATTTTTGCTCTGATTCAGGCCAGTCAGTAACCAAAGGAAAGGCTAAATTACGCCCCCAATTTTCATCACTAATTCCTGCAACCCAAGAGAATTTTGCACCAAAGTAGGTATTATAACCTTCGAGCATTTCCGGTTTGTATGCAGGGCTGTTGTGATTGAATTTAGTCCAAATATTTGGATTGAAGATGCAATTATCCGGGTTTTCGCCAAGACCAGATAAATAAACATAATTTAGTTGATTTCCACCCAGTTGATAAGAGGCTGCATTTTGAACTGCATTCAAATGAGAAACATCATTTGTTAAGCGATAAGCAACAATGGATACCCCCATTTTTGAAGTAGTAAAAGTCCCATTTTGAAAATACTGATCAACTTCTACACCGCTTCTAAAAGCGTTAGGATAACCAGTCCTATCGATTTTTTGTTTTGTAGATTTTCCAACAACCAAATTTTTAATGTTAGTTTGCAATGTGACATTCAAATTTGGGTGAGTGCTGGTACTACAAAGCCCATAAACGCATGAAGCCAAATCTACTCGGGAAATAGAACCAAATGTTCCCCAACCTTTTTGGGTATCTGCATTATATTGTGTTTCAAAATCTGTTTGATATGCAGCGCTACCTGTTAATCTATACAAACACGAAGCTGCAAGTTCCTTGCTTTGGATCGCGGTCAAACTCGTGCGGTTTGGGTCTATAGTATCGTTACTTGCCCAATTATAAGCATTAATTGCCTCTGTTTGCCATGAAGCAGCATCGGGATGATTTTGTCCGGGATGTGTTAATTGCCAGAATTTATTTAAACAGATTGCATACCATGCAGCGCACGCCGAATAATTATAAGTATCTTTTACCTCGGCAGCCGTTACACAAAGTCTCCTGTTGTCTTCCCACGCAGGAATACCCCAACCAGAACAAGCATCTACACCCACATAACCGGGAACTCCACCTTTAGAATATCCCAAAGCAATAAATCTGTCTTTTGCCCTTTTTTGGAAATTAATAAGCCAAACTGCTTCATCTAAAATATCGGGAATTCCATTTGTGCCTTCATCAATCCAATTGGGATCTGTATCATTGAGTTTATATCTGTTTCCAATTTCACCATCTACAAATTTATCCGGGTACATATCGTAAAGCGCCAGCATACTTAAAGTGGTTAAAGAGTGCCTGTATATCATACCATCCCAGTCGCCGGCATCCTGATACCAACCCCAAATTCCAGTAACCTGTGGTCCTGTTGTTGGTATATTGGATTCTTTTATGTCAACAAGATTAAATTTATCAGCCAAGTAGTACATTACAACGCCGTTTGAACCTGCATAATGGTCACGGGGCATACTTATACCTGGACGTATTTCTTTACAAATACCCGATCTTTGATAAAATAATCCTTTCATAGCATAATAAAATGGAGTGCGATATGCATCGTCATCAATTGTGAAAGGATATGAACTACCTAAATCATCAACCACATCTTTGTATTCCCCGGCTGTTGTATAATCTGAAAAATTGCACTCATAAACATCGGTTCTGGAGTAGTTTTTAGTAGTATAATTAGTACTTTTACTTTCTGCTGAGGATGCTGCCAATCTTAAACTTATTGTTCCTGTTTTAACTACAGCGTTATCTGATACTCTGACTAATTTGAAACTTTTCGAAGTATATCCGCTATAGTCAATACCACCTTTTGTTCCAGCCCAATAACTAATATATGCAGATTTTGGAGCATTTTGCGAAAAACCTACCTGATTAACATGAATGGCAGGCGATTGGATTTTAGTTACATCAAAAACGAAACTAAATGTATTAAAATTTTCGGCAAGACCTGCTACTGACAAAGTATAAGATTTCCCCATAACCAAGGCTGTGGGTAGTTCAATATAAATCCAATGTTCACTGACAGTTTGAGCCACTCCGCTTGGTAAATAACCGCTATTAACAAAATCAACAGGTTTTGATTTTCTATAAATATTTACAGGATTTAGGGCTGTATTGTAATTTGCATCATCCGAACTATTTAGGGAATACTTAGATGTTGCAATAGCATCTGTTAGATTTAACGGACTACTATAAACAACCGGGCCAAATGGAAATATACCTCCATTATAAGGGCTTTCGTGATAACCAGAGTAAATTACATGTCCATCATCAAAATGAACCAAGAGAATTTTATTCGTAATCGGGACAACTTCTACTATATCAGCTCCTTGGACTTTTATGCTGAATAAAAATAAAAGGAACAATATTCCTAATGAAAATATTGATAATTTTAAGTTTTTCATAATTTATCCTCCTTAATATTAATAAATTAAAAATAAAAAAGTCACTAAAAAAATACCTAATAATAATATTAATGTGGTGTCAATACTCTTATTCGGTTTTAATTTAGCAGAGGATAAAGCCTTCAAACCAAAATGCAATAATTTTCCATTATTGCCTTGATGCTGATTTTTTTGTACTGTTTTCATAAATTGGATTTTTAGAGTTAGTAATAATAATGTGGTGGCATTATTATTTCGAAATTACAGCTTAATAACTTTTTACTTGAATCTATAATTTAAATTCTTTTCATTAGTGTCCAAATTTCGATTTTTTTATTTCACTATTATCCAATAAATTTTAATTCCTGTACAAAAACATCTGAAATGGTAGTATTTTATGTATTTCAAAATTCTATATTGAAATATCTATGATCGTTTTGAAATAAACTTTATTTCTTTTTTCCCGACTGAGCATATTTTTACAATGGATTACACTCAAAGACTGAATAGACATTGCAATTTTTCCTTATTTTCTTCTTTGATGTTAACAATCAGTAGTTTATCAAAGTCTTTTTTCAAACAATACAGTTGCATTTTTTTCGTAATGATCTTAATGTAATTTGATAAGTATTTTTTCTTCTAACTTTTTGCTTGATCAAAAAGTTACAAAAAATCAAGAATATATCGGCATTTTATATTCAGAGGACGAATGCCCTCCGCTAATATCTTTGGCCCATTAAAGGCTTTACTACATGAGATTGACCTGAATGTATGAGTTATTGATATTTAATTATTTATTTCATAAAAAAATTTATTTGGTTTTTGCTTGCAAAGTCTAATTTGCCAAAGGTGAATTATATGGAGATCCAAGTCCCAAAGCCAATCTTTATTACAAGTAATAAAAAAAATGCCAACAAGCATGATCGCTGTCGGCATATAGTTTTTTAAAGGAACAAATTGTGGATTTTTATTTTGGTGGAAAGATTATATTTCGTTTCCACCAGGGAACGATGCTTGAACCTAATTTTCTTGCTTCAGCAGCAAGTTTTAGATAATTAGGATGGGTAAATATCTCTATATCCGCCAAATCGAATGGATAGGGAGTTGATTGCAATTCCTTCTGCAAAAGCCCCTTCATTTCGGAAAGCTTTGACGAATAGTCCACTTCAGTGGCGAGGTTTTTCTGTTCATAAGAATCAAGAGATAGATCATAAAGCTGGTCAGCATCAAAAAAATTGGGCATATATTGCATCGAAACACTTGCATGAACTTGCGATTTTGCGCCAAAATGGCTGATGCTCTTTGCTTTGCCAGAAGCTATTTCTTCCGATACCTTTTTTGGATATCTCATAGCGATGTATTTGAATTTATCCGTGACGATCGCACGGGTGTAACCCATTTCCATGTACAAATGATCGCGCCCTTTCAATTCATGACCTTTCATCGCTTCCACAATGCTCATGCCGTCAAATTTAATATTTTGGGGCATCTTTGCACCCCCAATTTCGGCCAAAGTGGGAAATAAATCTGCAAAGCTTATTAGTGCGCTGCTACGGCTACCCTTAGCAGTAATACCGGGATATTTTACTATAAGCGGAATATTTACGCCCATTTCATAACAAGTTGATTTTCCTGGCTCGATGCCATTGTCAGCGGCAAGAATCACCACTGTATTTTCATCAAGACCTTTATCTTTCAATAATTTCAAAACAACACCAATTTGATCGTCAAGATATAAAATGCCCACATAGTAATGCTTAACCCAGTCAGGTGTTTTCTCATCGAATTTGATGCCCATTTTTTCAAGACGCAGGTAAATGCTTTTGCGATCAGGGTGATACATCAAAGTATCGGTCATTGTACCTTGAGGTGTATATTTGGCCGAAGTGCGCAATGATTCGTCATGGTTGGGGCCGTGCAAAGCAGTAGTGTTAAAATGTAAAAAGAAAGGCCCATTCTTTTGTGTCGAATCCAAAAACTGGGCAACACCCCGTGTAAGCCATTCCAGATTATGATTGCGAAGCTTGGCAACAGGTAGCTCGGAGCTGTTTTCCCAAAGTATTGAGGCAGCAAAATTGGCGCCAGTAAGGCGTTTGATTTCGGCCTGTAAAATTTTCTGATAATTTAACATCGCCTTGTCGCAATTAGGATCAGATGACTCTATATTTTCATCTATTGAAGGCACATGTTTCCCTGATGGATCGTCAAATTCCAATTCCCCTATATGAAATTTGCCCACAAAACCTGTAAAATATCCTGCGCTCAGCAGCAATTTATGCAAAGTGGGGCTGTTTTCGCTAATTGGCGTGTTCCATGCCATACAATATGGCTCGCCTGCCGGATTTTCATCCTTAAACTCCTTTGAATCACATCGTCCGGGATACTGTCCAGTCAAGGTAGAATATCGGCTGGGCGTACTTGCCGAAGCGGTAGTGTATGCCCTGTCGAAAATCATACCAGCTGCGGCCAGCTTGTCTATATTAGGGGTGGATACGTTCCAATCTGGATAAACAGGATTAATGCGCTTATAGGTGCTGAAATGGAACGGGCAGACATCATCAGCCATAATCAGTACAATATTGGGGCGCTTTTTCTGCTCTTCCTTCACTCCTTCGCCACAACCTAAAATGGCTAAGGTGCCCGCTGCCAAAAGCCCCAGACTCGCATTTGGTTTTATTCTCATTAGTTCAAGATAATTAAATTTAAAATGAAGTTTCCAATTTGGAAACGCAAATATATAATTTTATTCATCTCATATTTACAAATTTTATTTAATTATAACTTTTTCAGTAAATATATTCTTTTCATTTTGAACACTTAAAAAATATAAGCCGGAACCCAAATCCTCTACAGATAAAATTATTTCATTACTTCCGCTAATGTCTAATTTTAAATTTAAGGATTTAACAATAGCTCCTTGAATATTCCTTATATAGATCGCTTATGGAGTTCCATCTGGAAATTCTTCTGCTTTTATTGCTAAAATACCAGAAGACACAGGATTTGGATACACAATAACATTGTTCGCAATAGACAATGCGAATGTGTTATTAATAATAGAATAATGTGGTGTCAATACTCTTATTCGGTTTTAATTTAGCAGAGGATAAATCCTTCAAACCAAAATACAATAATTGTTTATTATTGCCTTGATGCTGATTTTTTTGTCCTGTTTTCATAAATTGGATTTTTAGAGTTAGTAATAATAATGTGGTGGCATTATTATTACGAAATTACAACTTAATAACTTTTTACTTGAATCTATAATTTAAATTCTTTTCATTAGTATCCAAATTTAGTTTTTTTCTTTCAATATTATCCAAAATAATTTAATTTCTGTACAATTTGTAGGCTACAAGTTACTCCCTTTTATAATAGTAACTTAAACTTCGTAGATGCTAAAATACATATAATCAGTTAATATATATAAAAAAACATAACGTTTGAAAATATGATTTGTGCATCGCTGCTTATATTGTTCCATTGTTCCTGGCTTTCTACATAAGTGGCCATGCTTGTTACTGTGCCGGTCTTGCCTACTTCGGTGGAGTTGCCTGTGGCATCTACTGCATAGAGAGTGCTGTTTTCTGTGGCAACCGTAAAACCACCCGTACCACTTACAAGTGGAACTGTTTGTCCATTTACAGTAGCAGTATTGCCAGTAATATTTGTAGAATTTATTGTGTTTCCATTAATTTTTATGGCAGCCTCTACATCGCCTGTGGTAACATGTCCTGTACCATAACCTGTAACAAGCAAATCCGACAATGCACTTAAAAAATCTGTAGGATTTAGTCCTTGTTCTGCGAGCCATTCGTTGAGTGGTTTTTCCAAAATTTGTACCTCTCCATCAAGCATTTGGTAATCTGTATTCAATTTCAGATCTTTGAATCCTGCAACAAAAGTACCACCCAACCATGCTACGGTTAGTTTGCAAAAACCTTCGAAAACGCCACCTACAGATTTAGTAACCTGCAAAACCTGAAACTCAAAATCTTGTGCATTGGTGAAAAAATCGCCTACGCGAAGGTTGTAGATTTTATTGAGGTTTGTGGGCAGGTTTGGGGCTTTGTTGTCATTGCATTCATGAAGTTGTAGGGCAGGAGTTTTTACAATGATGATGTCGCTGTAGGCACTGCGAATATTGCCCGATTTACTCTGTATGCGGAGCTGGTATTCTGTGTCGGGTTCGAGTTTGCGCACGGTGTGCTCTGTGGCTTCGGTTTCCTCTGTAAACCATGTTGCATTTTCCTGCAATTTCTTGCGGTACTCGATAACATAAGCATCAATAGGATTTTCGCTTATAGGTTCTTGCCATGTCGTATGTATGGCACGGGGAGCTTGGGCTGTGGCAGCAAAATTATCGGGCGCTTGCAGCGCACTTGCACCTGAAGCATAATGAAAAACACCTACCGCACTTGCACCAGCATTGGCAATCACTTCGCGGCCATCGGGAAATTCTGCCAGAACACGCCATGCGTAGGATTTTTCGGCTTCCAGAGGATTGTCGCGTATTGCCAGATCGAGGGTGGCTGTGGGAACACTCAGGTTGCTTTCTACGATGATGGGTTCTGTGGTTCTCACTATTTCATTGGCATTGATGCCGGGTACAATGAACTCGTAAACCTCCAGTGTGTAAACCGGAAAATTAGCACTGCCCGCATCCATCACCGATGACCATGAAAATGTGATCTGGCTTGTTGTTTTCTGTTCATTTTGCGCAGGCGTAAAGAGTATAGCCGGCTGAAGCATAGAAAGTTGTGCGCTTTGTTGATTTTCTGCACTCAACAGAACCATGTCTGTGCGGTGATAATCGTACACCTTGACCGTGAAGCGGTAAAAGCCAGCAGGAAGCATTCGTTTATTGTCAAATATTTGTTGGCTCAAACCCACTACGTGCAGGTTTTCCCACTCAAAATAAGGTTCAAAATCGGAACCGCTCAACATCACCGGGCTTGCCGGAAAAAGGGTGACTGGTGGAATGTCAGTTATCGGTTTTGTTTCCAAAAGGATACCATTGCTCAAGCCTTCTATTTTCAGGTAAAGTTTAACCTGATACGAAGGTTCGGCCAGATCCAACAAACGAAGCGTAACAGACAAAGCCGTGCTGCCCGGCGAAAAATAATCGGGCAGATAAACAGACTTTTTCGCTATCGAAACCGTCGCCA
>Ga0316607_1000651_pt1 | contig 11828 bp, 8 predicted proteins | sample MIS2016062E_MG_FD_207674 | JGI IMG/M metagenome (GOLD analysis project Ga0316607, IMG submission 207674) | Microbial mat bacterial communities from Middle Island sinkhole, Lake Huron, Michigan, United States - MIS.2016.062E | ecosystem: Environmental > Aquatic > Freshwater > Lake > Sediment...
TTCTAATCATTGGTGGCACAGCAGCCTATCATCTCGACCTGGAAACTGAGTTTGGCCCCCACGAGCGGCTTGAAATTCCCACGCCTTATGGTGCAGCTTTTCCTATTTTGCACTCGCGGGCGGAGCCGAAATTGGCTTTTGCGTCGCGGCACGGCCAAAAGCGGTTGGAAGTTAGCCCACCTTTTGTCAATGCGCGAGCGAACTTATGGGCGGCTAAAAGCCTGGGCGTGAACGTGATTCTGAGTTGGAATGGGGTGGGAGCCGTTAATCCCTTGCTGGAAGTTGCTGATTTTTTAGTCTTAGATGGGCTTTTTGATTTTACGAAAACGCGAATTCTGAGCTTTGTTGAGCAAAAAACGAAGCGCAATAGCCATTTGCAACATCCATTTGACCGCGAAGTGAGCGAAATTCTCTTCACAAAAGCTCGTGAAACGACATCTCGTGCTTTTATCTGTGGTTTATACGCGTGTAGTGAAGGCCCTCGCCTGGAGACCGCTGCCGAAATTCAAGCCTTTAAGCGGTTAGGCGCAGATGTGGTCGGTATGACTCTTGTGCCAGAAGTTTTCCTGGCGCAAGAAGTAGGCATTTCCTATGCTTCGCTGGCGTATGTCACAAATTATGCGACAGGATTAGCCCCTGAAGACCATTCGCCGCGCCATTTTGGGCGTGAAGTTGCCCAGCGTTGTTTAGAAATTGTGCGAGCTACGGCCTTGGTTTTGTGAACATAAAGAATGCTTATGACTGAGAAAACCCCTGCTGAAATCTTGGAATTAGCCCAGCAGCGCATTGCGGCGCGGCAAGTTGAGGAAAAGACGCTAAATTTCGTAGCCCGATCTGCCCAGCTAGATCAGAATAAACCCTGGCGCATTGCTTTTTTTAGCCTTTTAGGCTTGCTTTTAGGCGCATTATTCCTTATTCCTGGGCAGCCTTTGGATGAACGAATGGCTGCTATTCTGCATGGCCTCTGTTCTCAACAGCATAATACCACGCTTGGTGGCTTGACTTTCCCGATTTGTACTCGTTGTAGTAGTATTTATATCAGTGCAATGCTAACATTTGGCTATTTATGGGCATTAGGGCGCAGGCGGGCAGGAAGAATACCGCCTTGGCCCATCACGGTTTTTTTAGTTAGCTTCGTGCTTGCGCTGGCGCTCGATGGTTTTAATTCGTTTTTTGCTGAATTAAACTTGCCAAAGCTCTATCCCCCATTGAACGAACTGCGAAGTCTCACAGGAATGGGCATGGGCATTACTGAAGCAATTTTCTTAGCACTTATGCTCAATTTATCGCTGGGCAAAGATGTTGATCAAAATCAGCCGATCCTGCAAAATTGGCGAGAATTAGGGAGCTTAATTGCCCTAAACCTTTTGACGCTGGTCGCTATCTACGGCCACCTTGATTTCTTAGCTTGGCCCTTAGCTTTTCTTGCCTTCTTAGGCATGCTTTTTATTCTTTTCCTCATCAACTTGCTTATCGTTTCATTGATTTTGAGCTACGATGGCCTCATCACGCGAGTTCCGCAACTTGCCAAACCTGCAATCTTTGCAATTTTCTTGACCTTAATCATCGTTAGCGCAACATCCACCTTGCGTTTTTGGCTGGAATGGCAGGTAGCACTGCATTGAGAAGCCCTAAAATATGCTACTCTAGCCGCACAAGTTATTGGCGCATCCTACTACTAAAAGGAAATTATTATGGCTTCTGCTGTCGTGATTGGAGCGGGGCTTGGGGGGCTGGCCGCGGCAGCGCGGCTGGCTAAAGCGGGCTACCGCGTAACGCTGGTCGAGCAAAATGCCCAACCTGGCGGGCGCACGAGTGTCATCGAAGGCGATGGGTTTCGGTTTGATACTGGCCCAACACTCCTTTTGATGCCGGCGGTTTTCGCTGAAACCTATAAGGCTCTCGGCGAAAAAATGACAGATCATCTGGAATTGGCAAATGTTGACCCAACTTATCGCATTCATTTCAGCGATGAAACAAGTATTGACCTGACGCATAACCTTTTGGAAATGCGAAAGCAGCTAGAATCAATTGAAAAAGGTTCATTTGGGCCTTTTCTCTCGTTTATGGCTGAAGGTTATCGGCATTATTACGTTTCACTAGATCGGTTTGTAGGGCGCAATTTTCGCTCCCTACCTGAATACTTCAGCCCTGCCAATTTGCCTTTGATTCTACAATTAAAGGCTTTGGAAAAGCACTATACCAACACAGCGCGCTATTTTCGCAGCCCTAAACTTCGTGCAGCCTTTTCTTTTCAGAATATGTACTTGGGGGTTAGCCCTTTTGATGCGTTAGCAACCTACTCTCTGTTGCAATATACAGAGTTAGGCGAAGGGGTTTGGTTTCCAAAAGGAGGATTGTATCGCGTTGTTGAGAGTTTTGCTAAGATTGCAGCAAGTTTGGGCGTAGAGATTCGCTACAATTCGCCTGTTACTTGGATTGAAACGCAGGGGAATGAAGCGCAAGGGGTAGTTTTGGCCGACGGAGAACGCATTAAAGCGGATGTTATCGTCGCTAATGCTGATTTGCCCTACGTCTACGCTAATTTGTTGCCCAATGACGGGATGTCAGCCCGCCTCAACAAGTTGAAATATACTTCGTCAGCCTTGATGTTTTATTGGGGAGTCAAGGGCGAACCAACGAAATTGCTGAAACATCACAATGTCTTTCTGGCTGAACATCGTTATCGGCAATCATTTGACCGCATTTTCCGTGATCTGACATTGCCCGATGACCCTTCTTTCTATATTTGTGCGCCGACTCGCACAGATTCTTCCTTTGCCCCCCCCGATAGCGATAGTTTGATGATCTTAGTTCCTGTGGGGCATCTCAATGAAAAGAAGCCCCAGGATTGGGCAGCCCTCCAGAAACGAGCGAAAGACTCAGTTCTTGAGCGTTTAGCGAAACTTGGTCTGGGTGATCTCAAGGACCAGATCACATTTGAGGCTACCTTGGGGCCCCAAGATTATAGCAAACTCAATCTGGTCAAAGGGTCAGCTTTTGGTCTGAGTCATAATTTCTTGCAAGTCGGCTATCTGCGGCCCCAAAACCGACATGCTCGCTATCGGAATCTCTATTTTGCGGGAGCCAGTACGCATCCTGGAACAGGTTTGCCACTTGTCTTGCTTTCAGCCCAGTTGGTTGTAGAGCGAATCCTGCAAGAGCAAACCATTCCCCAGTCCAAAGTAGTTCTAAAGCCAAATTTTAGATAAGCTTAGGTCGAATCTTGCAGAGTAAAAGAAAAGACCTCTACAGATTTTTGAAGTCTGTGGAGGTCTTTCGCTGGCTTGAGGGAATTAAAGCTATTAGCTTAGTTTAACGGTGTTGTATCCTTGTTGATTTTATCATTAAGCGTGTTGATTTTAATCAAAAAGTAGGCTGGACAAACGCCCACCACGCCCGTAATCAGCAGAATCAGCGCAACAAACCCAACGAGCAATTTCAAAACGCCGCTAAACATAGAGGCAACGATTAGGATTAGCAAACCCAAAAATACCCGAACGGCTCGATCTATTTGGCCTTCATTCGCTTTTGGCACAAACTTTCCTTTCTTATTTGTTACTAAAAAGTAGCTTAATCATAGCACAAAAAAAGGAATCGTGCAAAGCCTCTTTCTTCTCAATTAGAGAAATTTTCCAAACCCTAAAAGAAGAATTAGCACCCCCGCACAGAGCCGATAGACCCCAAAAGCCACAAAATTGTTAGTCGAAACATAGCGCAAAAGCCAGCCAATACTCAACCAAGCGATAAGACCTGAGACCAATGTGCCAATGAAAAGGAAACCAAAGTCCCCAATTACAAGTTGGTCGAGGCTTTTGAGCAAATCAACGACGGTGGCTGCACCCAGCGTTGGAATAGCCAGATAGAAAGAAAAGGCGGTGGCGGTGGGGCGATCTAAGCCTGCAAGCATTCCCCCAATAATAGATGCGCCTGACCGTGAAACCCCTGGAATCAAAGCGAAAGTTTGCGCGATGCCAATCCCTAAAGCCTGTTTGGGCGAAATAGCAGTTAGTTCTTGCGCTGTAAGTGGTTTTTGAGGGAGATATTCAACTAGCAAAAAGATTAGGCCGCCCCCAATCAAGGAAAATGCAATTATGGGTGGCGAATCAAAGAGAACTTTCTTAATCCAGCTATGAAGGGTTAAACCAAGCACCGCCGCAGGGCTAAAAGCGATCAAGATGTTGAGCCAAAAACGTTGAATGGCTGCCTCATGGCGCACAGCCTTAATTTGGGCCAGCAGATCGCGGGCATAAAAGGCAATGATCGCTAAAATAGCCCCTAATTGAATGAAAATCTCAAATGTTCCCCCCATCCCATGTTCAAACCGAATTAGCTTCGCGGTGATAAGCAAATGGCCAGTGGAGGAAATCGGGAGAAATTCAGTTAAACCCTCAACAATACCTAAAAAGAGACTTTGCCACCAGGCATGATCCACGATTTTCGCTAAAGCCAGCACCAGCAAAAGAACTTCGGCCAGCAACACGGCCAGCAGTAAAAGCACTTGGCGGCCAGTGAGCGCCAGGTGGAAGGGCTTGAGAGAAGGTTTGTGCATAAAATTACAATCACAGGCAGGAAATGCCTGTTCTACATTTAGTCCGGCAGGACCCCAATTACAACCAAGCCAAGCTTGGGCAAGGTTGTGGTTTCTTACGTTCTATAGAAATAAGCAAGGCGCTAAAGCGCGAACTTAGACTCCAAAAGTAAGCCGCCGGACAAGCGCAACGGGGAGATCAACTTCGCGCATTTGTTGTTGCGTGGCGGTAATATCATATTCGACGCGGTAAAAACCAACCGTATTAAGCGTCGTGTCTAGGATGGCATAAGCCGCACGGGGATCATAATCGCGGGGCTGGCCGACACTCCCAGGGTTAATGAAATAACGCTCTTTATTCTCTAGGCGCAAAACTTCCCCATGGCTCGGCAAAGAGCGTTCACAACGATTTTTGCCATCAAAACGAAAGCTCAATTGCACATGCGAGTGGCCCATGAAGCAAATTTGGGTCTCGAAATAAGAGAAATTAGCGATGGCCTGTTCGGGCGTGAGGAGATATTCCCAAATTGGCTCCCTAGGACTAGCGTGAACCGCCGTAAACCGCTCGTCAATGCGTTGAATTGCAGATAATTCAGCTAACCAAGCCCGATTATCTTTAGTTAGTTGCTTTCCATTCCAAAGATTGGCGCGGCGAGCATCGGGATTAAAGTCATCTAAGTCAACTTTGTCAATACAAGCCAGATCATGATTGCCACTGACGACAACAGCAGCATGTTCTTTCATGGCTTCAGCACATTCATTGGGCGCTGACCCATAGCCGACAGTGTCCCCTAGACACCAAAGCGCGTCGTACTTGCCCGCGCTGGCCAAAACAGCCTCTAAAGCCACTATATTTGCGTGAATATCGGAGACTATCAGGATACGCATAGTATTTTTTCCCACTTTCAAAGTGACAAACAACTAGAAAATACAAACGAAAACAGCCATAAGCTAGAATTAGGCCACCCCGATGCTCTTAAACCGCTGCATCTCTGAAACGAAATGAAATTTCTTCTGCTCAGTCTCGGTCTTGCTCAAATTGCGAAAGAAAAGAAGGGTTTTTGCTAGATGATAAAGCAATCAAATCATTGTCCCCATTTAGGCTTGAAACAAAATGCTGCCATTCGCTTTGATCTGCCAACCCCCGAACATCGGTGCTTTGTTCATGGGGAAGCCCAACCAATTCCCGTTGCCCAAACCCAATTTTGCCTGGCGCAGGAGCATCTTAATTGCCCATTATACCTGGGTTTAGAATTGCCAGAGACGGCAGCGAATCCAAATTCGCCCTCGCGGATTCAAAGCTGGCAAGCTTTGCTGGCCCCCGTTGATCGGCTCATCTATAGCTTGGCGCTGGCAGCGCTCTTGGTTATTATCAGTCTTTATCTGGTTTTAGGCAAACAGTTAGTTACAGGTTCAACGATGGTCGCCCCTAAGCCCCCGACCTACACGCTCTATTTTGCAGACCAGACAGGGCGGGTTTTCGTTACTGTGACGCGCTCCGTGACCGAAACACGCCGACTTAATAACCTTGATGACCCTGTAGTTTTTACCGCGACGCTGGCGGTGCAAGGGCTCCTTTCCGCACCCCCACCGCATTTGAAGCGCTCGCTGGCCCCCAAAACGCGCCTCCTTGAAATCAAACATTGGCATAACCTGCTAACGCTCAATTTTACCCAGATTCCTGGCGATAAGCAGGCTTTGCAGGCGCTTGCCTTGACGCTGACCGATCTTCCAGGGATTGAACAAGTCCAGATTCAAGTGAAGGGCCAGAATGTTGGGATCAATTCAAGCCCTTTACCACTTGAACGGCCTTTGCTTAACCTCGATAATCCGCAAGATTTGCCCCCAAGATATATTCCAAAAGTTACCCTCTTCGTTAAACTCTATTATCTGCTGGGTGATTACCAAGTTTGCCTCACCCGCGTCATTCCGCATACGCAGGGAGTCGCTCGTGCTACCGTAAGCGAAACTTTGGCGGGGCCAGGGAGTTATGCCGCGCTCTTGAGCAATCCCATTCCAGGGGGGACAAAACTGCTAAATGTTGGGGTGCAGGGCAGCATCGTGACTGTGAATCTTTCGCGGGCCTTTCTGACAGCGCAAAATCGTCGGGCCGCCGTGGATGCTTTAGTGCTGGGCCTAACTGGCTTGCCGATTGGCAAGGGCGATGAAACTACGACACAGGTCGAAATTGGAGTCGAAGGCCAGAGTCTGAATACTTTTTGGGGCCCTAGCTACAATGGGCCGTTTGAAAGACCAAGGCTTAATTTTCAATGATTTAAGGAGGCTCTTTAACACTGGAGACCTTTGCGGTCTGCGAGACCGCAAAGGTCTTTTTGCTGAATCTAGCAGCGATCTAGGCTTTTCGCTCCAGCGCAAAGAGCAAAATCGTAACATCAGAAGGATTAACACCTGCTAATCTTGCGGCTTGGCCCAAAGTCGCGGGGCGAAAACGTTGTAAAACAGCCCGTGCTTCGTTGCACAAACCTTTGACCTGCGTGTAATCAAAGTCTGGGGGCAACCGCCGACTTTCCATCTTTTGTACACGCTCGGCCTCCTGCTGCTGCCGCAAAATGTAGCCGCCATATTTCACGTTGATCTCCACTTGCTCGGCTATTGAAGCAGGCACAAGAGGCAAATCAAAGAGTTTTTGCAATTGCTGATAAGAGACATGCGGGCGACGCAATAAGGTCTCTACATTGACCGCGTTTTTCAAAGGTGCAAACCCTACCGCTTGCAACGCTGCGTTAGTTTCAGGCGTGGGGAAAATCCTTTTTTCAGTAATTTGATGCTGTAAATTAGCTGTAAGAAGCTGTTTTTGCGCGACAGCAGCAACTCTTTCAGCATCAAGCAGGCCCAATTCGTGAGCAAGAGCCGTAAGGCGCAAGTCAGCATTATCGCCGCGCAGCAAAAGGCGATGTTCGGCGCGACTTGTGAACATACGGTAAGGCTCATAGATTTCTTTGGTCACGAGGTCGTCAAGCAAAACCCCAATATAAGCCTGGTCACGCCGCAAAATAAGCGCAGGCTGCTTTTGCACCCGCCGCGCCGCATTGATTCCCGCCATTAAGCCCTGCGCCGCCGCTTCCTCATAGCCCGTCGTGCCATTGATCTGCCCCGCCAGGAAAAGTCCAGCCAACCGCCGCGTCTCCAGATTGACCCCAATTTCGCCCGTCGCCACCGCATCATATTCAATCGCATAGCCACTTCGCATCAATTCAACATTTCGCAAAGCGGGAATGCTCCGTAACATTGCCCATTGCACATCTTCGGGCAGCGAAGTATTACAACCCTGGACGTAAACTTCACTAGTACTCCAGCCTTCAGGTTCTAAGAAGAGATTATGCCGCGCCTTATCCGCAAAACGCACGATCTTGTCCTCGATACTGGGGCAATAGCGTGGCCCAACGCCTTCAATAACCCCACTGAAAAGCGGAGCGCGATGCAAATTAGCACGAATCAAGTCGTGGAATGCAGGCGTGGTATAGATTAAATAGCAAGGCAACTGAGGTCGCCAACTATTTATTAGCGGTTCAGGGTAGACGGCAGCAGGCGGTTCAGTGAAAGGCACTGGCGGTGGCGCTTCCCAAGCCCCCAAATCGCTGTAATAATGCCCAAAATAGAGCGGTTTGGCAGAGCCAGGTTGCACTTCGGCCTGCCTGAAATCAATCGTGCGGGCATCAATGCGGGGCGGAGTTCCCGTTTTCAGACGGACCAAGGGGAATCCCAAGTCTGCCAAATCTTTAGCCAGCGCCAAGGCAGGGAATTCGCCACTGCGCCCTGCGCCCCAAGCTGCTTCACCAATAATGATCTTACCGCGTAGAAAAGTTCCCGTCGTCAGCACGAGCGTTTGAGCATAATAAGTCCAGCCAGTCTGAGTGATAACAGCGAAACGAGTCTTAGGATGCGCGTCAGCAGGAAGCGGCGGCGGCTGATTGGCGATCTGAAAAGGAACAATTCGCTCGACAGTGGCCTGGCGCAAATCAAGGTTGGGCGTAGCTTCGAGAGTTTCTTTCAGCAAGCGGGCATAGAGGCGTTTATCGGCTTGGGCCCGCAACGCTTGCACGGCGGGGCCTTTGCTCTCATTCAGCAGGCGAATCTGAATAAAACTGGCATCCGTAATTCGCCCCATTAAGCCACCGAGCGCGTCTATTTCGCGCACCAAATGGCTTTTGGCGGGCCCGCCAATACTGGGATTACAGGACATTTGGGCCAATTTGTCCAAATCCATCGTGAGCAGCAAAGTTGTGCAGCCCAGGCGAGCGGCAGCGTGAGCGGCTTCGCAGCCCGCGTGCCCCGCCCCCACGACAATCACTTCGTAGTTTGTTGTAGCAGTGAGACTCATGTAGCACCCTCTGCGGGGGCCCGCTGAAAAAGGTTTTTGTTTTGAACCCCAGGCCATGTTATAATAGCGTTCTATCCAAACGATGTCAAAAGGATTCGAGGAGTTTTTGTTGGCTACCATCCTAATCATAGACGAAGACGTGGCACTCTTGGCCAGCCTAGAAACGTTGCTTGAGCAAGAGGGGTATCAAGTCTTTTCGGCTCCGCATCTTGTGCTTGCCGAGCAATTGCTTACGACTCACCAACCAGCCTTGGTTCTCTTAGAAGTTGAGATGGCGCAGGGCGAAGGCTGGAAGCTTCTTGAGCAGCTGGCGAAACAGGTTCTAGTTTTAGTCTTGACTACTAATGGGAAAGAGGAATCGGTTATCCATGGACTTGAGCTAGGCGCAGTAGATTATCTCACCAAGCCCTATCGCTCAATTGAGCTTTTGACTCGGTTGCGGCTGCGGTTACGGGGCCGCGCACCTCATTCAGCTGCGCTCGCACCGCCGCCAGAGCTTGCGGTTAGTGAAGCCGAGCTTGTTCATGCCAAAGAAGAGGAAAAGCCAGCTTTTGCGTTTCTCCTTCCCCCAGAAGCGGTGAAAACTGAGCTTGCTGAAATTGAAGGGCCTCCTTTGCCAACGCAGCTTGAGCTAACTGATTCGCTCCCGCTTCCCGTAGAAGCTACAGAAGAGGCGACTCCTTTGCCAGCTTCTGAAGAGACTCTGCCGCTCCCTTCAGAGGCTCCGCTCCCCGTAGAAGCCATAGAAGAGGCGACTCCTTTCCCAGCTTCTGAAGAGACTCTGCCGCTCCCTTCAGAGGCCCCACCAGCGCCAAATGATGCGCTCCCTTCTGCTGAAGGGCCTGAAGGGCCTGAAAAACCTCCGCTCAATCCAGTTGTACGTTGGTTTACTCAAAACCCTTTGCTGGCTACAACCTACAACAATCTCTTCAAAGTTACCCCTTCAGAAAAAGATTCGTCGCAAGGGTTGGCCGAGGGCCAGGGAATGGATAGCTCTGGCGAAGGTGAAGGAAGACCTGAAGTACCTTTGGTCACGCAAGCTTTGCAGACAACGCTCTTATCCAACGATCAGCCTTCCCCGTCGGCTGAAGCTTCACCTATGGAATCCCAGGTTACACGGTTGCTTCCTTCAGAGCCAGGCTATCCCATTGAAGCTGATAAACCACGAGCTACGCCACTGAACTTGTTTGCGGGCTATGAAAAGCCAGCTTCCATTTTAGGGGAAGAAATCCCCCCTATGCCCAATTCGGAGGCAGTTCCACCTTTGAAGACCCAAAGTGGGCCTTCAGTTTTTATGGATGAGGCAGAAGAATTGGCTCTTCTGCGCTCCCAAGATGCTGCAACCACTGCTGATCTGCCAAACTCGTTGTCCGCTAATATGTCGCTTGGGCAACGGCTTCATGCTGCGCGCCGTCACCGGCGGATTACTTTAGTTCAAGCTGAAAGTGATCTTAAAATTCGGATGTGGTATTTGCAGGGGATGGAAGAGGAGAAATTTTCCCTTCTACCCCATAGTGTGGTTGCGGCGCAGATGCTGCGTTCCTACACCATCTATTTGGGGCTAGATGTTGCTCAAGCAATGGAGGAGTATCAACGCAACTTCTATACTCCACCCATTGAACCTCCACCGGCCTTGGGTTATCTTTCTTCTTCTGAGCAAGCTCCGCTCCCGCGCTGGCCAATCTGGGTAGCTGCTATTCTGCTGGCTTTATTTGTTGGGGGAACTGGCATTTTCTTCTTTGATAAGGGGCAGTTGCAAACTTGGGGCGGAAGTTTGCTGCTTAGAAAGGCTACGGCTACGGCTACCGCGACAGTGACCCCAAAACCGAAGCTGACCCCGACGCGTCGCCCAACAGCCAAACCTAGCCCCACACCGACATTATCACCATCACCGACCATGACCACAACTAAAATCCTGACTGGCTCGACCATCCTTTCCTCAACTGTGGAGCTAACCCGACCTCTTTCGCCTTAGTTTAGCCCTTCTTCAGGCCTGAACCAACGCTGAAGGTAACGAATTTCCCTGTTCATACGCAAACACCTAGAAAGTAGCAGAAGATTAATGTTGCGTTCTATTAAGTCTGGTTTCCTTTGTTTTCTCCTTAGCTGCTTCTTGGTGGCCTGTAGTTTCCCACCGTTCCCGCGAACCTTAGCTCCTCTACCTTCAGCACCAAGTTTAACGCCGACTTTGGCCCTTTCACCTTCACCTTTAGCCCTTACTTCCCTCTTGCGCCTTCAGCGGGAAGGGTTCAGCCTCCGTTATCCCCGAAACTGGGCTACGCGGCGGATTTCTAATACCATAGAAATTGCGCCCACGAAGGAAGCCCTTGAATCCCTAACCCTCGGTGACCAACTGGTGATCAAGATTGACGCAACACCGTTGTTAGCTTCGCCCAGCACGGAGCAGCATGATGTCCAAAGCTACTTTCGCAATAGCAGCCTTGGCTTACAAAGGGCGGGGCACATGTTGGGGGCTACCTTACCCTTCACCGTCAACGGGCAGGCGGCCTTAGAAGCTAACCTTAGTGCGGCCTTGACCATTTCCCAAACCTCAGTCCTTACCCCTTATGGGAAATTGGTGGTCTTGCTGGCTCCCTCGCAAATTGTCCGGATCTTGGGGCAAGCGGCTCCTGCGGCTTGGGAAAGCCAAGGAACAATCTTCGATAAGGTTGTCCGGAGTATTGACTTTTTTGCGCCCCCTCCTTCCCCCACCCCGATTCCTGCGGATCATGCTCTTCAACCCCTTTTGCTCATTGAAGGCCCACCAGGTTTTGTGCTGCGGGTGGGAAGTAGTGAAGGGCCCCGCAATGGGCGGTTTGTTTTAGCTCGTGGGCTGGATATTGGCCCCGATGGGACGGTCTACTTGGCTGAACGGGGAAGAGGTATCTGGGTTCTGGGCGCTGATGGGAAGCTCATCTCAACCTTTGGCAAGGAAGAACTTTTAGATGCCCACGA
>Ga0316607_1000655_pt1 | contig 11819 bp, 4 predicted proteins | sample MIS2016062E_MG_FD_207674 | JGI IMG/M metagenome (GOLD analysis project Ga0316607, IMG submission 207674) | Microbial mat bacterial communities from Middle Island sinkhole, Lake Huron, Michigan, United States - MIS.2016.062E | ecosystem: Environmental > Aquatic > Freshwater > Lake > Sediment...
CAACCTTTAGCTTCTGGCGAAGCAGTCCTCACGGCTGAAGAGAAAGAGCGCGGTGTAGTTTTAGTCGACATCGGTGGAGCCACCACAGATATTGCCATTTTCATTCAAGGTGGCATCTGGCATACCAGTGTTTTGCCTGTCGGTGGCGACCATTTTACGAATGATCTTGTCTATGTCTTACATACCCCGCATAATACAGCCGAATATCTTAAAATCAAATATGGGCAAGCCATTGCAGATGCAGCTTTTGAAAAAGATTCGGACTTGATCGACACTGAAACCTTAATTATCGGTGAGCGCCAACAGATTAGTTGTCATTTGCTGAATGAGGTAATTCAGGCCAGAGCCGAACAAGTAGTAGAATTGATCTTTAATGAGATTCAGCGCAGTGGTTATAGTGGTTTACTCCAGGCGGGCGTGGTCTTGACGGGGGGCAGCGCGCAGATTCCCCGCTTTGATGAACTAATGCGCGAGATGTTGGGCATGCCGGTCCGCATTGGCATTCCCACCGGCTTGACGGGCCTGGCGGATAAACTTGACAATCCAACATACGCCACAAGTGTCGGCCTGCTCCGCTGGGGCAACCGCCATGGGCTTTCGACTTTTGAAACCGCTGAGAGCCATTCGGAGCAAGATAGTTGGGGCCCGATCTATAATCGGCTCAAGCGGTGGTTGCGCGAATTTTTGCCCTGAGACCGCAGCCCCATAAAACGAACAAAGTAATCGGTGAGAAAGGTAGCTAACAAAGCAAGCATTATGGATCTTAATACAGAAACCTACTTGGAAAACTTTGCCCAAATCAAAGTTGTCGGTGTAGGTGGTGGCGGCTGCAATGCCGTAGATCGAATGATCGCGGAAGGTGTCCAGGGAGTGGATTTCATCGCGGTCAACACGGATTCGCAATCTCTCCTGCATTCCTTAGCGCCCGTGCGCGTGCGAATCGGCGATAAACTGACGCGGGGCTTGGGGAGCGGGGGCAACCCTGCCATGGGCCAAAAGGCAGCGGAGGAAAATCAGGAAGACCTTTATGAGCAACTGCGTGGCGCAGATATGGTCTTCGTGACCGCTGGGATGGGCGGCGGGACGGGCACAGGTGCTTCGGCTGTGATTGCCAATATTGCTCACGATCTGGGGGCCCTGACCGTTGGTGTAGTTACCAAACCCTTCTCTTTTGAAGGCAATCATCGCCGCAAAATGGCCGAACAAGGGATTGAGCAATTACGCCCTGTGGTTGATACGTTAATTATTATTCCCAATGATCGTCTTTTGCAAACGGCCAGCAAAAGTACCTCGGTTTTACAAGCCTTCCAGATGGCAGACAGCGTTTTACGGCATGGAATTCAAGGCATTTCTGACTTAATAACTCAACGCGGCTTGATCAATGTTGACTTTGCCGATGTGAAAGCGATTATGTCGCAAGCTGGCTCGGCGCTGATGGCAATTGGGACAGGCAGTGGCGACAATCGGATGATTGACGCGGTCAACCAAGCCATTTCAAGCCCCTTGCTAGAAGTGAGCATTGATGGGGCACGAGGCGTGCTTTTCAATGTTACGGGTAGCGAAGATTTGGGGATTCTGGAAGTCTATGAAGCAGCAGATATTGTTGCTAAAGCAGTTGATCCTGAAGCGAATATTATCGTTGGAGCCGTGATTGACCCCAGCTTACCCGATGGCCAGGTAAAAATCACCTTGATTGCAACAGGTTTTGACCTGGACAAACCCGCAGCCCAGCGGACACGAGTCTATCCCAGTGCGGCAGTACCCCAGTCACCCTTACCGCATCCAGTGGCTCCCGCAAACCCGCCCCCGCCGCGGCGCACAACCCAAGCCCCAAACACGCCTGTGGTACAGATAACCCCGCCTCGGACTGCGCCCAATTTGGGAAACAATGAGGATTTAGAAATCCCACCCTTCCTTCGCAATCGCAGTCGTGGGCGCTAAGTTGTGCATCTAAAGGAAAAAGATCAATTTTCCTTGTTAAAATAGCTTCGTTGGTTTTCAAAGGGGGACAAAAGCTCTTATGTCCCCCTTCCTGATTTAGGAAAGCAAGTGAACGATGAAAGAACAAACTAGTAAGGAAAAATAAGCAATGTCCAGCGAAACAACTCAACCTCCCGCAAGCCTTCATCGTTCCAAAGCCCGTGGCAAGCCCTATTTCCGAACCCCTGTTATCTCGCCCAAAGGCGATTATGTAGCTTTTGTCTACGCGGGCGATATTTGGTTGGTCGAGACAAATGGTGGTTTTGCAGAATGCCTGGCAACTCATTATGCGGCGCAGATGAGTCCTCGTTTTTCGCCCGATGGTTCTTTATTGGCTTTCAGTTCTAATCGCACAGGGCATGGGGATATTTACGTTTTGGCCTTGAGCAATGGCGAAGTTCAACGTTTGACTTACACCGATAGCTATTGTAATGTCGAGGATTGGGCTGCTGATGGGCAAAGCCTTTATTTCACCGCAGACCGTGAAGGCCAAGGCGATGCGATCTACCGCGTGCCACTGACAGGGGGCACACCTATTCTCATTTGTGCAGAATCCTACGAGGAATTGGCGCACGTTACGGTTTCGCCCTCTGGGGAGCAATTGGCTTTCAACAACATCTACCGTGCCTGGTGGAATCGAGGGCCTGATGCTTTTGCGCCCTGTGATCTTTGGCTGGCCGACCTTGCGAGTTTAGAGCCAGGAAGCAAGGAACAAACTGCTTCATTCTCGCTTTCTGACCCTTGCCCGTTGATTAAGGCTCCTCGTCGTTTGTTTGCCGCAGACAAACAAGCACGGGGCTTTCATCGCTGGCCGATGTGGGATCCCGATGGTTCTGGGCTTTACTTCGTTTCTGATCAGACAGGGGTTGAAAACTTATGGTTTCAATCTTTTGAGAATAGTGAGCCTCGGCAAATAACGCATTTTTCTGAAGGTCGTTTGCTTTGGCCGGCCATTGCCCGCGAAAAGAAACTAATTGTCTTTGAACATGACTGGCAAATTTGGCAGCTTGATCTCTCTTCTGGAGAAGTTAAGCCAATCCCAATCAACATTCGGGCTGATACTAAAGCGATTCCTGTCTATTTTGAAACCCGATCTAGGGGCTTTAGCGAATTAAACCTTGCACCCGATGGCGAAAAAGTAGCTTTTGTCGCCAGAGGCAAGATTTTTGTTGATTACGCCGATAAAGAAACCGATAAAGAACAGCGGCAAGGCTACTCTTTTGCGCTTACGGAGCTTGTTGGGTCGCGGGAACACAGCGTTGTCTGGACACCTGACAGTCGCAGTCTGCTCTACATCTCAGACCGCCACGGTGAAGATGAGATTTATCGTTATGACTTTGCGACGCGCAGTGAAATCCGCTTGACCAATGACTTTGCTTCCAAATGGTCGCCTAAATGTTCGCCTGACGGCCAGTGGCTGGCGTTTATTCGCAACCTTGAAACGATCTATCTTTTGGATTTGAAAACCAATGCGCTGCGTCCTCTAGCTCAGGGCAATTTTCTGTTTTCCAATGGGCTGGCTTGGTCGCCCGATAGTCGCTGGCTGGCTTATATTTCGCATGACCACCGTTTCTTTAGCAATGTTTATCTTCACAGCATAGATGAAACAGAAAGTCGGCAAATCACTTTTTTAAGCAACATTATGGGGGGAGACTTGCATTGGGCCCCCAACGGTGAGTTTCTAGTCTTTACCAGTGGCCAATATCGGCTAGAATCGCGGATTGTGCGGGTTGATTTGCGCCCACCAAGGCCGTTGCTGCGCGAAACAGAATTTGAAAAGCTCTTTGAAGACCGCCCCGCCAAAAAACGAGGGTCAAATGGGGGCAAAAAAGACGAGCCAGAACCCGAAAATTTAAACTCTTCCCCTGAAGCGGAACTTGCGTCGCCCAATAAGCCTCCCAATGAGGCCAAAGAGGAACCTGAAGAGCCAGCCGAGTCAGCGGAGAAAGGGCCGTCTGAAGTCGAGAAAGAGGAAAAGAAGCCTAAGCAAGCCGTTGAGCCAGTAGAAATTGTTTTTGAAGGGATTGAGCGGCGTTTGCGCTTTCTAACACCCATTCAGATGGATGCCAGCGTCGAAACGATTAGCCCCGATAGCCGCGACTTGCTCTTCTTAGCCACCGTAGCCGATAAGGTCAACATTTGGATGATGGCGCTCGATGAGCCGCGCCGTGACCAGCCGCTCCGCCAGTTGACATCGAGTGGAGATGATAAGAACTGCGTTCAATTTGTGCCAAATGGCAAAAAGTTTTTTGCCCTGGAAGATGGCCAGATCGTGATTCGCAAATTTCCCCAGGCCAGCGATTCGACCAATTTGCAAGTCCGTTCTGAGGTTATGATAGATTTCCACCAAGATAAAAGCCAGGTTTTCAATGAGGCTTGGCGTTTATTGCGCGATACTTTCTATGATCCTACCTTTCAAGGGCAAGATTGGAATGCGCTGCGCGAACAATTTATTCCCTTAATTGATGGAGCCCAGACCAAAAACGATTTGCGCTTGGTGATCAACCTAATGGTCGGCGAACTGCGAGCTTCTCATCTCGGCACATATTACTATGGGGCTGGTGGGCAAAGCCAAACTAACGATGGTTATACAGGGCTTTTGTTTGACCCAGTTGAGCAGGCTGAACGAGGCTTTTTACGCATCACGGGGCTTATACCTGACAGCCCTGTAGCTTTGCTGCCCGATCCGCCGAAGCTTGGTGAATATCTCGTGGCGGTGAATGGCAATCCGCTCACGCCCCAAAGCAACTTGGATCAATGTTTGCAACGGACCGCTGGCCGCCGCGTGGTGTTGCGGCTTGCCCCAACCCCGCTCATTGCGAATGAAACCCCAGAAGCTGACGAAACTCAACTCAAACCGCGTGAACTGGCTATTCGACCAATTGACAGTAATACGTATAGTCGCTTACGCTATCGCGCTTGGGTAGCCGCTAATAAGGCTTATGTCCAGCGAATCAGCGCTGACCGCTTGGGCTACGTTCATGTCGCAGATATGAGCTACGCTGCCTACCAGCAATTTCTGGTTGACTTGGATACTGAAAATTATCGTAAAGATGGCATAATCTTAGATATACGTTATAATAGAGGCGGCCATATTGCGACTTTTATTATGGATGTTTTGACGCGCTGTAGCGTGCTTCTAAGCGGGTTTCGAGATCGGCTAACGACTAATTCCTATCATTATTCGGGCAATCGGGCGCTCAATAAACCCACCGTCTTGGTCACGAATGAACGTTCGGCCAGCAATGCTGAAATCTTCACGGAGATGTATCGGCGCTTAGGGCTGGGCAAAATTGTGGGCCAATCTACCGCTGGCGCAGTGATTGGAACCATAGACTGGCCGCTGGTCAATGGGCTTTTCTGCCGCCTTCCTCTTTATGCGATTCGGACTCCCGAAGGCGAAAACTTGGAAGGCAAAGGCCGGGCGGTGGATGTCGAAGTCGCGCAGCAGCTTGGCGAAGGCAGCCTGGGCCGCGACCAGCAATTGGCCACCGCCGTCGCAACTCTCCTGGCCGATTTGGGGATTCAAGCCTGAAAAATTCAAAGCTGAATCGCCGCAACCTCGCTTTGGCTTGCAAGCCGAGAAATAGGTATGTTTATGTCTATGTCTACTTTGCCTCCGCTTAATTTAACCGTCGGGATTGATTCGATCTTTACCGAAATGCCCTTTGAACAGCGGCTCGAACATGTCGCCGATCAGGGCTTCACCGCATTTGAATTTGGCAAGCGGGATGGGAAAGATATGAATATCACGCTGGCCTTGAAGACCGCTTTACGCTTAGAAGTTAGTGCCTTTTTAGGTAGTACATCCTCGTTGGTTGATGCAATGCAGCACGCCCAGTTTGAAAATGAGATTATGCGGTCTGCGTCGCTGGCCGTTGATTTATCGTGTAGTCATCTGATTGTCTATAGCGGCACAACTTTGTCAAATGTTCCACGCATTGAACAGCATAACAATATCGTCGCTGGGCTGCGGACGGTAGTTCCAATTGCCCAAGATGCGGGCGTAACGTTGCTTTTGGAGCCCCTTAACCCGATAGATCACCCAGGAAATTATCTAATTTCTTCCAAAGAGGGGCTTCAAATTATTCGGGAAGTCAATAGCCCTCACGTGCGCTTACTTTTCAACATCTATCACCAACAAATCAGTGAGGGCAATTTGAGTGCGCGGCTGATCAATAATTTAGATATGGTTGGCTATATTCATGTCGCTGATGTTCCAGGGAAACATGAGCCAGGAACAGGTGAAATCAACTATCGCTATCTTTTCCGCCTGCTGCGCGAGCAAAAGTTTCAAGGTTTTGTGGGTTTAGACTACATTCCCCTCGGCAACCCCGTGATTGGGCTGAAAGCTGTGCGGGCCATGAGCCAGTAAAGTTTACTTATCAATCTCAAGGATAATTGGCTCAAAACTTGCGACAAGATTAGTGGTATTAGCCTCTAATAGATCACCAAACTTGTTATAAATCCGATAATTCTTGGTCGGCACTGGAATGTCGCTCTTTGAATCATTATTTGTCCAATAGATTTGAAGATTTGTTGTGCTTTTCTCAAATTCGTAGATTTCTTTATCGGAAGTAACAGCGAGTGCGCCTTTATATTTTGCCTCTTTGAATTTTTCAGTAATAAATTTCAAGGTTCGATAAGCTTCGCGGGGCTGGGAATCGGTAATCAAGCCTGAGTCCTGCCAACCCGATTCATTGAGCGTGTACCAAACTGCGCCGACCAATTTGTTGGCCCAAGCACGGATATAGGTTCGCAAAGCATAATTAGCCTGCTGTTCCCAATAGCCGTTGGCCCGACAATCTGCCTTTGCCTTAGCAGTATCTTCGCTTGTGTAGCAAAGTAAACCAATTTCATTGGCGATAATCGGTTTATTGCTACCATATTGAGCCATCTGCTTCGTGAGAAAATCAACTTTGCCCAGCAAGGGCCCGCCCCGACTATTCCAAGAATCTTGCGGACTAGGCAGATTACTGCCGCCCCAGTCTATGTTTTTCGTTGCATTCCCCGCACTATCAAGGCGCAGCCACCAATGATAATAGGCGTAACCGTGAAAAGCGGCGAGATCAAAATAGTTTCCGCCATCTTCATTGAGGATCCCTTCAAAGAATTTAGTAGATTTACAGTCTTTTCCCGTGGGCGGCTTACTAGGATCACAGTCGAGTAGTAAGCCCCCAAGCACAATTTGGGCATCGGGATTAGCCTCTTTGACTTTGGGATAGACTTTCTTCAACATTTTGGCATAAAACCCCCCGCCATAATAATCCTCCGCAGGCTCCCCCCAGCAACCAAAAGGCGAATCGCTCGCAATCTCACTGGACGCATCTGGCTCATTCCAAAGTTCCCAATACCGCACATTATAGGGAGCCGTGCTGTAGCGCTTCACAAGCTCGCTCATAAAAGTGGCAAAGTTGTCAAAGAACTCTTCTTTGATTGGGCCACAGACTTTGCCCGCAACCTTCTGGGCCCAATTTGGGGTTCCGCGCACAATAACCAGCGGAGTTGCCCCTTTCTCCTGTAACAAGCGCAATTCACCTTCCACCGCGCTCAATTTGCTCCAGTCATAAGTACCCTGCGTCGCCTCAACCTCCGACCAAAAAACCCCATTGTAGCGCACCCAGGAAACTTGGGCCTCCGAGACGCGGCTGGCCATGTCGCTCACTTGATTCTGGTTGATTTCAACCCCAAAGATCGAAGGCGTTTTGAAGGGCGTGGGCGAAAGGGAAGGGGTTGGGGAAAGGGAAGGGGTTGGGGAAAGGGAAGGGGTTGGGGAAAGGGAAGGGGTTGGGGAAAGCGTTGGGGACGACGTATGAGAAGAGGTTGGGGAAAGGGAAGGCTTTGGGGAAGCGGATTCCGTGGTTGGTTCTGGCTCTAGCGAAGCTAGAGCCGTTGGGGAAGGCGAACTTTTGCTTAACGCCAGGGTTTGCTGGGGCGAAGGGCTTGGGCGCGGCGTGGCGGTTTGGCCTTCTGGGGCCAGCTTCTCGGTGGGTTCAAAAGTAGCTGTGGTGGGAGATTCTGAGGATTTAAGGAGAGGAAAGGAATTGGGCCTTGGGGAACTGGTTGGCAAAGCTGTTTCGAGAAACATAGTTGGCGACAAAGGAGGTTCAGCAGCTGGTGAAATTATGGCCGTCGGCGGAGAATTTCCTTCAGCCACCACCGTTGCCTTGGCTTGAACTTGGCGCGTTGGTTGCACTTTGGTTGCTTCTTTGACCGCTAAAGGGGTTTCTGAAGCTCTGAGCAGCGTCGCGGACGGAGTCGGAGAGAGCTTGCTTGCAATCACGGTTGGGGGAGCAAAACTCGCGGTCTGCGATGAGCTAAAGATTTGGCCTAAAGCACTGGTGATGGTCAAACCCAATAAGATTATGCCCAGGCAAAAGAAGATGCCTGCCAGAATCATCTGCCAACTTAACGGCCCTTCTGTTGGGGCCGAGTAATCTACATAAAATTTAATTCGCCGCATGGCAAAGCCTTAAACAAAATAAAAGCGATCTGGTCTTGGGCGGGCTAAAGCTCTGAGCTTACTCAGAATCCAACGCGCTTAAAACCACTGCTCTTATTTTACCATCATTAGGCTTTTATTATTCTAAGGTGGGCAAAAAAGAAATAAATTTATGTAGTATGAAAAGGCATCGTTTTTTGGCAAAAGAGATAGCTGGAAGAGGGGAAGCACGAGGAGCTTGGAGGAACAAAAATGGAGCCAATGCGGGGACTCGAACCCCGGACCTGCTGTTTACGAAACAGCTGCTCTACCAACTGAGCTACATTGGCGCTTTCAGGAGTTATTTTAGCTGAAAATGGCGGGCTTGTCAAGCGGTAGTTTGGAAGGGCCAGGGGGTGCGCCCGGAGCGGCTTTGCCGCATCGGGCGCACCTTTTGCTACTCTCCTATTTAGTCTTAGGCGTGGCCTGCTTGATGATGAGGGCCAGGTGAATTTGGTGCTTACTTGGCCCCACATCCTTGAGCAGAAGGGGGAAATAAAGCCGATATTGCACACTGGTCGAGCTTTTGCTATCTTTACCCAACATTAGCGGGAAGTAATAGAAGTGCTTTTCAGCCACAATAACGGGTTTTGGCTCCACCGTCACCTGGAATTTCTTAACGGTGACCTTGCCCGTGCCATCCTTGAGGGCTACGGTCACGGTAAAGACTCCGCTCTTGGTATAAGTGTGCGTGAGCCTAAAGGTTCCATCAGGGTTGACCTTTAGGGTTTGCGTTAGTGTCCCATCGCCATAATTAACCTCGCCCGTCCACGGCGGTACTCCCGCCGAGGGACTGATCACAGCGGTGCGGGTGAAGGGGTCATCTTTCCAGACCTTCGCATCGCCCCCAATGTTGATAGGGGAAAGAACCACAATTGTGATGCGCCCTGGTAAAGATCGAAGATCGCCATCCGTCAAGGTGTAGGTAAAGGTATCCGTTCCTACAAAATCCAAATCAGGAAGGTAATGAATTAGTTGCCCTTCAGCCCAAACCTTCCCGTGAAGGGGTTTCCAAAGGGTGAGAACAGCTTGCGTATCCCGGTCAGGGTTGCGGAGGATGTTTGCGCTATCCACCTGCACCTCCGTGACCGTGATGGGGATATTTTGGGTTGTGGTGAAAAGGTAGTTATAGGCGAGAGGGGTTAGATTCTTATTTTCTTGCGTCACGGTAAGGGTTACCTTCGCGGTTGCGGTAAGGGAACCATTACTGATCGTATAAGTGAAAACGTCCGTACCCAAGAAAGCACTATCTGCCGTATAGAAGATAAACTCACCTTTGAGAAGCGCCACGCCATGGGCCGGTTTCCCGACCCCCACAATTTGCAAAGGAGAATGATTGGGGTCATAGTCGTTGCCCAAAACGGCGATTCCCCGGGGCACGCTTGGCACAGCGAAAGCCAGGTCATCGCGGGCGATGGGGTAAACGGGGGTCGCCGTTGCCGTCGTAGGAGGGGGCTGAACCGTCACGGTCAACTTTATGGTCACCGGTTCCCCCGTTGGCGGAGTAATTTTCAGCGCGAAGGTGGTTGTTTGCGTCAAGGGCGGCGTGTTGTAAGTAGAGGAAGTCGCGCCCCCAATGGGGGTAAGCTGGTTTGTTAGCGGGTCAACAATGTACCATTGATAACTTGTATCCGGTTGCGCTGGGACCCCCAACGTGGTCGTATTCCCCGAAGGGATCACTTGATCAGCAACTACGGGCTTTACCATCACGGTCACGGGGGGCGTGCTGACCGTGCCCAAATTGTTCCTCACGCTCACCGAGAAGGATGTCGTTTGGGTTACTTGCACCGTCAAAGTTGGGGAATTGGTCCCCACCACCTTAATCGTTTTATCGGGATTGATCTGATACCAAGTATAGGTAACAGGAATGGTACTTGTTACTACCACCGTCAAAGTTACGGGATGCCCCGCGCTAACCGTCTGCGGCTGAGGCGGTGTTGCAATCACGGGGGGCGTGTTCACTGTTGCAGGTTTACTCTCAACCTTCGCCCCGTCAGCCGAAGTAACAACAACCTTATACACACCCGGCATTTGGGTACTGAAGGTCGGAGCCGTCGCGCCCGTAATCGTAATCCAACTTCCCTGGGCATCCTGCGTGAGCCATTGATAGCTCAAAGGGCCTTTGCTTCCGCTCGGCAATTGGGCCGTAACGCTCAAGGTCGCTTGCCCCTTACTTCCTAGCTGTGTATCCGTAGGAGGGTCTATGATGGTCGGTGGAAGCGGATTGTTCGGCACGGAGGTTTCCGTTGGGGAAGGAGTAGGCGTTGATGTAGGAGTCGCCGTTGGGGCGGGAGAAACCGTCGCCACCTGACTCTCAACACTCGCCCCATCCGCCGTGACGATAGCCTTATACTCTCCTGGAACCGTAGCATTGAAGTCCGCTGCGGTTGCCCCCTCGACCTTTACCCAATTGCCGCTTGCATCCTTCTTATACCATTGATAAGCTAAGGTGTCCTTACTCCCAGGCGAAAGAGCAGCCCCAACGCTCAATGGTGCTGGCCCATTACTTCCCAGCGCGGTGCTTGTCGGCTGCGTCGTGATCGTCGGCGGCCCAGGATTGACCGTCATGACTTCACTATCTTTACTTACCCCTTTCGCTGTCGTTACGACTGCTTTATACTTCCCAGGAGCCGTTGCCTCAAAACTCGCGCCCGCAGCCCCCGTTACAAGATCCCAAGTTATACCATCCGCATTCAGCTTATACCACTGATAAGTCAAGGGGCCATCACTAGCAACTTGAGGCGTGGCAGCAACACTTAAAGGGGCTTTCCCATCACTCAAAGTATTGCTGATCGTCTGGGTAGTGACAGTGGGCGGTTGATTCACCGTCACCGCCGTCGGGCCAACCTCTACCGTCCCCGTCGGCCCCGTGACCTTTGCTTTATACTTCTTATTACTTGTGAGCGAAGGAGTCGTAAAACTTGCTCCCGTAGCCCCAGTCACCAAAACTTCACTCCCATCAGGGAGAACTTCATACCATTGATAGGTATAATCAGAAGCATTGGCTCCCGTAGGCAATGTAACATCTAACTTTGCGGTCTCCCCACTCTTTACCGTAGTGTCAGACGTGATGGTCGGCAGTGTGACCGTGATCTTTGAATCACTGGAAACCGTTTTGGCTACCCCATTGACCGTCGTAGTTACTTTGACGCGGAAGGTTGTATCACTGGTGAGATCGCCAGGCGTGAAACTTGCTGAAGTTGCGCCAGTAACTTCTACTTCTTTTTCTACTCCATTCTCAACCACAACCTTATACCACTGATACGTTGGGGCAACATCGCCCGTCGCCGCGACTGTCAAAGTTGGCTTTGTGCCAAAGGGAATGGTTTGGTCAGTTGGGGCGGTGGTGATGGTGGGG
>Ga0316607_1000657_pt1 | contig 11814 bp, 6 predicted proteins | sample MIS2016062E_MG_FD_207674 | JGI IMG/M metagenome (GOLD analysis project Ga0316607, IMG submission 207674) | Microbial mat bacterial communities from Middle Island sinkhole, Lake Huron, Michigan, United States - MIS.2016.062E | ecosystem: Environmental > Aquatic > Freshwater > Lake > Sediment...
CCACTTTTGATGTAATAGTATTCAAAGTAAAATAATCAGAAGCTGGATTTGGATACAAATAGATTTCGCCATTTAATTCAAATTTATCTGTTCCTAAAGTGGACGGTTTGTTGCCATAAATTCTGAAACCTCCTGCTTCAATACTAATAGTTGCAGATGTATTTGTCACTTCAAAAGAAGAATTATCCATCAAGTTGTACCAAGTTCCTGTGTAAGGAAAATTTGGAACAACATTTTGGGAACTGACATCAAAATTGGTCAACACCACCACATTTTTCAATTGAGTAGAAGGCATTGTATTGTCCCAAATAAATAATCTTGGTGTTAAAATATTTCCTGATTGAATATCAAAACCACTATTGGCAGTAATATTAACGTTGAATATGGGTTCTGTAGTTTTCAGGCTTATCATTTTGGCCCAGTCGAAATAGATTTTATTTCTATTCACATCCGCCAGCCAATTGTTTACCCATTGTGGTTGTGGTTTTGTATCTAATTTGCAATCTCCTGAGGGAACTCCGCCATCAGAGTCAGTATTAACAGTTCCATTATTACATGTCCAAATAGATTTTTCCCAACCTAAAGCTCCGAAATGCCAAATCATTTTTGGTCCTGGAACCAGAAGCGAAACGGCTCCAATAGCCGACATTCTTGACAAAGCAATATTTAAGTTTTTTACATCGTGTGCTGGGTTTGAACTTTGACCATAATTGAGATTTTTGTACATCAATCGTTCTTCGTCGTGACTTTCGGGATAACCAATAACTCGTTTTCCTGTGAAACCATGACTGTCATAACCCATTCTTTCAATGTTGTTAGAAGAATTATAACCCATAGACAATTGATTATATTCATTGGTCATTTTGCCCCACATCATTACTCCTTTGCTTGGTGTTTCATTTATTCTGTAATTAGCCCATTGTTGTTCTTCGCTATCATTTCCTAAATGTTCGAAAATAGCATAATGTGTTGGGTCTAATCCCCAGGAATAATCGGCATAATCTCTAAGAACATCTACTCTATCTTGTTGATATGAATTTGTACAAGCATCGCCGCTGGTACAATTTTGAGTAAATCCTTTGGTTAAATCCCAACGGAAACCGTCAATTTTGTATTCTTCAATCCATTGTTTCACCACTCTTTTTACATAAGTTTTAGTGTAGGCTGACTGATGATTAAAATCATTTCCAACGTTATAACTGTGCCTCGGAACAACATTAAAATAAGGATTGTCAGAAGCTGGACCTCCCCAGCCATCACCATCAGGATCGTTCATCCACATTCGGTTCATTGGATTTCTTCCAAAAGCGTGATTTAGTGCCACATCCAGAATTACTGCTATTCCGTTTTGATGACACAAATCGATAAACTCTTTTAATTTTGAACTTGTGCCATAAGCTTTGTCTAACGCCATGTGAAATGAGGTATTGTAGCCCCAACTTTCGTTACCGTCAAATTCCATTATTGGCATTAATTCGATTGCATTTATTTTAAGATTTTTAAAATAATCGATTCTGTCTATCAAATTTTGAAAACTTCTATTGGCATCAAAATCACGAACCAAAACTTCATACACTACCAGTTTGTCCTTATCAGGTTTTACAAAACTGTTTGTTGCCGTACTCCAAGGATAAGGGGTTTGCCCTGTTTGCAAAACAGTTACTTCTCTTTCTTGACCTGCAGGATAAGCAGGCAAACTTGGGTAATTCCCTGCTGGAATATAGGGGTCTTCATCATTATTTAAAACTAAGGTAGAATACGGGTCGGCTGTTTTAACCAAAGCCGGAGATCCTGAAGGTGGTGTTTGATCTACAACCCAATACTGATAGGTGTAGTTTGTACTAGAAATCAATCCTGTAAGTTCTAACCAAAATTTAGTTGAGCCTGGTGTAGCATCTTTTTTCATGGCATAACTTAATCCAGGTTGCCAGTTATTGAAACTTCCTGCCACATAAACAAAATCTTTTCCAGGAGCGTCCAAAACCAGCGTGGCTTTGGTTGCATCTCCAGAATTATAATTTATTCCTTCAACTAATCCTGAAGGTATTGTTTCAGGCACTATATTTGGATTTACAATTACCGAAAACTTTTTTGTGATAGTTATTGGTCCCTGAGTAACATCCAACTCGTAGTTTTGATTTGAAGTAATATTAGTATGAGTAAAAGAATAACTCGAAGTACTTGGATTAGTGTTTATACTATTTCCATTGGCTTTAAGATTGTAATTCGCAAGACCATTTGTATTGTTTGCTGTTATTGTCAAGCTTCCTCCTGAAGCTAGTATAGTAGCACTATTTTGTAAAGGAGCTGTCAAGTTTACAGTCAACAATCCAACTTCTACAAGAATGTCTTGCGATTTTTTGTCGCCTGTACCGTTTTTTGCTTTTATCAAAAAACCCATTTTTCCAATACTTGTTGCGTTGTAATAGGTGGTGGGTGTTATTGTTTTTGTATAAGTATCAGTTCCAACATTGTAGGTAAACTTGCTAGCCTCGTCAGAGTTGTCCCAAGTACCGTTGAGTGGTGTCCCTTTTGGTGTAGTGTCATTCAAATCGAATGCCCAAGCCCACATATATAATGAGTTGCCCACAACGCCCCATGTGGCTTCGTTGATGCTGTTTCCGTTGATGGTAATTGTTACAGCCGTTGTTTCCTCAAATGAACTTGGACTAACGCTGTAAGTAACGGTTTGCTGTTGGGCAAAACCAAAATAGGTGGCGAGAAATAATATAAAAGTAATTTTTTTCATATCTTATTGAGTTAATGATAAAAAAGGGTTGCCAAAGACAACCCTTTTATGAAACACTTATTGTTTAGTTGCCGTATAAGTCTTGGCATTAAAATCGGCCGTTATCTTATATGTTCCAGCAACTGTAATTGGAATATCAGATCCACCAGCAACTAAATCTTCCCCATTACTACTACCATAGTTTACAGACCAACTATTATCTAATCTGAATTTAAAAGCTCCAACAACCATATTCATAGTAATGGAATAGGTTTTAGTGGCTAAATCATAATCCAAGTTAGTATCAGAATCCCAACCTGTTGGGGTGGCACTTCCAATAATACCCCAGTCTGGCCAGGCAGGATAAGGGGTTAATTTGATAGTATAAGAATTAGAAGTTTGAACAATACTACCTGTGGTTCCCACACTAGATTTGACACGAACATCGATAGAACTTTGAACAAATGGAGGAAACCCTGCATCTAATGCGGCTGTATTTAGTTCAGAGACAGTAAAGTTTTTAAATCTTTCTGTAGAAGTTGCTACCACTACTGGCTTAGCAAAATTTGTTCCTGCTTCAGCAAATTCTATTCTATAATTTACTACAGTTGAAGTACCACTATATGCGGCATAATTCCAAACCATAGTTGTTATCATATCATCTGGCTTGGTTTTGTCCAAAACGATAGTTAATCCTGTTGTAGGAGCAAGCAATACCGGAGCTGTAGTTAGCGCAACGGCTTCTCTTTCTCCAAGTGTATCTGTACACGATACGGTTACAATGCTTAAAAAAGCAATTAGTAATTTAATTATATTATTTTTCATAATCATCTATTTTATAATTTAGTCATTGTATAGGTCAATCCAATAAAATCAGCTGTGATTAAATAAGTACCCGCTGCAGTTATAGGGATATTATCTCCACCAGAATCTAATGATAAATTATTACCGTTATCTCCATAATTAGAAACCCAACCATGATCTAATCTAAATTTGAAAGTGCCTACTTTCATTTTTAAGATTAAAGAATATTTTTGGGTTGTAGGGTTATAATCCATAAGTGTGTCTGAATCCCAAGCCGTTGGTGTAGCATCTCCAATAATACCCCAAGCATTAACTATTGGAGTGATTGTATAGGTTTTGGTGTTGAAATTGGCTACAATTGTATAATTTCCTGCTGTTACAGGAATATTAGTTCCACCTGGTTCTAACGATAGATTTTTTCCATCATCACCATAATTAGTAGTCCAAGCATTATCTAATCTGAATTTGAATTCACCTGTTGTTAAACCAAGTGAGATAGAATAAGTATCGGTCAAAGGATTATAAATCATATCCGTACTATTGTCCCAAGCAAATGGGGTAGCACTACCAATAATTCCCCAATTGGGTTGATAGGGAGTAACTTTCAAAGTAAAATAATTTGAATTTCCTGCCGATGATTTTATTCGAACGTCTATAGAACCTTCTACAAGAGGAGCTAATCCAAGCGATTTTGCAGCGGTGTCTAAATTGCCAACAGTAAAATCTTTGAAAAGACTGGTTGTAACTGCCAAAACTATAGGGGCTGCAAAATTAGTCCCTGATTTAGCTGCTTCAATCGTATAACTTACCGAAGTACCATTTGTACTATTGTCTGTATCATTCCAAACGAAAGTGGTAGCCAAATCGTTTAGTTTTGCACCATCTAATACAAGGTTAAAACTAGAAGTGGGTGCTAACAAGGTAATACCAGAACTTTTAGTGATAGCCGCTGTATGCTCTATATCATCAGCACATGAAGAAATAGTCATGATGCTAATGAAAGCTATTAATAATTTTAATGTGTTTTTCATCTTTATATATATTTAGTATATTCTAATAACCTGTATTTTGAGTTAAATTAGGGTTTGCAGTGATTGAGTTTGAAGGAATTGGAAATAAATTCATATTGGCACTAATAGAAGTTCCATTGGCAATATTACCTTTCCAAGCCCAGTTATAATTTCCACCGCTAAATTTATTAAAACGAATTAAATCTTGTCTTCTATGACCTTCCCAGTGCAATTCTCTTGCTCTTTCATCAATAATAAAATTAAGATTAACTTGTCCTGCAGATACATTGGCACTTGATGAACCATTATTAGCTCTTTTTCTCAATTCGTTCAAATAAGTGATGGATTGAGCATTAGCAGTATTTGCATTGTTTGCATTGGTTGCTCCATCTTTTCTCATTTGGGCTTCGGCATACATTAAATACACGTCGGCTAAACGGAATAATGGGAAATCAGTATCTACAAAAGTAGAACTTGGCCCAGCAACTCCACCCACTGTTTTGTTTGAAAATTTATGCAATATTGCTCCCTGTGCAGCATTAGTTGGAACGGCAATGTCTAATGTTCTAGTTCCATCGGCTGTATAGGTTTTTCTAGTATCTGTTGTAAACTCGGAACCGTCAAATTTTTGAACAAATTGTTTTCTCAATCTTAAGGCACCGCCCCAGCCTCCAACACCAAACTCGGAACCATTGCTTTCTAATGAACCTACTTGACCGTTTATGATAACTGTTGTAGCCCCATAGTTTTGAGTTTTTACACCATCAGATTGGAGGGTAAAAATCATTTCGGAAGAAAGATGATTGTCGGCTTTGAAATTATCTGAATAGTTTGTTTTCAGAGTATAACCTCCGGCAATAATTTCGGTACATTTTGTCATACACTCGGTATATTTTGGAGTACCAATATAAACCTCTGCGTTCAAATACATTTTGGCCAAAATCATTTGAGCCATTCCTTTGTCAACTCTGCCATACCCATTCGTTCTTGCCGCTTTCAAATTTGGAATTACTGCATTCAACTCATTTTCAATGAAAGTAAACAGTTGTTGTCTGTTGTTTTCAGGCCCTTTAAAATCGATTGGGTCATTTTCTGAAATCATAGGTGCTTTGCCAAACAAATCCATCATATTATAGTAAGCAAAAGCGCGTAATACTCTCACCTCGTTTCTGTAAAGTTCAATATCAGCAAGATCTGAAGTTCCTGTAATGCCTCTAGAGGCTAATTTTTCAGGAGTTGATTGTCTTAAAAAGTCATTGGCAAGAGCCACTTCCACCATGGTTCTACTGAACATTCCCAATAATAATGGGTTACTGGCCGTCCAAGTATTTCTTTGTAATTCGGCAGTTCCTTCATCGTTTTCATAAGTCCAAATTACCTCATCGGTTGTTAGATTTTGCAAATACCACAAACATCTACCAAATTGACTAGTACCCGCATCAATTCCTTGAAGGAATGAAGACCCAGCATCTCCTGTACCTGTCAAACTAAGATTTCCATAAACACCAGCCAAGGCTTGCTTGTACCCTTGGGGGGTAGAGAATAATTGTTCGGGCGTTAGGATTCTGCTGTCCTCTGCTTCTACATTCAAATCTTGTGTGCATGAATTTAATATTACACAAGCAAAAAGTAAGTATATAAAATTTATCTTTTTCATTTTTTTAATTTTTAAAATTTAATATTTGCTCCACACAAAATTGAACGTTGTCTTGGATAAATGGTATTATCAATACCATTGTTCGCAACTTCTGGGTCTAAACCAGAATATTCAGTAATAGTGAACACATTTTGCATACCTGCAAACAATCGCAAGGAAGCTTTACCTTCTAACCATTTGGGGATTGTATAGCCCAAAGTAATATTATCCATTCTCAAAAAAGAGCCATTCTCAACAAAAATATCAGACAAAATCACAGTAGAGGTAGTTGTAAAATTAGTGTCTAATACAGAGGTTGGAATGTTTCCAATAGTACCACCGGTATTCAATTGATTGTATTGTGCTCTTGCAGCATTTACATCATTCAATACACGATTGCCAATACTTGCTCTTAAATTGAATGAAAAATCGATATTTTTATAATTCAAATTCGAAGCTAAACCAAAAGTTGCTTTTGGATCTGGATTTCTATAAACATATTTATCATCTGCATTTATTGTATTATCTCCATTCAAATCGGCATAAGCTCCTTCAATTGGATTTCCTGCGGTATCAAAAAGTTGTTTGTATAATAAGAAGGAATTAGGAGCAAACCCTACTTGATGTACTTGCCCTTGAGTTCCTGTACCGGCTAAATTATCACCCGTTCTAATAAATTCGGCACTTAATTGGGTTATTTTTCTTTCAAAAGCTGTGGCATTAAAAGTCAAATTCCAATCCAAATTCTCATTTTTTACAATAGGAGCATTTAAGGAAATTTCAATCCCTTTTGTGGTAAAACTTCCAATATTTTGCCAAGAACGGTTAGAGAAGTTACTACCATCTGCAGTAGCTACATCGGCCAATAAATCTTTAGAATCTTTGTAAAAAGCATCAACACTTCCTGTAAGTCGATTGTTGAACAAGCCAAAGTCTATACCTGCATTGTAGGTAGTGGTTTCTTCCCATTTTAAACTGGAACTTTGTCTTGCAGAAACAGCAATTGGCAAGGCAACGGTTCCAAAATAATATTGTGAACTTCCGCTTCCTAAACTATATTGTTGCAAATAATCATTCTTGTTTCCTACATCTTGTTGTCCTGTAATACCCCAGCCCAATCTAAATTTCAAATCCGAAATAGATTTACTGTCTTTAAAAAAGTCTTCTTTGAGTTTCCATGCAAAAGAAGCAGCAGGGAAATTTGCCCATTTATTGTCTTTATCAAATTTTGAAGACCCATCTCTTCTCATAGACAAGGTAAGCAAATACTTGTCATTATAATTGAAATTGGTTCTTCCTAAAAATCCAATATTTACTCGGTCATAATCTACATTGGTTTGAGGAAAACCTGTTGGTCCTGTTGGTAAATTAGGGTCATTTATGTTGCCAGAAAGGTACTCATAAGAATCCCATTTTTGGTAATCATAACCTACAGTTGCATTAAAAACCAACTTATCAAAGGTTTTATCATAGACCAAAAGGGCTGTTAAATTCTTGCTTTTTCTATAACTTTCAGAATACTCATTGGTGCCATAAGGAATATTGTTATTAGATCCAGAAGAAGCTGCATTCCATCCAACTAATTTAGTTCTGTCTCCCTTAGACTCGTCAAAGCCTACGCTAACCACTGTTCTGAGTGCTGGGAAAAAGTGAAATTTATAATCCAACTCAAAATTCCCAATAAAACGATTGTTTTTTCCTTTATCATGTGTTTGTAATAATTGGGCAACTGGATTTCTTGGAGTTTGAGGTGTTAACTGACCATTTGAAGTATCATAATACTCATGAAATCCACCATAAATGGAATTAACATCATAAATGGGTTGGGTTGGGTCATAACTTAATGCGTTTCCTTCCACTCTATCGGTAAATCTATTGTTTTCGTTAGAATAATTGGCATTCAATTTCAACTTCAAGTGGTTGTCCAAAAAGGTTGGGTTCATGGCTAAACTCACGTTATTTCTATTGAAAGTATTTGTTAAACGCAAACCTTCTTGATAGGTATTACCAACTGTCAATCGAGTTGGAATACTGTTAAATAAGTTTCCTCTAAGGGTAACGTTATTGTCAACATAATCTGTTCTTCGGTAAATGGCTTTTTGCCAATCGGTGTTGGCTGTTCCTAATTTTGAAACATCAGCAGGTCTTTGGTCAGCGATTAACTGTCTGTAAGCATCGGCATCAAAAACATCAATAGTCTTTACAATTTTACCACTTCCGTATTGAAAATTATAATCTACCGAAAGGGTTTTCCCTCCTTTTTTGGTAGTAATAATAATAACACCGTTGGAGGCTCTTGAACCATAAATAGCAGTTGCAGAAGCATCTTTAAGCACGGTAATAGACTCAATAGTACTAGGATTTATAGTTGCTAAAAAAGAAGTTGACCCTTTTCCTGTAACATTTTCTATTGGCATTCCATCAATAACGATTAATGGATCATTACTTGCAAATAAAGAAGAACCACCACGAATTCTAATAGTAGAACCTGAACCTGGAGCACCACTTGTGTTAACAGTTACACCAGCCACTCTACCGTTTAGCAAATTCTCTGCAGTAACATTTGCACCTTTGTTAAAGTCTTTGACGCCTAACACAGCAACAGAGCCAGTAGCATCTTTTTTCTTAACAGTTCCATACCCTACTTGAACCACCACTTCTTTCAATTGACTTGCATCTTCCTCAAGCGTAACCGAAATGGTTTGTTGATTGTTAAACTGAACGGTTTCAGACTTATATCCAACGAATGAAAAAACGATATTATCGCCTTTCTTAACATTTGACAATCTAAATTTCCCGTCAAAATCCGTCGAAGCACCTGTTGTGCTTCCTTGTACATTTACATTTACTCCTGGAAGCGGCTGCCCTGTAGTTTTATCAAGAACAGTTCCGCCAATTGTGTTCTGAGCCAGAACGCAAAAAGGAAGGAATAACAATAAAAATAACACCTTTTTGTAAATTGTTTTCATACTTTTTGTTTAAATTAATTAGGTTTTGTTTATAATTACCTTTACTTCGAGGGTCAAAATTAGATAATTATTAATACTTACAACAAAGGTAAAGTTTAAAACGGTTACGAAAACGTAATAGTGTTGAAAAGTTTTTGTTTTTTATTATTTTTACCCTATTTAATTGCCATAATCGAATAAATATTTTATCTTTATTACGAAAATGATTTTTATCAAATAATAAATATGAAAAAGAAGGTAACCCTTAAGCAAATCGCAAAAGAGCTGGATGTGTCCATTTCAACAGTGTCTAAATCTTTAAGAAACAGCCTTGAAATAGGCGAAGAAACCAGATTAAAAGTGCAGGCTTTTGCTAAATTTTATCACTACAAACCCAACAATATTGCACTTAGTTTAAAAAATAGAAAAACAAAAACCATAGGAATTGTCATCCCAGAAATTGTACACCATTTCTTCTCAACTGTTATCAACGGAATTGAACATATTGCTAATGAAAATGGGTACAACGTTATTATTTGTTTGTCTGACGATTCTTTCGATAAAGAAGTACTCAATATGGAAATACTTGCCAATGGCAGTATTGATGGATTTATAATGTCACTCTCTAAAGAAACCCAGCAAAAAGGCGATTTTCACCATATCAATGAAGTAATCAATCAAGGAATGCCGGTGGTAATGTTTGACAGAGTCACCAATGACATTCTTTGTGACAAAGTCATTATAAATGACGAATTAGCCGCTTACGAAGCCGTTCAAAGGTTGATTGATAAAGGAAGGAAAAAAATTGCTCTCGTAACCACTGTCGATTATGTGAGTGTGGGCAAATTCAGAACCGATGGCTACACCAAAGCCCTGCGGGATAACGGATTACCTTTTGATGAAAATTTAATTATTAAAATTGAAAACGTCGAAAATTGCGAAATCACAATAGCCCAACTGTTGGAGGAAAAAGCTTTCGATGCCGTTTTTGCCGTCAACGAGTTGTTTGCGGTAACCATCATCAAAATGGCGAATAAAAGAGGGATAAAAGTCCCCGAAGACCTAGCAGTTATTGCTTTTACAGATGGAATTATTTCTAAATATTCTACGCCAACTATTACAACAGTAAGCCAAAACGGCATAGAAATGGGAAGTGTGGCGGCAAAAATACTAATCGAAAGATTGGAAACCGAAGAAGAAGAATCAGAAGGGGAAGAAACAGAAGTAGTTTACAAAACCGTTGTGATTGAAACCCATTTAATTGAGAGAGAATCGACTCTTTGAAATTTCAATATCAATAGCAATGTCAATGTTCAATTGTGTTTTGATCCATATTGATTTTTAATATTGACATTGCCATTGACATTGCCATTGATATTGTCATTGATATTGCCATTGATATTGCCATTGATATTACATTGCCATTGATATTGCATTGTCATTGATATTACATTGCCATTGATATTGATATTGATATTGCCATTGATATTGATATTGCCATTGATATTGTCATTGATATTGTCATTGATATTGCCATTGACATTGCCATTGACATTGCCATTGACATTGCCATTGATATTGATATTGCCATTGATATTGCATTGTCATTGATATTGCATTGCCATTGATATTGATATTGTCATTGATATTGTCATTGATATTAAAAACTTATTCACACTATTACGTTATAGTTTTTCAAATAAATACTTTTCTAACTTCTAACTTCTAATTTCTAACTTCTTTTATTATATTTATCCCATTCAAAACAATTACTTTTACTTCGAAAAATAAGTTAAGTTTTGATAAGCAAGGTGCTTATCGTACATTTAAAACAATATACGATAATGAAAAAACCCAAATTAAGTTTTTGGCAAATTTGGAATCTAAGCTTTGGATTCCTAGGAGTACAGATTGGATATTCACTACAAAATGGAAATACCAGTAGAATATTAGAAGCCCTTGGTGCCGATGTTCATAGCATTGGTTATTTTTGGTTAGCCGCACCTCTTGCAGGTTTAATTGTTCAACCCATCATAGGACTTTCCAGTGATAAAACTTGGACCCGTCTGGGTCGCAGAATTCCATTTATATTTTTTGGCGCCATTGTTTCTGCGTTGGCAATGTTTTTTATGCCCAATGCAGAGTATTTTACCTATCTATTACCTCCGTTAATTTTTGGTGCCGTGATGTTGCTATTAATGGACACTTCGTTTAATGTAACCATGCAACCCTTCAGAGCCCTCGTTGGCGATATGGTCAATGACGAACAGAAAAATTTGGGTTATTCTTTGCAAAGTGCATTAATCAATTTTGGAGCCGTTTTTGGTTCTTTATTGCCTTGGATTCTTGCAAAAGCTGGAGTGGCAAATGTTCCCGAAGCTGGTGAAAAAGTGGCAGCATCTGTAATTTGGTCTTTCTATATTGGAGGAGCAATTTTATTGGCAACTGTTCTTTGGACTGTTTTTAGAACCAAAGAATACGCACCAAAAGAACACGCTGAATACAATGACATCGACTTAGAAGCCGAAACGGTAACCGAAAAAACAAGCATCCTCAAATTGCTTCAAAACGCTCCAAAAATATTTTGGCAATTGGGAATTGTACAATTCTTCTCTTGGTTTGCATTATTTTTAATGTGGGTTTATACCACGAGAGCTATCGCAAACCAAGTATGGGGGGCTGAAGCAC
>Ga0316607_1000658_pt1 | contig 11809 bp, 15 predicted proteins | sample MIS2016062E_MG_FD_207674 | JGI IMG/M metagenome (GOLD analysis project Ga0316607, IMG submission 207674) | Microbial mat bacterial communities from Middle Island sinkhole, Lake Huron, Michigan, United States - MIS.2016.062E | ecosystem: Environmental > Aquatic > Freshwater > Lake > Sediment...
GCTTTGGTCAATATCGTGGTGGCCGGTCAACATTTTGCGGGCGCATTGATACCGCCACCGCCCTTCCCCCGTGCGCGTGCGGGAGCAACTTGGATCGCGTCGGTAACGGCTTTGTGGTTTTCCTTCCCCCGTGCGCGTGCGGGAGCAACGCCACGGCCACCAGCAACGTCAGCACTCCACCACCACCACCGGCACCACGCAGGCACACAACGAGCGCCAATCCCCGCATAGCCCAGCATCCTACGCTCGCGCTTCGCACCAACGCCCGCCAGTCTCCACAGATTTCACGCAGCAACGCTCTCTCCATCCGGCTCCGTCAATCTCTGTGGAGAATGGGCAGTGGGAGTTAGAACCCTACGCTTCACTGGCGAACAGCAACGCCGGTCAGTCCGTTGCCTGATGGGAAGAGCATTCATTCCCTACCGCCCGATCCCCACGTCTTAACGCAACCGCCAGTCCATCGCGGTCCGTGTTCCCGTAAGCAGTTCCGCCACAACTCCACGAACCCATGCCGACCTAGCCCGATCCTGGTGGCGATGCTGCATTGCGGGATCGGGAAAAATCGGGCGGACTGTTACGGCGGGAACCCGCCTTAACAGTTTGTTGTAACCGGATACGTTTTAGGGTAAACTGTAACCAGTTACTAAGGAGCAACCGCCATGACCACCAAGACCATTGCCTACCTTCGTGTTTCCACGGACAAGCAAGCCGACAAGGGCATTTCCCTGGAGGCGCAAGAAGAAAAGGCAAAAGCCTATGCCAGTCTCTACGACCTTGACCTGGTTGACGTGATTATTGACGCGGGGGAGAGCGCCAAGACTTTGCAACGCCCCGGACTGCAACGGGCGCTCAGTATGCTCAAGACCGGAAAGGCTGATGCGCTACTGGTGGTCAAATTGGATCGGTTGACCCGTTCGGTAGTAGACCTGGGCAAGCTGATCGAAACCTACTTTGCACCGGGCAAGGCGGCGCTAATGTCGGTCAGTGAACAGATAGATACTCGGTCTGCTGCTGGCCGTCTGGTGCTGAATATCCTAGCGTCGGTTAGCCAGTGGGAGCGGGAGACCATCGGCGAACGGACGCGGGATGCTATGCAGCACAAACAGGCGAACGGCGAATATATCGGCGGTGAAGCGCCTTATGGTTTCAAGTTGGTGGCTGGTGAATTGATTGAGGATGAGGCCGAACAAGAGGTCATTCAAAAGGCGAAAGCCTATCACGCGGGGGGGTTATCGTTGCGGAAGATCGCGGCGGAACTCGACAAACAGGGTATCAGGACGCGGCGCGGTTCTATCTTCGCCGCAAATCAGATCAGCCGAATGGTGGCGTAGATGCAGTCGTTGAATGACCTAGAAGAACAGCGGTTGCTTAACCGGTTTCGATCTGAGTTAAAGGAACTGGTGAAGCGCCGCCCTGAGTTATGCCAAGGCGAAGGCAACTGGTCTGATGACCTGTCCAAATTAGAAAAGGCAGTTATGCCGACCCCGACGAAAGATCGAATGGCTCAGTATCGCGCCCGGCAACGAGATAAGGGACTAAAAGCTGTAACTGTGTTCCTGACCACAGAAGCGCAGGAACGGTTGAACGCGCTCATGGCCGAACGCCCTGACGCTACGATGGGTGAGATTATCTCAGAGGCATTGAACGAGAAGGAACAACGCCAATGACTATCGAAGTTACCGCCTTTTGGGATGATGAAGCGGCTGTATGGGTAGCCGAAAGCGACGATGTTCCTGGACTGATTACCGAAGCCGCAACGATGGAGCATCTAATTGAGCGATTGCAGACGTTGATCCCGGAGTTGATGGAATTGAACTGCGGGAAAACTAGCCCCTTCCCATTCCATATTGTCAGTGAGCGCAACGCCATAGCACAGGCTGCGTGATGGAGAGCTACACGCCACTGGTCAAGAAGCTGCTCCTAGAAGCGGGCTGCACTCGGTTCCGATCCGGCAGGGGCGATCATGAATTTTGGTTCAGCCCGATCAACAACCACTATTTCCCGGTTGACCACAAAATCCTATCCCGCCATAGCGCCAACGGGGTTTTGAAACAGGCCGGGTTGCCCAAAGCATTTTGATTAAACCGACCATGACGTTTAATCAATACCTTTTAATATCAGGCACTAAAAAACCCGTTTTGCGACTTGCGCTAAACGGGCTTTATGTGTTTAATGGTCAGCGCACTAAAAATGCACTGACTTGAAACTGTCGGTGACTCAATCTCTCTTGACCGGGGTGCTTGAGTCGCCATTCGCAAAGAAGGCCGCTTGCGCCTGCCCCTTGTGCATCTGCATTTTGGGGCAACGCGGCGGATCTGTAAACCAATTTACTGAGATTTCCGTATGACCCAAACACCAATCCGCCTTGAACTGGTTGCTGTCGCCGCCGGTTGTTCCTGGAACAGCATCATTCGCTGGTACGAAGCTGGCCGCTTCCCACGCCCCGACCTTCGCCTAAGCCCCGCCAATACTGGCTGGTCCATCCCCACCATCGCAGCCCATGACCCGGTGCTGGCCGATAGGGTGAAGCGGGTGCTGGAAGTGTTGGAGGTGGGGGAATGAATATGACTCAAGGAATCAATGTTTTTGAGTTGCCTACCCACGAAGATGCTGAAATCTTTGATATGTGGTCAGACGATCGCTTGGATAATCTGGCAAAAGACATTAAAGATAATGGCTTTGATCCACGTTACCCACTGACTGTTTCTGAGATCGATGGGCAGTGGATTTTGATTGACGGGCGAAACCGCAGGGAGGCGTGTCGGCGCATTAACTTCAATCCGCCAGTATATATCAGCACCATTGACCCTAAGCTGGCGATTGCTCGCTCCAATCTGCAAAACCATGACCAGACCCAAGGTCAGAAGGCAATGCGATGGGCAATGCTTTATCCGGGGAATGGTAAGAAGGGCGGCGACAGGAAATCAAATATATCCAATATATTTGATTCTGAGCCAGAAGGCGTAAGCAGGGCTTATGTCGCAAAGGCCCGCTATGTTTGGCACAAGAACCCCAAGATAGACGGCGAAAATCATCCGCGATTAGCCAAGGACGTTGCTGCTGGATTGCTCACTCTGACCGAGGCGCATGAGCTTACTCAAGCAGATGTAAAACGCAGGGAAGAAGAAGAAGCGATCCGTCAGGCCAATGCTGAAAAACTCAATAACGTGCGCTCTCGCTATCCTAACTTGGCTGCACTCGTAGATGATGAACGGTTATCGCTGGCACAAGCGATTGCATCGGCTGAACAAAGTGACCGTGAAGCTGAGGAGCGTGAACGCCTTGAACGTGAATCTATAGCCCGTCAAGCCACCTTTGAAAAGCAAGTTCAGACCATTCGCAAAGACGCCCCTGACTTGGCGGACAAGATGGTTTCCGGTGGGCTTTCGTTTGATGCAGCTATCAGGATGATCGACGAGCGCAAGGCTAATGACAAAGCCAATCGCGATGCAAATCTGGAGGGATTTTATCGGCTTTGCGAAATTGCTCCAGCTTTCACGACCGACAAAGGGATTGAATACCTCACACAATTGTTGATTGAGCATGGGGAAGAATACCGTGATAGATGGCGGCGAAGCGTCAAGGATTCATTAGCCAATCTCAAACAGTTTGTTAATCAACGAGACGAAATTTTGCGAATGATTAACAAATTGTCGAAGTGATTAGCAGCACCGACATGATCGCCACCCACAAAAAACCCCGCCAAAGGGCAGGGTTTCGATGTTTGCTAGAATGATCATTGAATTTTCAATGATGCCCGGAACCTGTCGCCTCACGACGAGGAGCTTGTATGAACCGATAACCGCCGAGGCGTAGCCTCAAAGCACGTCGATCAATCCGCTCAAGCTAGAAAATTAGGAAGTCTAAGCAACTCCTATTCTAGCAAAAGGTGGAGAGATCGGCAAATACCAACTATTTTTATCGGGATTTGCTGAATGATTACCGACACGATTGACGCCCAACTCAAGGGCGCACCTGACAAAATTGATTTTGATGGACGTGTTCACCGCTTCCAGATCGAAGGCTCCAAGCGCGATGCTGGCTGGTACGTCGCCCGACTAAGCAACGGTTTTCCCCTTGTGCAGTTCGGATCGTGGATCGATGGCTCACGTTACGTTATCCGTGACGATGAACTGGTTGACGCCGATAGCATTGAGCGAAGCCGGGCTGAGCGTAGACGGGAACGCCACGACAAGGGCAAGCAGGCCGAGCAGACGGCAACGCTGGCTAATCAAGTCTGGCGTCAGGCCAAACCGATTCAGGAACATCCCGCACTGGCCCGCAAAGGGCTAACCGCAGCGCATGGCGTCAGGCAGTTCACGGCGCATCAATCATTCCCCAAATGGTTCTCGGACTGGATCGATAAACACGATCTACGCGGCGCTATCGTTGTTCCCATGATGAAGGCGGATCGGATTGTCGATCTGCAATTCATCACTCCAACTGTCAAACGGTTCCTACCCCACGGCGATCATGTGGGCGCAACGTACCGTTTCGGTAATGCCAACAATCCCCCCACCATCGTTATCTCCACCGGCTTCGCTACGAGCGCCACCGTCTATGAATGCACGGGCTATCTGGTTATCGCTGCATTCTCTGATAGCAACCTAGACAGCGTCGCTAAGCACTACCGAGACCAATATCCGCAAGCGGTCATTATTGTTGCTGGCGATAACGATGTTCACGATGATCCAAAGAAGCTGAATAGTGGACTGGTAACAGCTACCGCCGTCGCCAAGCGCCATAACTGCCTGCTGGCGATTCCAGAGCTTGATAACCGTAAGGTGGATTTTAACGATCTGTTTCTTGCTCAGGGGAAGCAGGCAGTTATTGATCAGATCAATGCAGCCATTCCGGTTAAATCCAACTCCGTCAAGATTGATGCTGCAAAGGCCAGTGAATTACTGGCACTGGCTTATGATGATTGGCTTCTATGGAAAGATTGGATTGCGGTTAAAGCGTATGCTGGTTTGGGTAAATCTACGCTGTTGCTCAAACGGATTAAGCAAGATAATTTGCGCTGTGATTACTTCGTCCCAAGCTATCAGTTAGCGATGGAACAAGCCGCCCGACTTCCCGCAGGAACCGCCATTGCTATCCGTGGGCGGACGCATCAAACCGAGAATAATCCGCCACTGTGCGCTAAATGGGAATCGGCGCAATGCCTGGAAAAGTCAGGATTAGCGCATCGCACCATGCTTTTGCTGTGCGGGAAAATAGATCGCCAGACCGGCAAGCGCCCTTGTCCGTATGCGGGGAATTGTGGCTACCTGCAACAGTTTTATTCCAAAGCGCCGATCCGGTTCTACGCCCATGAATATCTACCGCTGGACAGCAATAAGCTGATGCAGCGTGATATTGATGTGGCCGTAGTCGATGAGACTTTTCACGATTCATTGGAGAAGATCAAACGCTGGTCTATCGGCGAACTGTTAGCGCAACCAGAGACTATCTACCGCGATCTGGTGAACGCAATCACAGAGGATCGGTTACTGGCAATGAGCAATGCCGTGGATGTGATTGATGACATTCTCAAGGCGGAAAGTGAGCTTGAGTCTCACATACACCCGGAAATGGATGCAGCAACGGCAGCGCAAAAAGCCAAGCCGCTACTGCAAGTGCATCGCAAACCTACGATGTTCTTGTGGAATTGCAAGCGGGCTATTGAGGGCAATGGTGTTAATCGGTTGTGGTTCAGGAATGTGGACGGCGGATCGATCTTTGCCGCATGGGTGAAGCCGATTCAGTTTATCGCCAAGGAAACACCCACAGCCTTCTTAGATGCTTCTCTGGTTGAGCCGATCATCAAAAGAATCAATCCCGATTGCCGGGTCGTGAAGATTGAGGCGACGCGACTGGCGCATATCACGCAGATCACGGATAGCGCCTTGAGCTATCGCCGATTGAAAGACGATAAGGATTTTCTGAGCAGTCGGTTATTGGAGTTCGTTCAGCGTCAAGCCGCCACTAATCCTAACGGTGCAGTCATTGCCCCGCTGTTCTGGATTCAGGCACACAAGGATCGGTTCCCGGCTTCCGTGAAGTTTGCCCACTTCGGCGGACTGCGTGGACTGAATACCTTGGAGCATTGCGATTGGCTAGTGCAGATCAGCCGCTATCAGCCACCGCCCTATGCCGTGGAGCAAGTGGTCAGGGCATGGTTCCCAGAGGCGCGGCTGACGTTGCCTGGAGCGTACATCAACCAACAGCGAACCCTTGAAGCCAAGACTGGCGCTGGTGCTTTGGTCTGGGCGCACACCCACCCCGATGAGCGTTGCCGTGAAGTGTTGGAGTCAATCCGAGAGCAGGAATCGCTACAGGCCCTCGACCGATTGAGATTGATCCACGGCAAGGTCAAGCAAATTTGGCTTTTCAGCAACCATCCCCTGCCCGGCATTGAACCCGATGTGTTAGCTACGTTTGACAGTTTGACCCTTCCGGGCCGCTTCGCTGAGGTCGTTTTGAGGGACGGCATAGCGGTTACTGACCGTAAGGTGTTATGTCAGAGGTATCCTGATGTTTTCCCTAGTGAAAAATCAGCAGAACGGTATATAGCAGAGCATGGTTTAAATGCCCCGTTTTCTAATAGGAATACTTATTACGATCCGGGGCATTTAGACCATGAAACCCCACCTATCGAAAACACCCCATACAACCCTTCGGTTAAGTACCGAACGAGCGGGCAGCCGGGTAAGCCAAAGAACGTAATTGTTACAACCGGAGGGAGCGAAGAAACGAAGGGACGGCTTGAGCAAATCCACGGCAAGCCTGTCGTGTTTTTTCCAGAGGAGCGTTTCTGATGGGTGCGCTTACGCAACGACTGGAATCAGCCGGGTTTGCCGTGCGTCTTGACGGCAACGAACTGGTCATCACGCCCACGGCCAAACCACTGACCGACGTTCAGCGCGATTGGGTTAAGGCAAACAAGGTCGTGCTGATCGCCGAACTACGGGCGCAGGAACCGCCAAAGCCGCAACCACAACCCGAACCGCAGGCTCACCCGCACCTGTTCACCCTCGGCGAACTGCTGAACATCCTGGACGGCGATCCAACCGTGGAAGAAGCTAATCGCCGTTTAGGGGAATGCCTGCATCAACCACGGCTAAGGTCGTGGCCTTGGCGCAACCCGCCGCCGCCGCTATCGGATCGCGCCCGTGAATTGATGGGTCAAGGTTGGGCCGAACCGAACGCTCGCGCCCGTGCTGACAGTGAAGCCGCGCAACAGGCGCAAGGAGGCGTTCAATGAGCGCCCCGATGGTGTTGAAGCCCCACCAAGTCGCTGCCCGCGCCGCAGTGTTTGAGAAGCTATCTCAAGGCGTTTCCACGATGCTTTGCGCCCTGCCCACCGGCACCGGCAAAACCTATTTCGCCGTGGACGTAGCTCGCGACTTCAAGCGGACGCTGTTCGTCTGCCACCGTGAGGAATTGATCCGGCAAACCGTCGCTACGGTTGAACGGGTCAACCCGGATTGTCAGATCGGCTATGTGGTGCAAGGTCGCCACGAGATCGATCCGCCGTTCGTGGTCGGGATGGTTCAAACGCTGCATAACCGACTGCATAAAATTCCCGCAGATCATTTTGACTTGGTGGTGATCGACGAAGCCCACCACAGTTCAGCGCGAACTTGGAGGGAAGTTGCCGAGCATTTTCAGCCAAAGCTAAGGTTAGGTTTATCCGCGACGCCCGAAAGATGCGACGGGAGCGATCTATCGCACCTGTTCGCCGAAATCGCTTTTGAAATGAAGTTGGCGGAAGCCGTGGAGTCTGGTTATTTGGTAAAGCCGCTGGCCCGGCAATGTTTAACGTCATGCTCACTATCCGCTGTTAGAACCGTTGCGGGCGATCTGAATGAAGGCGATTTAGCGATTGCGGTGGATGTTCCAGAGCGCAATCAATTCATCGTTGAAAAGTATCAGCAACACGCACCAGGGCGTAGAGCAATCGCGTTCGCCGTCAATATCCTTCACTCCAAGCACATTGCTGAATCCTTTAATGCGGCTGGCATTACCGCCGATTGGATTGCAGGCAACAGCCCGGATCGATCTGAGAAGTTGGCAAGGTTCGCCGCTGGTGAAATTAAGGTTCTAGCTTCGTGCATGGTTTTGGCCGAAGGCTACGACGATCCGAGTGTGGACTGTGTACTGCTGGCGCGGCCCACGAAGTCGCGGCCACTGTTTGGGCAAATGTGCGGGCGCGGTTTGCGATTATTCCCCGGCAAAGAGGACTGCGTGATCCTGGATTTTGCCGACCTTGCCGGACGCCATAGCCTTGTTTCAGCGTGGCGTTTCTTGGGCTACACGAAGCCGCCAGCGAATGAAGACCCGCAGGGGATTAGCGATCAACAAAAGAACCGTGAATCTAAGGTCAGGGCTATTGATGTTGAGAGAGCTATTGATCTACTCAAGCCGCCACCTACCCCAGAGGAATTTAACTACGGTAGTCGCAACTGGCATTATCAGACCCCTACCGACAAACAGTTAGATTACCTGGAGCGCCTTGGTTACGACACGGTGAACGGCGATTACTCAAAGGGACAAGCCGCTGCAATTATTGGAAGCCAACCGGCGTCAGTGAAACAACTCAGGGCATTGGCTGATTTTGGCTATGACACTGCCGATAGCTGGACACGGCAACAAGCATCAAAGGCGCTGGATGAATCGGTTAAACTGATGAGCAATGCGATTGAACGGATCAGAGGTAAGGGGTTCGTCGTTCATTCTGCAAACAATCAGTTAATAGTTGCGCCCTAGACTGATTTGGATTTGATTCAGCGGAGTTGGATCGAACAGCACAAAAAGCCGTTGCTGTTTGCACTCAAAGCGGAGTTGAAAGAAGCCGCTTAAAAACTTTCCGCCACTTCCGGCGATAACTCCAATCCCGCGTTAATTTACGCGGCACTATCAGCGCAACTAATTGATTGATGGTTGCGCTGATTTAGTTTATGGCTGATTTACATTATTCCAGGGTAAAAAAATGCTATTTCACTTTTCTGGAATATGTGAATAATAGGCAATGCCAATTCCGGCAAAGAGGATTACTGCAATGACTCAAAACTCGCTGGTGCTATTTGCTGACGCACCAAACCCGGTTGACGCGATTGAAAACAGCTTGGCGCTGTTGGAGGCTGTGAGAGAAAACTTCTCGGTTGAGGATTCGCATCACGGGATTTGGCTGACCCTTGGTGTTGTCGGTGATTCGGTTCGCGCCGCCGTAGCCAGGATGAAACCGGCAACCTAATCAGCGAATACCCCGGCCAGTCCGGGGTTTTAAATGGTTGGGCTTCCGTTCCCTTCGTTAATCCTTTTTCAACCTGCTAGTGGGCTACCGTCCATATTGACCGGCTGAAACCGCATCGCCCGCATCACTTCCGCAATCCCGATCTCGCAGTCTATCCGATGACACAGATCGTTAATCTGTTCCTGGTCATTCTCTGACAGCAAACAAAACGGATTCATCCCCTCAACCGTCTGCATTCCCCGTCTGATTTTGAAGCGGAATTGGATTTCACCCAAGCGGGTGATTAACCCGGTCAATTCATTCGCCAGTTCCGCATTGGCCTTTCTAATCAGTTGCATCACGCCAGCCAGGAACAGTTGCCCCTGTGGGGATTTGGGACGGGCGACGGCGACGCCAAGCGCTAATCGGATTAGAATCTTTCCGCTAACGAAAGCCTCGCCGTCGATCATCTTAAAATCATTCTGGTTAATCATCATTCCCTCCCCTGCTTCCGATTATCCTGCTGTGGATTGGCCGCTTGAATTGCTTGTGGACTCCAGCATTGCTGGATCGCTTACTGACTGGCTCCGGTTCACGTTCCGGAGGTTCATCCTGATCATCATCGTCAGGTTCATCTCCATCCGGCCCAGGGAGCGCCGCATTGCATCGCACAGCCTCACCCTCAAGGGCATCTAGCCGATCACTCTGACGCCCCAGCATCCAGGCTTCGGCGATCCGAACGCGCTGCTCAACGGTCAGATCAGCGCTTACACCACCACTGATTTCAATGTGCGCCTCTTTAGGTAGTAGCTTGGCATAAACAGCCACTAATGCTGCTGGCGATTCTTGCCCCGCTCTTTCTAATAGCCCCGGCCCTTCTTTTTCAAAGTAGTTTTGCAGTTCAAGTAAAAACTTCTCGGTGATTTTCGATCTTGCGCCGACGGGTCTACCGTTTGGATTACCTGATTGACCCGGTTTATAGGCTGGAGCCAGCCACGTCTTAGGCTTCGCTGTAAGATCAGCATTGCTTACCGTCTTGATCCTGCCCATAGCAATCACTCCACTAATCCCGCTTCTTTAGCCCTTGCAATAATCTTCTTAACCCCGTCTCGATAGTAAGGGTTGCCCTTTGAGTTTCTGAATCCCCTATCGGTAAGAACGTCAACTATATCTTGATATCCAGTTACACCACTGCGATAGGCTTCAATACAAGCAGCGTCAAATTGTGCTTTGTCCTGGTTGAACTCAGGGGCAGTAGGGAGTGAATGATCTGCCTGATGGGAAGAACCATCATCATTCGGCTCCACAGCCTCACTATCAGCCGCTCCAATCCTGACGCTCACTTTCCCACTACCCTCATTCAATCCCGTCATAACCGCCACTTCCAGAGCACACAGTCGCACGTCCTGACTGGCGATCAATCCCCGCAGTTCCTCTACCGTATCCTGTAGCCCACTATCCACTAGTGTTTTACTAGTATGGTCACTAGTGTAGTCACTAGTCTGTTCACTAGTGCGGTCACTAGTGCTGTACGCAGCAACCGCCAGTTCAATGATCCGGGCTAGGGAAACTCCCTGCTCCTTAGCGACGGAACTGAGCAACGCTGCGGATTCTGTGTTGATCCACACGCTGATTTGTTTACGGTCTGGAGGCATGAAATACGCTAACTAGTGGAAAACTAGTAAGATACTAGTGAGTGCGTATAAGTTCAACTAGTGGGGACTAGTGAGGGGACTAGTGGCGGGCTTGTCAACACCGATGAGTGCGCTCAAACTGGCGTCGCCTGACTGCGCGTGGCCGGTAGACCGGATATTCACAATACCCGCAAGGGAGCCACGGAACGCAGCAGGCGTAACAACCAGCGGAAACGCCGCCGCCCCGTTTTGGATGGGTCACCGTCACCGGACGCCCGCCGCCCCCTAGAAGGCCCCAAATCCTCGATTCTAGGCGTTTTAAGCCTACGACCTAATGTTGCCCTTGCTCACTGTGGGAACGCGGCTTGATTCGTCGCTGTGGAAGGCGGTTCGGGAAGCGTTTAAGAGCCAGCCTTCTGTGTGCATAGCTCAACGTCGTTTTCCTCCCTGCCGTGGGAGAAAACGCCTGATGGTACATGGCGCTGGCTCGCTCGCAGTCATCGAACGTCGCCTGCTGGTCGAGCAGAGTCATTAGCACCTCCCTGTCTCCACGGAATCGCCGTGGAATTGAGAATGAGAATAACAACCGGCTGATTTTCTTTGGAGTTAGCGGGGGCTTTATCCCCAGCAAGGATTGAAACTCCATCGTAAGTCTCCACAGAAAATGATAGAGCGGTGCCTGCCCTAGAATTTTTGCTCGGAAAATTTTAGGTGGCATCGTTGAGTAGCGCGGGCGCGGATTCCGGGGTCGCTTTGGTCAATATCGTGGTGGCCGGTCAACATTTTGCGGGCGCATTGATACCGCCACCGCCCTTCCCCCGTGCGCGTGCGGGAGCAACAAAGACGCTCATATATATAGGAGTATTTACCCACCTTCCCCCGTGCGCGTGCGGGAGCAACTTGGATCGCGTCGGTAACGGCTTTGTGGTTTTCCTTCCCCCGTGCGCGTGGGAAGGTG
>Ga0316607_1000659_pt1 | contig 11806 bp, 13 predicted proteins | sample MIS2016062E_MG_FD_207674 | JGI IMG/M metagenome (GOLD analysis project Ga0316607, IMG submission 207674) | Microbial mat bacterial communities from Middle Island sinkhole, Lake Huron, Michigan, United States - MIS.2016.062E | ecosystem: Environmental > Aquatic > Freshwater > Lake > Sediment...
ACATTTGACCTTCCTATAAAAGCATATTCTGGCAAAAAGTCTTTCGGACATTTTGCTACTTCGGAGTTGCTTACAATAAATTCGGCGGTGTTAATCTTCATTTAAAAGTGATTTGGCTTCAGTGAGCAATAACGGAATGTCTTTATTGACAATTTTCCAAATTAAAATATCATCCACAGTATCATAAGCATGAATTACTTTATTTCTTAAATCAACGACTAATCTGGAATAAGAAATTGAAATTTTAGGATTTATTTTCAAGAGTTTCGACATTGCTTCTCCAATGATTTCTATTTCTCTTTCTACTGCTCTTCTCTTGGTTTTGTTCAACAAATAATCTTCAATAATTCTTTTTCCTTCAAGATGTTCATCTATTGAATTGATTGATTCAATAATATCAACAAGTAGTTTTTTTTCCTCTCGAGTTGTCATATCAATTGAATTTTACTTTCATTTATACTTTCAATCAAATATGGATTTCGCAATGTTTTTTCAGCAACTAAATCGACCTGTTTTTTCAACAACTCTTGTAAATCATCCAATAAACTGAAATAATTATTGGCGTAAGTTTCATAATCTAAATCTTCTGGAAATGTGTATAAAAAATCAACATCGCTATTTTCATTAAATTTGTTAGTTGCTGCACTTCCAAACAAAAATGCCTTTTTAGCTCCATATTTGGAGAATAATTTTTTAATTTGTGGAAGCTTATTTTCTATTTGTTTTTCCATTTCAACAACTTTTTTATTAACCCAAAAATTCAATTTAATGCGCTTTCAAATGAGTATGCGACAGCCAGTCTTCCAGCAAACTATTGAACTCCTCTGGGCGTTCCATCATGGCAGCGTGACCACATTTGTCTATCCAATATAAGCTGGCATTGGGCAGTAATTCATTAAACTCTTCGGCAACAGATGGTGGGGTTACAAGGTCGTTTTTTCCCCAAATCAAGCAGGTTTGAACGTGCATTTTTGGTAAATCTTTCGCCATATTATGGCGAATGGCACTTTTGGCAATAGTCAAGGTTTTTATCAGTTTTATTCTATCATTTACAGAGGCATAGACTTCATCAACCAATTCTTTGGTAGCCATTTTTGGGTCATAAAAAACATCCTGAGCTTTCTTTTTTATATATTCATAATCGCCTCTTTTGGGATAACTATCGCCCATTGCACTTTCATAAAGTCCTGAACTACCAGTCAATACAAGCCCAGCGACTTTTTCGGGATACATTTTGGTGTGGTACAATGCAATATGTCCTCCAAGAGAGTTTCCTAATAATATGACTCTATCAAATCCTTTGTATGTAATGAAATCCTTCACATATCTTGCAAATGCTTTCACATTGGTTTTCAATATACTTTGAGTATAAATTGGCAAATCGGGTATTACAATTTTGTATCCTTTTTCAGAAAAATGATTAGCCACAGCATCAAAATTGCTCAAACCACCCATTAAACCGTGTAAAACAACAATTGGAGTTCCTTCGCCAGCTTCATAATAGCTGTATTTACCTTCTTTTTTATAGTATTTTTCCATGCTTTTTATTGCGATTTTTCAATTTCAACAAAGATAGGATTTAATAAATTAAAATGAATTTTTGAAATCAATTTTTATGTTTTTTTAATCTTATAAGTTATAAAAGTTGTTCCTAACGCTATCGATTTTGTTCTCACAATTTCCGTTTTTAGTTTCTAATTCAGGTTCATTAATAATACTTTAATTATTTCAACACCCGAGGGATAGCGAATGGACGATGTAAAGTCGCAAAATCACAAAGTTTCTTAACAAGGTTTAAAAAACTCCTAACGCCCTGATTCCCAAAAAAAACAGTCGTTTTCTTGTAAAGTGGTAAAACTTATTAACAAAGTGGTATATTGTGGTAAATTGTGGTAATATTTTTTATATTTTTGCTCTACATCAATAAAAATTTTCATTTTGAACACAATTGTCGGAACTTATGAATGTAAAGTCGATGCCAAAGGAAGGCTGCTTTTGCCTGCGCCTTTGAAAAAGCAATTGGCTTTGTCACTTCAAAACGGTTTTGTTTTGAAGCGTTCCGTATTTCAACCGTGTTTAGAATTGTATCCAATGGAAGAATGGGATTTGATGATGCAAAAAATCAACAAACTCAACCGATTCGTTAAAAAAAACAACGACTTCATTCGCCGATTTACAGCTGGTGTAAAAGTGGTTGAAATTGATGCTTTGGGAAGATTATTGGTTCCTAAAGATTTGGTGGTTTTTGCAAGTATTTCTAAAGAGGTTGTGTTTTCGTCAGCGGTGAATATTGTGGAGATTTGGGACAAAGATTTATACGAAAAATCAATAAGTGGCGAAGATGTGGATTTTGCAGATTTGGCCGAAGAAGTAATGGGAAACACCAATGACGACAATGGAATATCATAATCCCGTTTTGCTTCATCCATCGGTAGATGGGTTGAACATAAAACCCGACGGCGTTTATGTTGACGTGACTTTTGGCGGTGGCGGTCATTCAAAGGAAATTTTGAGCAGACTGGGTCCAAACGGAAAATTATTTGCTTTTGACCAAGATGAAGATGCTTTGGCGAATACTTTAAAGGACGAGAGATTTACATTGATCAATGAAAATTTCAGATTTATAAAAAGGTTTTTGCGTTTTTATGGAGTGAAAAGTGTAGATGGAATTTTGGCCGACTTAGGCGTTTCCTCTCATCAATTTGATGTAGCCGAAAGAGGTTTTTCTACTCGTTTTGATGCTGATTTGGATATGAGAATGAGCCAGAAAAATGATTTAAACGCCTTTCGAGTAGTCAATGAATATGATGATGCCAATTTGAGAAGAGTGTTTTTGGATTATGGCGAATTAAAAAATGCACCTGCATTGGCACGAACCATTATCGAGGCTAGAGGGCATCAAACCATTAAAACCACAGACGAATTGAAAGAAGTTTTGGCAAAATATTTACCCGAAAAAGTTAGAAATAAAATATTGGCACAAATCTATCAAGCCATTCGAATTGAAGTGAATCAGGAAATGGATGTTTTGAAAGAATTTCTGGAACAATCTTTAGAGATTTTGAATCCAAACGGAAGATTGAGTGTGATTTCCTATCATTCATTGGAAGACAGATTGGTAAAAAGATTTATGAAAAACGGAATGTTTGAGGGCGAACCAGAACGTGATTTTTTTGGCAATTTTTCGGTTCCTTTTAAAATTATTGAAAAACTGATTGTTCCTGATAATAATGAAATCAAAATGAACAATAGGGCCAGAAGTGCCAAATTAAGAATAGCGGAGAAATCCCCTCCCCAGCCCTCCCCGAAGGGGAGGGAGTCTAACAACTAAAATATAAAAGGTCGTTTTTAAAGAAAATATAAATAATTAAAATATACCCTGTTTCGGCTCCCCTCTCCTTTGGAGAGGGGCTGGGGGTGAGGAAAATGAAAAACGGAGTTTACGACATATTAAAAGCACGATTTCTTATTCAAGATGATGCCATCAAAAGTTGGCGTTTTATTGTCTTTTTGATTGTTCTAGCCATAATAATGATTGCAAACACGCAACGTTTTGAACAAAAAGTATTTGAAGAAGCTGAACTCACAAAGCAAGTAAAAGAACTTCGTTCGGAATTTGTGGACAGACGCTCGCAATTAATGAAATTAAAAATGGAATCGACTGTTTCTGAAAAAATGGCCAAAAGTCAAATTTTTCCATCAACAGTTCCTCCAACAAAAATAAAAGTCAAAAAAACAGTAGAAGAAAAAAATTTCTTTCAAAAATTATGGCAATAGAAGATAAAAATAATTCATACAGAATTTATCTGGTAGCGTTCATCATTTTTATGATGGCACTGGCTATTGCTATGAAATTGACTAATATTCAATGGGTCAAAGGAGATTATTATAGAAAATTAGCCAAAGACAGAACGGTAAAGAATTTTATTATTCCGGCCAATAAAGGGAATATTTATTCAGCCGATGGAAGTCTTTTGGCTACTTCAATTCCAAATTATGAAATTCGATTTGATGCTGTAGCTCCAGAATCAGAAGTTTTTGAAAAAAACATAAAACCATTGGCCGATTCTTTATCTCTTCTTTTGAAGAAACCAAGTGGTTTTTATTTGAACGAATTGCGAAAAGCGAGAGCTAATAAAAACAGATATTATTTAATTGCACGTGATTTGAGTTATACTGAATTTATAAAATTAAAAGGCTTTCCATTATTCAATCTCGGGGCTTACAAAGGCGGAATTATTATTGAACAAGAAACTATTCGAGAACATCCCATTGGAAAAATTGCAGAACGAACAGTTGGATATATTGGATTTGATGACAAAGGAAATGAAAATCCAGTGGGTATCGAGGGGGCTTTCGAAAAATATCTTGAAGGCAAAGACGGGAAAATTTTAAAGCAAAAAATTGCTAAAGGCCAGTGGAAACCCATTCGTGATGTTAATGAAATAGATCCTCAAGACGGATACGATATTGTGTCCACAATAGATGTTTATATTCAGGATATAGCTCATCACGCCTTGTTAAAACAGTTAGAACTTTATGAGGCTGATCACGGTTGTGTTGTTGTTATGGAGACTAAAACTGGACATGTGAAAGCTATTACTAATTTAGGAAGAAACCTCAAATCTGGTTTGTATTCTGAAAGGTTAAATTATGCAATTGGCGAATCGCACGAACCAGGTTCCACTTTCAAATTGGTGGATTTAATGATTCTATTGGAAGATAAAAAAATAGATACTAGCGCCGTTTTTAATACGTATGGCGGCGTTATCAAATATTCTGGAAGATCCGTAAGAGACTCAAAAGATGGTGGTTATGGCAAAATCTCATTGGCACGAGGATTCGAAGTTTCATCAAATACTGTATTGGTTCAGGCAGTGTATAATAATTATAAAAACAATCCAAGCCAATTTGTAAATCACATCAATGCAATAGGGTTGAATAAAAAATTTGGATTAGAATTCAAAGGCGAAGGAGTTCCAATAATTCCGCAGCCAAGCGATAAAAACTGGTCTAATATTTCGCTTCCGTGGATGGCTTTTGGATATGGAGTTTCTCTAACTCCGATGCAAACACTTTCATTTTATAATGCGGTTGCCAATGATGGAAAAATGGTCAAACCACAACTTGTTTCCGAAATAAAACAATGGGATAAAACCATCAAAAAGTACAAGACAGTAGTTCTAAATCCGAAAGTATGCTCCCGTGAAACCATCTCGAAACTAAAAGCAGTTTTACAAAATGTGGTCAAAAAAGGAACCGGAAAAGAATTGTATTCAAAAGATTTTTCGATGGCAGGAAAAACAGGAACTGCCCAAGTAAATTATGCGAAAAATGGCGGTTCTGAAAAATATTATGCGTCCTCATTCGTAGGTTATTTTCCAGCAGAAAATCCTAAATATTCTTGTATTGTGGTGGTTCACAAACCCAATACTTCAAAAAACAATTATTATGGAGCCGATGTTGCAGGACCAGTTTTTAAAAGAATTGCACAAAAGATTTTTACCGATTCACCATCGACTAATGAGATTAATAATATTAACAAAAAAGTATTAAAACAAGAAAAAGACTATAACTCCTATTATGCTAAAACACAAAAAGAGCAAAAGTCAATTGTTCCAAATGTAAAAGGAATGGCAGGAATGGATGCTGTTACCTTATTTGGAAATCTTGGATTGAAAGTAAAAATTATTGGCATTGGAAAAGTCAAAAAACAATCCATACAAGCTGGAGAACCATTAAATAAAAATGCAATTATAACATTAGAATTATCGTAGCCCCACCCAGCCTCCCCGAAGGGGAGGAGAAAAAAGGAAATAAATGAGTACAGTTTTAAAAGAAATAATCTACAAAGTAGCCATCGAAGCCGTGAAAGGTTCGACGGATATTGCTATCAATAAAATAGAATTTGATTCTAGAAAAATTGGTGCCAATGATGCTTTTGTGGCTATTAGAGGTACGATTTCAAACGGTCACGATTATATTGAAACGGCGATTTGGAATGGTGCAATTGCCATTATTTGCGATACTTTGCCAGAAAATATCACTCACGGAATAACTTATATTCAGGTAAAAGACACCAATAAAGCTTTGGCTTTTATGGCAGCCAATTATTTTGGAAATCCATCCGAAAAATTGAAATTAGTTGGCATTACTGGAACAAACGGCAAAACTACAATAGCCTCTTTGTTGTACCAATTATTCAAAAAAGCAGGTTTCAAAGTGGGATTATTGTCCACCGTGAAAATTTTGGTTGATGAGGTAGAGTATAAAGCAACACATACCACACCAGATTCAATTACAATCAATCATTATCTAAGAGAAATGGTTGAAGCTGGAGTTGAATATTGTTTTATGGAAGTGAGTTCACACGGAATTCATCAAAAACGCACCGAAGCTTTACATTTTGTGGGTGGAATTTTTACCAATTTATCTCACGATCATTTGGATTACCACCCCACTTTTGCCGAATATCGAGATGTAAAAAAATCGTTTTTCGACAATTTGCCAAAAACCGCATTTGCATTATCTAATATAGATGATAAAAATGGTCAAGTTATGTTGCAAAACACGGTTGCCAAAAAATTGACTTATGCTTTAAAATCCTACTCCGGTTACAAGGCACAAATTCTCGAAAATCAATTGTCTGGATTACTGCTGAAAATCAATGGAAATGAAGTTTGGGTAAAACTCATTGGCACTTTCAATGCTTATAATTTACTCGCCATTTACGGAACAGCAATCGAATTAGGATTGGAAAGTCTAGAAGTACTTCGGTTGTTATCTGATTTAGAAAGTGTTTCAGGAAGGTTTCAATTTATAGTTTCCAATTCGAATATTACCGCCATTGTGGACTATGCTCACACGCCAGACGCATTAGAAAATGTGCTGAAAACCATTAATGACATTCGAACCAAAAACGAACAACTGATAACCATTGTAGGTTGCGGCGGCAACAGAGACAAAGCCAAACGCCCAATTATGGCAGGAATAGCTACTGAATTGAGCGATAAAGTTATTCTAACTTCTGATAATCCTAGAAATGAAGATCCAGAAGTTATTATCAACGAAATGGAAAAAGGTGTTGCCCCTCAAAATTTTAAAAAATCATTATCAATTACCGATAGAAAACAAGCCATCAAAACTGCTTGTCAACTAGCTCAAGCCAACGATATTATTCTCATTGCGGGAAAAGGACACGAAACTTATCAAGAAATTCAAGGTGTTCGTCACGATTTTGATGATATTAAAATTGTGACAGAACTGTTAGACCAATTGGGAAAGTGATTTGGGAAGATGGGAGATGAAAGTTGGGAGATGGAAGATGGGAGATGGAAGATGGAAGATGGGAGATGGGAGATGGGAGATGGGAGATGATATTTAAAAATTTGGAATTTAAAAAATCAAAAAAAATGTTTGCACCTCTTTACGAATATTTACCAATAGTAGCAGAAACTGAAACTCGGTCAATTAAATTATTTTCTGATGAAAATGATTTTAACTTACCCTCTGGAAATTATGCTTTTGTCGAACTGTTTTGTACCGATAAAAAATGTGATTGCAGACGAGTGATGTTCACAGTAATCCACGAGCAATATAAACATCCTTTAGCAGTAATTGGATATGGTTGGGAAACACTGGCGTTTTATAAAAAATGGATGCACACAAACGACACAAAAATGGTATTAGAATTAACAAAACCAATTTTAAATGATTTTTCTGAACAGTCAATTCACGCAAAAAATATCTTAAAAATGTTTAATAAAGTTTTGATGATCGATAAAGCCTATTTGGAAAGAATAAAAAATCATTATAAACAAATGAGAAGTATTATAAAATAGAAAAAAAGAACTGTTTTAAGATTAAAGATTTTTTTGATTTCAACATAAATCTAAAATCTGCAATCTGCAATCTGCAATCTAAAATTAAAAAATATGCTATACTATTTATTTGAATATTTAGACAAAACAATGGATATTCCTGGAACAGGAGTTTTTCAATACATCACATTTAGATCAGCAATGGCTTTTATACTTTCCCTGCTTTTGTCAACCATTTATGGAAAAAGAGTGGTTGGTTTTTTGAGAAAGCAACAAATTGGCGAAACGGTTCGCGAACTAGGCTTGGCAGGTCAAAATGAAAAGGCAGGAACACCAACAATGGGGGGATTGATTATCATATTTGCCACCTTGATTCCCGTTGTTCTTTTTACCAAACTTCTAAATATCTATATCGTATTGTTGATTGTAACCACTTTGTGGATGGGAGCCATTGGTTTTATTGACGATTATATTAAAATATTCAAGAAAGACAAGCAAGGTTTAAAAGGAATATTCAAAGTTTTTGGACAAGTGGGATTGGGTTTAATTGTTGGAACGGTACTTTATTTTCATCCCAGTGTAAATATTAGAACCGATACCGCTAGAGGGGATATTTTTAACCAAACATCGGAAACTGTAATTAAAGCCGCACCAGTTTATGAAAAGTCAACAGCTACCACGATTCCCTTTTTTAAAAACAATGAGTTTGATTATGCAGAATTATTGGCTTGGACTGGCGAAGGCTATGAAAATTGGGCTTGGCTGATTTTTATACCAATCGTGATTTTTATCATCACTGCGGTTTCAAACGGAGCTAATTTAACCGATGGTATAGACGGTTTGGCTGCTGGAACTTCGGCAATTTCAGTCTTGGCTTTGGGGATTTTCACTTTCGTTTCAGGAAATTTAGTTTTATCAAATTATCTGAACATTATGTACATTCCCAATTCGGGTGAAATGACGGTATTCATCTCGGCATTTGTTGGAGCATTAATTGGATTTCTTTGGTACAATTCCTATCCAGCTTCTGTATTTATGGGTGATACAGGAAGTTTAACTATTGGTGGCGTGATTGCTGTATTGGCGATAGCCGTTCGAAAAGAGTTATTAATTCCTTTATTATGTGGTATATTTTTAGTCGAAAATTTCTCGGTGGTATTGCAAGTGGCTTATTTCAAATATACTAAAAAACGTTTTGGCGAAGGCCGAAGAATTTTTCTGATGGCACCTTTGCATCATCACTACCAAAAGAAAGGTTATCACGAAAGTAAAATTGTAACCCGATTTTGGATTGTCGCTATTATGTTGGCAATTCTTTCGATAGTTACTTTAAAACTTCGCTAAAAACAATTAAAAATTACGAATTAAAAATTAAAAATTTATAAAGAACTAAAAAATAACAAAATGAAAGAAAACATAATTCAGGAAAAATCATTCCAGTTTGCAGTTAGGATAATTAATTTATACAAGCATTTAACAACAAACAAAAAAGAATTCATTTTAAGCAAACAAATTTTAAGAAGTGGAACATCAATTGGAGCAAACATAGAGGAATCAATTGGAGGACGTTCAGATAAAGAGTTTTTGTTCAAACTAGAAATTTCATACAAAGAAGCAAGAGAAACAATTTATTGGTTAAAGCTTTTAAAAGCAACAGATTATATTTCTGTCAACGAATTTGAAAGCATTGGTATAGAAGCTGAAGAAATTTGCAAAATATTGGCAAAAATTATAATAACACTTAAAGGTAAAATGTAAATCATTTAAAAATTAAAAATCACGAATTAAAAATTGAATACGAGGAATTAGAATTACTCAAATTCAGTTAATCATTATCAAAATTTTTAATTTTTAATTCTCAATTTTTAATTTAAAATGAAAAGATTAGTAATTCTTGGCGGTGGCGAAAGCGGGGTTGGAACAGCAATTCTTGGAAAGAAAAAAGGATATGATGTTTTTGTGTCCGATTATGGGAAAATAAAAGAAAATTACAAAGAAGTTCTTATTAGTAACAACATTGTTTGGGAAGAAGAAAAGCATACAGAAGCATTGATTTTGAATGCCGATGTGGTGATGAAAAGTCCAGGTATTCCTGAAAAAAAATCACCAATTGTAATCAAGCTTGTCGAAAAAGGAATTCCAGTAATTTCTGAAATTGAGTTTGCAGCACCATTCACAAAAGCCATCACAATTGGAATTACAGGCAGCAACGGAAAAACAACAACAACAATGCTCACCTATCATTTGCTAAAATCAGCAGGTTTGAATGTGGGTTTGGGAGGCAATATCGGGAAGAGTTTTGCTTGGCAAGTTGCCGAAGATCAATTTGATAGTTATGTTTTGGAATTGAGCAGTTTTCAGTTGGATGGGATTATAAATTACAAGCCTCATATTGCAATAATTACCAATATTAGTCCAGATCATTTAGACCGATACGATTATAAATATGAAAATTACATTGCATCAAAATTTAGAATAACAATGAACCAAACCGAGGATGATTTTCTCATTTATGATGCCGATGACAAAGCCATTGGAGAATGGTTACAAAACAATAAAACCAAAGCAAAATTAATTCCTTTTTCGCTGACAAAAACACTCGAAATGGGAGCCTTTATAAAAGATAAAACAATGGAAGTAAACATCATCAACGAGGAAGAATTCACAATGGAAACCGAAACTATGGCACTTGAAGGATTGCATAATCTGAAAAATGCAATGGCAGCAACTTCGGTGGCAAAATTGATGGAAATTAGAAATAAAACCATCAGAGAAAGTTTGTCCAATTTTCTAGGAGTAGAGCATCGACTTGAAAAAGTGTTTAAAATTCAAAATGTGCAGTACATCAACGATTCGAAAGCCACCAATGTAAATGCTACCTTTTTTGCATTAGGTAGTATGAAAACCCCAACCGTTTGGATTGTGGGCGGTGTTGACAAAGGAAATGATTACAACGAATTGATGGCATTGGTTCGCGAAAAAGTGAAAGCCATTATATGTTTGGGACTCGACAATACAAAAATTATAGATGTTTTTGGCAACGTGGTCGATACAATGATTGAGGTCAACAATATGGAAGATGCCGTGAAAATGGCCCAAAGATTATCAGAAAAAGGAGATACAGTTTTGCTATCACCAGCTTGTGCTAGTTTCGATTTATTCGAAAATTATGAAGACAGAGGAAATCAGTTTAAGCAAGCGGTAAGGAATTTATAATTTTAGATTTTAGATTGCAGATTTTAGATTTGTAAATAGATGCTGATAAATTATTTATATGACAACTGACGAACTTAAATTTAGAACAAAGAATTTTTCTGTAATGGTTATTGATTTGGTTGAACGATTGCCAAATTCAATTTCTGTTAGAGTTATAGCTAATCAAATCGTTAAAAGCGGAACATCGGTTGGTGCCAATTACAGAGCAGTATGTAGGGCAAGAAGTGACAAAGAGTTTGTTTCTAAAATGAATATTGTTTTAGAAGAAGCGGATGAAACTTTGTTTTGGATAGAAATAATTATAGCAAAACAATGGATGACTAAACCAGAGTTAGAGATTATTTGGAAAGAAGGAAATGAATTAACTGCCATATTTGTTAGTTCTTTAAAGACTGTTAATGACAGAATCAAAAAAGATAATAAATCATAGACTAGCATTAATCTAAAATCTAAAATCTAAAATTCAAATGAAAGAACTAGTAAACAATCTAAAAGGAGACAGAGTAATATGGGCATTTGTAGCCTTATTATGCTTGTTTTCGTTTATGCCTGTTTTTAGTGCGAGTAGTAATTTGGCATACATTGGTCAAGGAACGGGCAATACTATCAGTTATTTGTTAAAACATTTGGCTCATATTTTTATTGGGTTAGTTATCATCTATTGGGTTCATAAAGTGCCTTTTCATTATTATAGAGGGCTTTCAAAAATTGGGTTACCCATAGTTTGGCTTTTGTTGGGCTATACCTTATTGAAAGGAACCGTAATTGCA
>Ga0316607_1000661_pt1 | contig 11783 bp, 8 predicted proteins | sample MIS2016062E_MG_FD_207674 | JGI IMG/M metagenome (GOLD analysis project Ga0316607, IMG submission 207674) | Microbial mat bacterial communities from Middle Island sinkhole, Lake Huron, Michigan, United States - MIS.2016.062E | ecosystem: Environmental > Aquatic > Freshwater > Lake > Sediment...
TCGCTCAAGCGGTTGCGGCTTTGCAGGGCGTAGCGCTGCCGAAGAGCCTGGCCGGGTTGGTGACCGACGCTCCGGGCGAACCCGAACGTGCTATCGCGACTAATCTGCTGAATCAGGCTCCTGCGACGGTATTGCTGGGCAATCTCGCGGTGGCTCATCCGGCATTGGCTCACCTGCGGGTGCTGTCCGGGTTCATCGCGGCGCAGACCGGTGCCCGGCTGGGGTATTTGCCGGAAGCCGCCAATTCAGTGGGCGGCTGGCTGGCGGGTGCAGTGCCGCACCGGTTGGCGGGTGGGCCGTCCGCCCCGAAGGCCGGTTTGGATGCGCGGGCGATGCTGGACGCGCCGCGCAAGGCCTATGTCTTGCTGGGGGTAGAGCCGGAACTGGATTGTTGGGACGGTGCGGCGGCGTTGCGGGCCATGCAGAGCGCGGAGCTGGTGATTTCGCTCAGTCCCTATGCGGGCAAGGGCTACGCAAAAATCAGTTTGCCCACGGCTGCCTTTGCGGAAACCTCGGGTTCCTACGTCAATGCAGAGGGCTGCTGGCAGAGTTTTCAAGGGGCCACTAAACCTTTTGGTGAAGCGCGGCCCGCCTGGAAAGTGTTGCGAGTGCTGGGCAATCTGTGTGGCGTCAGTGGGTTCGACTACACCAGTTCTGAAGAGATCCTGGCCGATGTGCAAAACACCGTCGTTCAGGTGAAGCCGGACAATACGGCTGATTTGAGCAAGCCGCTGGATCCCCTCGGTTTGGATGGCCTGTTGCGGGTGGCAGACGTACCGATTTATGCGGTAGATGCGCTGGTGCGCCGCGCTCGATCCTTGCAACGCAGTCCGTTGGTGCGACCGGTCGAGGTGCGATTGCATCCCGATGTTGCCGACGAGTTGGGTATCGCCGGTCGGGAACAGGTGCAGGTACGCCAGAATGGTGTAGCGGTCGATCTGCCGCTGGTGCTGGATGACAGCATTCCTAGAGGCTGCGCCTGGATTCCGGCGGGATTAAACGCCAGTATCGCGCTGGGTCCGGCAGTCGGACCCGTGGTCATCGGCTAACGGCAAGGAACCTGGAACATGGAAACGCTGCTGACAGTCCTCACTATCCTGCTGAAAATCGTCGCCTTGCTGATGCCGCTGTTGCTGGGCGTGGCCTATCTGACCTTGGCCGAGCGCAAGGTTATTGGCTATATGCAGGTCCGCATCGGTCCAAACCGGGTGGGGCCGAAGGGGTTGTTACAACCCATCGCGGACGCTGTGAAGTTGATGTTCAAGGAAATCATCATTCCGACTCGGGCCAGTCGTTTCCTGTTCGTTCTGGCGCCGATGCTGTCCTTTGCGCCAGCGCTGGCGGCGTGGGCCGTCGTGCCCTTTGGCGATGGCATGATGATTTCGCATCTGGACGCGGGCCTGTTGTATCTGCTGGCGCTGACTTCCTTGGGCGTTTACGGCGTGATTATCGCTGGCTGGTCGTCAAACTCGAAGTACGCCTTTCTCGGCGCTATGCGCTCGGCGGCGCAAATTGTTTCCTACGAGATCGCGATGGGTTTCGCTCTGGTCGGCGTATTGATGGCTGCGGGCAGCCTGAATCTGAATCAGATCGTGTTGGCACAACAGGGCAGTTTATTGCACTGGTTCTGGCTACCGTTGTTGCCGCTGTTTGTGGTGTATTTCATTTCCGGAGTTGCCGAGACTAACCGCGCTCCCTTTGACGTGGCGGAAGGCGAATCGGAAATTGTCGCCGGATTCCATGTCGATTATTCCGGCATGGCCTTCGCCGTGTTTTTTCTGGCTGAATACGCCAACATGATTCTGGTGTCTGCATTAGCCTCGACACTGTTTCTAGGGGGCTGGCTGTCGCCCTTTGAAGGAGTGCCATTGCTGGGCGAGTGGTTCGGCTTTATCCCCGGCGCGGTGTGGCTGGTGCTGAAAATTTCGTTGCTACTGCTGTTGTTCCTGTGGTTTCGCGCGACCTTCCCGCGCTATCGCTATGATCAAATCATGCGACTGGGCTGGAAGGTTTTTATCCCGGTGACGCTGGTTTGGTTGTTAGTGATTGGGCTGGGCGTACTGGCGCAGGTTAGCCCGTGGTTTGATTGAGCGGAGAAAACTGATGAACACCCTGAACGCCTTGCGGTTTTATCTTAAAAGCTTCATGTTGTGGGAATTGCTGCTGGGTTTGCGGATCACCGGCCGTTACCTGTTTGCCAAGAAAATCACTGTACAATTCCCGGAAGAGCGTACTCCACTATCGCACCGGTTCCGTGGATTGCACGCCTTGCGCCGTTATCCGAATGGTGAGGAACGCTGTATCGCCTGCAAGCTGTGTGAAGCAGTTTGTCCAGCGTTGGCGATTACCATTGAATCTGAACAGCGTGACGATGGCACCCGCCGTACTACTCGCTATGACATCGATCTGTTCAAGTGCATCTTCTGCGGATTCTGTGAAGAAGCCTGTCCGGTCGATTCTATTGTCGAAACGCGGACGTTTGACTATCACTTTGAAAAGCGCGGCGAACACATCATGACCAAGGAAAAACTGCTTGCTCATGGCGACCGTTGCGAAGCACAAATTGCCGCTGACCGGGCCGCTGACGCGGCTTACCGGTAACGGTCGTTATCGGCTAAAGATAAAGATAAAGAAAACAGGTCGCTTGCTCATGGGATTTGAAAAGTTTCTATTCTACGTCTTTGCGCTCATCCTGATTTTTGCCGCAGTGCGGGTCATCACGGTGCGTAACGCCGTTCACGCCGCCCTGTTTTTGGTGCTGGCGTTTTTTACTAGCGCCGCGCTCTGGTTGCTGATCGAAGCTGAGTTTTTAGCGATTGTCCTGGTGCTGGTTTATGTTGGTGCGGTCATGGTGTTGTTCCTGTTTGTCGTGATGATGCTCGATACCAATGTCGATCCGGTGCGGGAAGGTTTCATTAAATACTTGCCGGTTGGAGCGACGGTAGCGCTGTTGATCGCGATTGAAATGGTACTGGTGTTAAGCTCCGGCCATTTCAGTACTGATCGGTACACTCTGGTGACCCATGCTGCCGATTACAGCAATACCAGGGAACTGGGTAGTATCCTGTATACGTTCTACGTCTATCCATTCGAGATCGCCGCAGTGATTCTGCTAGTAGCGATTGTCGCCGCAATTTCGCTGACCATGCGGCGGCGGGAAGGGGAGAATGTCAAATCCCAGAACCCGAGCCTGCAGGTGAGAGTATCGCGGGATGACCGAGTGCGGTTGGTGCGGATGGCCGCGGAAAAAAAGAAATAGCTGCCCCGATGGTATGCTGACCGGTGAGCGGCAATTCAAACACACACGAACCAAAAATTAAGAGCGAGGGATAGATGATCGCGCTGACTGATTATCTGGTGCTGGGGGCGATCCTCTTTTGTCTCAGCGTGGCTGGCATCTTTCTGAACCGAAAGAATGTCATCATTCTGTTGATGTCCATTGAATTGATGTTGCTGGCGGTAAACTTCAATTTCATCGCCTTTTCGCAATTCCTTGGCGATACCATCGGACAGGTGTTCGTCTTTTTCATTTTGACCGTGGCGGCGGCTGAATCGGCCATTGGCCTAGCTATCTTGGTGGTGCTGTTTCGTAATCGCCGCACGATTAACGTCGCCGACCTTGACACCCTGAAGGGTTAGCCGCACATGCAAAACGTCTACCTTAGTATTGTGCTTGCGCCGTTATTTGGCGCAATTGTTGCCGGTCTGTTTGGAAAAAAGATTGGCCGGTCTGGCGCACACTGGGTCACCATTATCGGTGTGGCTGTTTCCTTTCTGCTGTCACTGGTGGTTCTCCGCCACCATGTACTGGACGGTGCGGAACCCTATAATGGGTCGGTTTATACTTGGATGATGCTTGAGGGTATTGGCGTCGAGGGCATTATTCGACTGGAGATCGGCTTTTTAGTTGATAACCTGACGGCAGTGATGATCAGTACGGTCACCTTCGTTTCGTTGATGGTTCACATCTACACCATTGGCTATATGCACGATGATGAGGGTTACCAGCGGTTTTTCTGCTACATCGCGCTGTTTACTTTCGCCATGCTGATGCTGGTGATGGCTAATAACTTTCTGCAATTATTTTTCGGATGGGAAGGTGTGGGATTGGTGTCGTACCTGCTGATCGGTTTCTGGTATAAGCGCGAGAGTGCAATTTTTGCCGGAATGAAAGCATTTCTGGTCAATCGGGTGGGTGACTTCGGCTTTTTATTGGGGATCGCTGCGGTATTAATGGCTTTCAACAGTATTGATTATGCTCAGGTTTTTGCTGCTGCGTCGTCAAAGGCGACTGAAACCATGCAAATTGTTCCTGGCCTGGACTGGTCACTGATGACGGTGATTTGTATTCTATTGTTCATCGGCGCAATGGGTAAATCCGCACAAGTACCGTTACATGTCTGGTTGCCCGATTCGATGGAAGGCCCCACGCCCATTTCAGCGCTGATTCACGCCGCGACCATGGTGACTGCGGGTATTTTCATGGTTGCCCGGATGTCGCCGCTCTTTGAACTGTCAGAAACCGCGTTGAGTTTTGTCTTGATTATCGGTTCCATTACGGCGTTGTTCATGGGGTTTCTTGGCATCGTCCAGAACGACATCAAACGGGTTGTTGCGTACTCAACGCTCTCACAGTTGGGCTATATGACGGTTGCCTTGGGCGTCTCCGCCTATTCTGCGGCCATTTTCCATCTGATGACCCATGCCTTTTTTAAGGCCCTCTTGTTCTTGGGTGCGGGTTCAGTGATTATCGCGATGCATCATGAGCAGGATATTCGCAAGATGGGTGGACTGTGGAAGTACATGCCGATTACCTGGATCACCTTTCTGCTGGGTACGCTGGCGTTGATTGGTACTCCCGGATTTGCCGGTTTCTACTCCAAAGACAGCATTATTGAAGCGGTACATTATTCACAGATTCCCGGTGCTGGTTTTGCCTATTTCGCGGTCATGCTGGGCGTATTTATCACCTCATTCTATTCGTTTCGTCTCTATTTTCTGGTGTTTCACGGCAAAGAGAGGATGGATCATCACACCCAGGAGCATTTGCATGAAACCCCGGCAGTAGTGACGGTTCCGTTAATCATGCTGGCGATTCCTTCGGTAGTCATCGGAGCGATGACTGTTCAGCCGCTGTTGTTCGGCGATGTATTTGACAGTGCGATTCAGGTCGCGCCGAATCACAATGTACTGGAACATATCGCTGCACATTTTCACGGGGCGATGAATTTTGCGTTGCATGGGTTGATGGGCCTGCCGTTCATCTTGGTAATCGCCGGGTTCGGTTCGGCTTATTACTTGTACATGATGCGGCCCGATTTGCCGGATCAGATTCAGCAGCGCTTTGCCGGGCTGTATGATGTGATGATCCGCAAGTATCTGTTTGATGAGATTTATCAGGCAGTATTTATGCGCGGTTGCCGGAGCTTGGGGACTGCACTGTGGAAATACGGCGATGCCGGTTTGATTGACGGTCTGATGGTAAATGGCACTGCGCGACTGGTGGGCTGGTTTGCCTCCGTAGCCCGCCTAGTGCAGACCGGCTATCTGTATACCTATGCGTTTGCGATGATCATCGGTTTGTTGATCCTGCTGACCTGGTTCGTTGCCCGCTAACCTGGAAGAAGAAAAACCATGCTGTCGGAACTGCCTCCCTTGCTGAGTCTTGTTATCTGGTTCCCGATTCTTGGCGGCGTTGCGGTGCTGTTTGTGGGTGACGATAACCCCGGACGCGCTAAGGCACTGGCCCTGACTGTGGCAATCCTGACTTTCCTGATCAGTGTCCCACTGTTTACGCTGTTCGATCCGAATACGGCGAATATGCAGTTTGATGAATCGCTGCCGTGGATTCCTGCACTCAGCGTCAATTATCACTTGGGTGTAGACGGTTTTTCCATGCCGCTTATTTTACTCACGGCATTCATGACGGTCGTAGTCGTCATTGCCGGGTGGGAAGTAATTCAATACCGGATCGCCCAGTACATGGCTGCGTTCTTGATCATGGAAGGGTTGATGATTGGGGTATTCGCTGCACTGGATGCGATGCTGTTTTATGTGTTTTTTGAGGCAATGCTGATTCCGATGTTCCTGATTATCGGTATCTGGGGTGGCCCGCGCCGGGTTTACGCGACCATCAAGTTTTTTCTGTACACCTTTCTCGGTTCGGTGTTCATGCTGATTGCACTGATTTATATGTATATTCAGTCTTATATGTACAGTCCGTCTCAGTCATACAGTTTTGAAATTCTGGATTTTCACCGGCTGCCGTTGAGCTTGACTGAACAGGTGCTGATCTTTTTCGCTTTCCTGCTGGGCTTTGCCGTCAAGGTGCCGATGTGGCCGGTGCATACCTGGTTGCCGGACGCCCACGTAGAAGCGCCAACCGGCGGCTCAGTCATTCTGGCGGCGATTACCCTGAAAATTGGCGGTTATGGTTTTCTGCGCTTTGCTTTGCCGATTACTCCAGACGCAGCCAGTTTGCTGGACTGGCTGGTTATCACCATGTCGCTGATCGCGGTGGTGTACATCAGTCTGGTGGCGTTGATTCAGCAGGATATGAAAAAGCTGATTGCCTACTCGTCAATCGCGCATATGGGATTTGTCACGTTGGGTTTCTTTATCGTTTTTAGCATTTATCGCCATACCGGCAGCCTGAATGGTGCAACGTTGGGTATTGAAGGCGGCATGGTGCAAATGGTGTCGCATGGTTTTATCTCCGGAGCGCTGTTTTTGTGTGTTGGCGTGTTGTATGACCGGATGCATTCGCGACAGATCAAGGATTATGGCGGTGTAGTGAATACTATGCCCGTTTTTGCCGCATTCATGGTGCTGTTTGGTATGGCGAATGCCGGTTTACCGGGTACTTCCGGATTTATTGGTGAATTCATGGTAATTCTGAGCAGTTTCAGAGCTAATTTCTGGCTGGCGTTCCTGGCGGCGACTACTCTGATGCTCGGTGCTGCTTATTCCCTGTGGCTGATTAAGCGGGTAGTTTTTGGCGACATTAGCAACAGTCACGTTGCGGCCCTGGAAGATGTGAATACCCGTGAAATCATCATGTTGAGCTTGCTGGCGGTGGCGGTGTTGCTGCTGGGCGTCTGGCCGGATCCGTTGACCTCGGTGATGCACACCTCTGTCGATAATTTGTTGCAGCACATCATCGCTGGCAAGCTGTGAAAACGCCCGTTGCAGAGCAGAATCAAAGAATAGGGACTCCCCCATGAACCTTGTCGCCCCTCCTGATTTCATGCCGGTACTGCCGGAACTGTTTGTGTTGACCATGACCTGTCTGGTTCTGGTTGTTGACGTGTTCCTGGAGCAGCGGCAGCGGCACATTACCTACGGACTGGCGCAACTGACCCTGCTGGGGGCGGTCTTGCTGACGCTGGCCACTTATGCCCATGCGCCAGTAACGACGATGTTTGGTCATTACATCAAGGACGCGATGGGTGACCTGCTCAAGCTGTTGATCTATCTGACCTCTGCTGCTGTGTTTCTCTACTCGCGGGATTATCTGCGCCGCCGTGATCTGTTCAAGGGCGAGTACTATGTGCTGGGTCTGTTTGGCGTACTGGGAATGATGGTGATGGTGTCGGCCCATAGCCTGCTTAGTGTGTATCTGGGCTTGGAACTGCTGTCGTTGTCGTTGTATGCGCTGGTGGCAATTGATCGGGATTCACCGGTCGCTTCCGAGGCCGCTATGAAGTATTTTGTCCTCGGTTCGCTGGCGTCCGGGATGCTGTTGTATGGCATCTCGATGATTTATGGCGCAACCGGCAGCGTTGATTTGCAGAGTGTTGCTGATGAGGTGGGCAAGCAGGGTATTGATAATCTGGTACTGGTGTTCGGACTGGTGTTCCTGGTCGTCGGGTTATCGTTCAAGCTGGGCGCAGTGCCGTTTCATATGTGGTTGCCTGATGTATATCAGGGCGCTCCGACGTCAGTCACTTTGTTTATTGGCTCCGCACCTAAACTGGCGGCGTTTGCACTGATCATGCGGATTCTGGTCGAGGGTCTTGGTCCCTTGCAGGGCGATTGGCAGCAGATGCTGATTGTTCTGGCAGCGCTGTCTATGGCGACCGGCAACCTGATTGCCATTGCCCAGACGAATATCAAGCGAATGCTGGCTTATTCGACGATTTCCCATATCGGTTTCATGCTGCTGGGCATCCTGGCGGGTGCTCCGGATGGGCTAAGCACTCTGGCAGGTGCCCCGGATGGCTATGTTGCCGCTATGTTTTACACCATCGTTTATGTGTGGATGGCGGTGGGCGCTTTCGGCGTGATCATCCTGTTAAGCCGGACCGGATTTGAGGCTGAGAACATCGATGATTTCAAGGGACTGAATGATCGGAATCCGTGGCTGGCTTTTGTGATGATGGTTATTATGATGTCAATGGCGGGCGTACCGTTTCTGGCTGGTTTTTACGCGAAGTGGATGGTGTTGCAAGCGGTGGTCAACATCGACCTGATTTGGCTGGCGATGCTCGGGGTGTTGTTCTCGGTGATCGGTGCCTTCTACTATCTGCGTGTGGTTAAGTGTATTTATTTTGACAAGCCGGAACAAAGCGAACCTATTGAAATAAGTCTGGATACTGAAATAGTCATTAGCGCCAATGGCCTGTTGCTGGTGGTGATTGGTCTGTATCCGACCGCATTGATGACCTGGTGTGCTGCGGCATTAGCCCGTTAAGCGATAGCCGTGCATCAGGAAATGATCATCGGGTTGTGGTTGGGACTGGCGGTAGTTGCTGCTAATCTTCCCTGGTTGAGTGAGCGGTGGTTGTTGATCGTTGTTCGTCATCGGCGAAAACCATTAGTGCTGCGGCTGATTGAATGGGGGCTGCTGTATGGACTGGTTTTGGGGACGGGTTTCGGCCTTGAGTACAAAACGACCGGGGTCATTCATGTCCAGGATTGGGAATTTTATACCTTAACGCTGTGTCTGTTTGCCGTCAGTGCGTTGCCGGGATTCATCTATCGCAATCAATTGCGACGGTTACTAGAACAGACCGGGCGTTAGCATCCTCAGTAGTATCCTTTGATGATCAAACTAGGGTGGTCGGAAAGCGAATTTCTGATCGCCCTTTTGGTTTTAATATGATCCCGCTGATCCCCCTTATTCCACTATTAGGCGCATTATTGCCGCTCTGGATCGGTCGGTGCGGGCGTGACGCTGGAGCATGGACGACAGCGATGGTAACGGCAGCGAGCCTGGTGTTGCTGCTGTTGTTGTCACCGCCGGTTTTCGATGGTGCGGTATTGCAAGCTGGTTGGCTATGGCTGCCACAACAGGGGTTGAATCTCACCTTCCGACTGGATGGTTTGTCGCTGCTGTTCGGTTTGCTGATTACCGGAATCGGCCTGCTGGTGATTCTCTATGCCCGCTACTATCTCGCTGAACGTGACGATCTGGGCCGTTTTTATGCGTTGCTACTGCTGTTCATGGGGGCGATGCTGGGTGTGGTTCTGGCGGATAATCTGCTGTTGCTGCTGGTCTTCTGGGAATTGACCAGCCTCAGTTCCTTTCTGTTAATCGGCTACTGGCATCACCGGGCTGACGCCCGTCAAGGGGCGAGAATGGCACTGACCATGACGGCCGCTGGCGGGTTGGCGTTGCTGGCTGGCTTTCTGTTGTTGGGCCATATTGGCGGCAGTTTTGAATTATCCGTACTGTTGCTGGCCGGTGAAACCGTCAAGAACCATCCTGCTTATCCGGTCATGCTGGTGCTGATTTTGCTGGGCGCATTTACCAAGTCGGCACAATTCCCTTTCCATTTCTGGCTTCCCCACGCGATGGCAGCGCCGACTCCGGTGAGCGCCTATCTGCATTCAGCGACGATGGTCAAGGCGGGGGTTTTTTTACTGGCCCGATTGTTTCCCGTACTGGCTGATACCGACCTGTGGTTTTATCTGGTGGGTGGAACGGGATTACTGACTTTGCTATTTGCGGCCTACGCTGCCTTGTTTCAGCATGATTTGAAGGGACTGCTGGCGTATTCGACAATTAGCCATCTGGGCCTGATCACGTTGCTGCTGGGTCTTGGTACGCCATTAACCGCAGTAGCTGGAGTGTTTCATATCATCAATCATGCCGTCTTTAAAGCCTCATTATTCATGGCGGCGGGGATTATCGATCATGAAACCGGCTGTCGGGATATGCGGCAATTGAATGGCCTGTTCAAATACATGCCGTGGACGGCAACCTTGGCAATGACCGCGGCAGCGGCAATGGCGGGCGTTCCGTTGCTGAATGGTTTTCTCAGCAAGGAAATGTTTTTTGCCCAGACGGTGCATCAAGCGACCACCAGTGGCGAGGTCCTGTGGCTATTACCGCTGTTGGCGACGGTGGCTGGCATCTTTTCGGTCGCTTATTCAGCCCGGTTCATTCATGACGTGTTTTTTAACGGCGAGCCGATCAATTTGCCGCGACTGCCGCATGAACCCCCACCCTACTTGCGGGCACCGGTCGAAATCCTGGTCGCTATTTGTTTGCTGGTAGGTATTGCGCCAGCGTATACCGTGGCACCGTTGCTGGCGGTTGCGGCGAGCAGTGTGGTGGGTGGACCGTTGCCGCCCTACAATCTGGCGATCTGGCATGGCTTCAACCTGCCGCTGCTGATGAGTGCGGTGGCGCTCACCGGCGGAGCCGCGATGTATTGGCAGCGTCATCGGTTGTTCGCATTGCGTGACCGTTATCCTTTACCCAGAGGGCAGATGTTGTTTGAGTGGGTTTTGAACGCCGGGATCGGAATGACCCGCTGGCTGGCGAATGTGTTGGAAAACGGCTCGCTGCAACGCTACTTGGTGCTGTTGATCGGGACTGCGCTGGTTGCAGGCATCGCGGGCATTGGGCATGGCGGCCGGTTGACGGGCGACCTTCCCCGTCTGCCGGTGGTTCCATTGAGCCTGCTGGCGGTATTGCTGCTGGTCGTGGCCACCCTGTTGACCGTGCGCTGGCAACGACAACGGTTGATTACGGTGATTACGCTCGGTGGGGTCGGCCTGATCGTGGTGCTGGCGTTTGTCTGGTTTTCGGCACCGGATTTGGCGTTGACGCAACTGACAGTGGAAGTGGTGACTACCGTGCTGTTATTGCTGGCCCTGCGCGACTTACCGCCGGGTGCGCCGGTGGAATCGGCGCGCTGTCGCCGGTTCCGTGATGCCGGACTGGCGATTCTGGCCGGAATCGGGGTCGCGGCGCTGACATGGGGGGTGCTGACCCGCCCACCGCAGTCCCAACTGGCGGACTATTTTCTGGCGACCAGTTTATCTGGCGGCGGCGGGGCCAATGTGGTTAACGTGATTCTGGTCGACTTTCGTGGCTTCGATACCCTTGGCGAGGTGACGGTGCTCGTGATTGCCGTGCTAGGCATTACTGCGCTGCTGACTGGCCGGTTGCCGACGGCAACGACCCCGTCCTGGCCGGTTGCCGATGGCATTGACGTCCGCTGGCCGTTGCTGTTGCGGATGGGTGCGCCACCGTTGCTGGCGCTGATCCTGTTACTGGCCGCGTATATTTTTCTGCGTGGACACCACTGGCCGGGCGGTGGCTTTATCGCCGGACTGGTGACGGTGCTGGCCTTGGTGATGCAGTATCTGGCGGGGGATTACCGCAGGACAACGGCACAACTGCATTTGAACTATCAACGGTTGAGGGGAGGGGGGCTGGGGCTGATCGCCTTGACCGGATTGGTTAGCGGCCTGTGGGGTTATCCATTTTTAACCTCGACGTTTGCCCATGTTCATCTCCCGGTGTTGGGCGATTTCGAGATCGCCAGCGC
>Ga0316607_1000663_pt1 | contig 11734 bp, 9 predicted proteins | sample MIS2016062E_MG_FD_207674 | JGI IMG/M metagenome (GOLD analysis project Ga0316607, IMG submission 207674) | Microbial mat bacterial communities from Middle Island sinkhole, Lake Huron, Michigan, United States - MIS.2016.062E | ecosystem: Environmental > Aquatic > Freshwater > Lake > Sediment...
AAAAATAGGCGCTGGGCGTATAGGGTAGTAAATAATTCCTGGCTGTCTTCAACCTGGGACACCCTGAAGAGGAGGCCAAAATTTGGATGATTAAGGTAGGTTTCGGTAGTCATTCAGGTTCACAGTCAATTTTAGATTTTAGATTTTAGATGTTAGATGTTAGATTTTAGATTTTAGTTTCGCTGTCGGGCCCGACGGGGGTGGTGGTCGGCGGGCTGCAAAGGGCGATCGCGGTAGCTGTGCAGTAGTCTCCGTCGTGGCTGAGGCTCAATTGCCATTGGCAATTTCCCCTAGCAGAGGCTAGTGCTGCTGCTGTTCCGTGCAGTTGCACGTTTGGAGCACCGCTGTTTAGACGCTGAACTTCTACGTCTGTATAGCGCAATCCCCGCCATCCCGTACCTAAAGCTTTGACAATGGCTTCTTTGGCTGCCCAACGCCCGGCTAGTTGGTTGCAGGAAACTCGATTCATCTTACCTTTAGTGCTGTGCACAGAGTTGATTTGCCCGCAATCTTTTTGTTCGGCGGGGGTGTAGACTTTTTGGAGAAAGCGATCGCCAAAACGGTCTAATGTGGCTTGAATACGGGGAATGTAGACTATATCTGTCCCTAGATAGATGTTCAATGTCTTGGTTTTCTAAATATTCATCTTCATTACTTTAGCAGGAGTGTGGAGCCAATCATTCCCAATTCTTCAATCTAAAATCTAAAATTTAAAATTTAAAATCTCAACTATCCCAACCCCAAACTAAGCGGGCGCTCCAGAGGACTATTAAGCAGCCGAGGGCGATCCAGTCTCTGATTTTTAAGTGTAACTGATGCCATTCTACACGGTGTCGATCGGGACTGGTGAAGCCACGAACTTTCATGGCGCTGGCAATTTGTGCGGCTCGCAGGAGCAAGTTTTCTAACAGTCGCTCGGCGATCATCAACCAAACTTGGGCGGCGCGGCGAAAGCCGAGTTTTTTCCAGTTGATGGCTCTGGTTCTGACCGATCGCACTAAATTTTGTATTTCTTCCAATACTAGGGGAATGAATCGCAAAGATAAAGTTAAGGTTAAGGCTATTTCGGTAACAGGCCAGTTCAAGCGGCGCAGGGGCTGCATTAAGTTTTCTATAGCAGCGGTGATTTCTTCGCTGGCTGTGGTAAGGAGATAGAGGTTGGTACTGTAAATTACTGTGAAAAATAGGGTACTGACGTTGATAGCTAAATCTAGGGATTTGCGGGTGATTTTAATCGGGCCTTGCTTGAAGAGAATGTAACTGTAGTTTGTGGGTTGGGGGAGGGAATTTGGGATTTGGGATTTGGGATTTGGGATTGGGGAGTTAGAGCTTAAATTAAAAGGATTATGATACCAGGGTTTTTGTGGAGTGGGTTTGGGAAGGGTTGCGGGTTGTTGGGAAAAGGCTAATTCGTCGGCTGGGAGGCGGGGCTGGTGTTCGGATGGGAGTGCGTCGGGGGCGATCGCGCTGAGGCCAAATACTAAAAAGCAGAATAACAGCAACAATCCCATTTGCTGTTTCCACACCCGCAGGGGAATTGATGCTGTTAGTGTCAGTATAATTAACATTCCTACTAGCATCAACCGCCAGATTGGATTGGCGAGTATTGGCGCAATCAGAAATGTCATTAACCAGGCTAATTTTACCCGCGAGTCGAGGCGGTGCAGCCAGGTTACGGGTTGTTCTAGGTACAACCCGATGGGGAGCGATCGAAGCAGATCCATCTTTTATATTTGAGATTTTAGATTATTTAACCGCGAAGACGCGAAGGACGCGAAGGAAGAGAAGATCAGGAAGAGAATTGAAAAAAAAACGCAATTTGCTAGGATCGTTAAACTGCGTTTTTGTTCAATCTAAAGTCTAAAATTACTTGACGCGCAGTGCTCTGTTTGTGCTGCTTTGTTCTGATTCGCGAACTTTTTTGCCTCTCCAAAGTAGCCGCATTGGGGTGCCGGTAAAGCCGAGGTGTTTGCGAAATTGGCTTTCCATGTAGCGACGATAATTTTCGGTAAATCTTTTGGGATCGTTGACAAATAGGGCGATGGTTGGTGGCTGCGATCGCACCTGGGTTCCGTAATAGATTTTGCCTTGTTTTCCTTGGCGGGTGACAGGGGCGGAGTGCCAGCTTGTGGCTTCTTCTATGACTTCGTTAATTACGGCGGTGGCGACGCGGCGTTTGTGTTCGCTGGAGGCTTTGTCGATTAATTCAATGGTTTTTTCAACTCGCTGTCCAGTCACGGCGCTGACAAATATCATTTCTGCCCAATCGAGGAAATAAAGGCGTGCTCTGACTTCTTTTTCGTATTCGTAGATGGTATCGGATTCTTTGTCTTCTACTGCGTCCCATTTGTTGACGACTATGATGCAGGCTCGTCCTTCTTGGCTGATGCGATCGGCTAATTTTTGGTCTTGATCGGTAACGCCGTCAATTGCATCTATTACTAACAGCACTACGTCGGCGCGGCGGATGGCTTTGAAAGCGCGGTTGATTCCGAAAAATTCTGCACCGTATTCGACGTTTTTCTTTTTGCGAATTCCGGCTGTGTCGATGAGGCGGTAGGTGTTATCGCCTCGCTGGACTATGGTGTCGATTGCGTCGCGGGTTGTCCCGGAAATTGGGCTGACTATGGCGCGATTTTCTCCGAGAAATGCGTTTAATAAGCTGGATTTGCCGACGTTGGGACGCCCGATAATTGCTACTTTAATTTCTTCTACTTCGGGTAATGCTTCAGTCGGAAGGTAAGTAATTAATTTGTCGAGCAATTCGCCGGTGCCGTTACCGTGAATGCCGGAAATTGGGTAAGGTTCTCCTAGTCCTAATTGCCAAAAATCTGCTGCTTGGGTAAGTCCTGTATTTTCCGATTCGCATTTGTTGACGGCTAGAATGATTGGGACTTTTTGTAGTCTGAGCCAAGATGCGATCGATTCGTCGCCTCCGGTGAGTCCGATTTGTCCGTCTACTACGAAAATGGCTGCGCTGGCTTCTGCGAGGGCTGCCAGTGCTTGTTCGCGAATTAGGGGCAGAAATTCGGTGTCGTCGTCGAATACTAAGCCGCCGGTGTCTACGACTTGATATTCGCGATCGGCCCAGTATGCTGGTCGGTATGTGCGATCGCGCGTGATTCCCGGTTCGTCGTGGACGATCGCATCTTGGCAATTGGCTAGGCGGTTGACGATCGTCGATTTGCCTACATTGGGGCGTCCAATAATAGCAACAACAGGTAGAGGCATAAATGTGGCAGCAATGAGGCTGCTTTGTAATTTTGAGCTTTGACCTTTCATTATAGGGTGAATGTGGCCCCGATGGAAAACGAGTTCAAGTAGGCAGAGCCTAGGGCGTGTTTTCAAAGTCTTAGATCCCCCCCAGCCCCCCTTAAAAAGGGGGGAGAAAGAGTCTCAAAGTCCCCCTTTTTAAGGGGGATTTAGGGGGATCGGGATCTGATGTCGCAGTTTTCAAACACGCCCTAGGGTTCTGCATTACCAGGCAGAGCCTGGTAACGAGAAACATCCGTTAAATCCGTTACAGAATCCGTTGCCGAACTTCCTTCTTCTCTAAAATTGCTAAATGGAACGACTTATTTCTGCATTGGGGTTAGCTGTTTTTGTTGGTTTGTCCTACGCCTTTTCAGTCGATCGGCGCGCTGTTAAGTGGCCCCCCATATTGTGGGGAATTGCATTACAGCTAATTTTTGCTATTTTGATTCTCAAAACTGCTCCGGGTTTGGCGGTGTTTAAGTTTTTGGGAGATTTGGTCACGCAGTTTCTCAATTTTTCTGATGCGGGGGCTAAGTTCGTATTTGGAGACAATTTTGCCTCACACTTGATCGCTTTTAAAGTGCTACCGACTATCATCTTTTTCTCTTCGTTTATCACGCTACTTTATCACTACGGCATTTTGCAGCGAGTGGTGCAAGTAGTGGCTTGGGGTATGATGAAAACCATGAAAACTTCGGGTGCAGAAACTCTTTCTTGCGCTGCGAATATTTTTGTCGGACAAACGGAAGCTCCTCTGTTAATTAAACCCTATTTGGCGACGATGACGCTCTCGGAACTTCATGCCGTGATGACGGGGGGTTTTGCGACAATTGCGGGCGGAGTTATGGCCGCTTATATTTCTTTTGGAGTACCTGCTGAACATTTAATTGCGGCGTCTGTGATGTCGGCACCAGCAGCTTTGGCTATTTCTAAATTGCTTTACCCGGAAACTGAAAAGTCCCTAACGGCTGGAAACATTGAAGTGAAGGTGGAACAGGTTTATGCTAATGCGGTGGATGCGGCGGCTTCCGGTGCTAGCGATGGTTTGAAGTTGGCGGCTAATGTGGGGGCGATGCTGATTGCTTTTTTGGGTTTGTTGGCTTTTTTTAATGCGCTTTTGGGCTGGTTTGGAGGGCTGATTAATTTGCCTCAGTTGTCGCTGGAATGGATTTGTTCTTATTTGATGGCTCCGGTTGCTTGGCTGATGGGGGTGCCTTGGGTGGATTGCGGAAAGGTGGGGGTTGTTTTGGGCAAAAAAACGATTTTGAATGAGTTTATTGCTTATTTGGATTTGATGGAATTGGTGAAACAACAGGCGATTTCGGAACGCTCGCAAATTATCTCGACTTATGCTTTGTGCGGTTTTTCTAATATTGGTTCGATCGGGATTCAGATTGGGGGAATTGGCGCGATGGCTCCTCTTCGCCAGGGGGATTTGGCGAGGTTGGGCGTGAGGGCGATGATTGCGGGCTCTTTGGCTTGTTTTATGACTGCTTGCATTGCGGGGATGTTGCTTTAAAGTTTTGAGTTTTTAGTTAAGGAGTTAGGTGCGCACTGCGCACCCTACAGTAAATGTTGTTAAAGAAAAGTTAAACAATACAAAAAAATCTTTAATGTGTGGTATATTATTGATAATTTTAGAGGCAAGACATCGGATTTTAGCGATCGGCTATAATTGAAAATAACCAGGAGCGTCACCCTGTAACAGTATAGGTCAACGGGAAGCTAAATTCTCCTGAAAGCTCAACAATAGATAGGTGGTGTACGATGGCTGTTCTGCAACTAGAAGACGGTACGACATACAGCGATATCAGGGCGATCGAAAGCCAACTGGCTGCTTTAAATATTGAGATCGATCGCTTGTCACTGAAGGAAAATCCTGCGGTTCGAGAATTGCTAGTCCAAGATGTTCTCAATTTAACACAAAAACAGCAGATCCTGGAAACACTTAAAAGCGATTTTGAGAAGTTCAAAGCTGTAGATGGATGTCAGTGGTGCGATTTAAAAGTGCTGCACCCTGGTTCGCCGCAGATTTATCCGCTGATGACTCAAAGTCGTCGCACTCACACTCACACAGATGCAGAAGTTCTGCATATTCTGGCTGGGGAATGTGTTTTTGGCTTCGTGTATTCTAACGGCTCTCAGGTACAATTAATGTTGCAAGCAGAAGAATATATTAAAGTGCCTGCAAATACCGAACATTGGTTTTATCTCACTCATTCCCTGTACTTGAAAGTAGTGCAGTATTACACCACGGCTCAAGGGTGGGTTCCTCAGTATACTAACAGGAAGTTAAAGATTAAAAATTAAGAGTAAGAGTCCAGGACGCACAGACTCTGCTTTTAGGGTGCTGATGGCGCACCTTACTAAATTACTAAGAATAATAGTCCTGGACGCACAGATTTGATTTTTTAAAGGCTGTCTAATTCAGCGGGTGCAGCAATTTCAATTTCTTCGCAGCGCTGTAACAGAGCTTCTATTTCCTCAGCTAATAAAATGACTTCCGGCCAAGAAGAACCGTTGATTAAGTCTTGAGCATGAGCTAATTTGTTTCTCAAGTTTTCTGCTGACTTCAAAAAACGTTCTCCGTAGCGTTTGGATTTGAGTCCCAGCCGCTCGACTATTTCAGCAGAAGTCAGGATTAAATCTCGTTTGTCGCAGAATTGCAGGTCATCGATTAAGTCAATTGCTTCATTTCGCGATCGCCCTAATTCCCAAAGGTGTTTTGCTGCTAAGGTCCGATCGCCCTTTCAGTTACATCTCACTTAGCGATGGGTAAAGTGAGCGAGGCAAATGCAGCCGCAGAAGCCTTAGTTAACCGGATTCCCAACTTGGGTTCTCTCACTTTGAGAGCTTTGGTGAGAGAGTCTCAGGGCCGAGATGCTGAGGTTTTGCAGGATTACCGGCAAGCAATGGCGGCGGAGGAACCGGGAGAGGTTGCGGGTTCGGCGCGGGCCCGATCGCTCTTGGGTCGATTTTACGCGCGTCGCGGGCAGTTTGTGCAGGCGAAAGCGCTGTTTTTGGAAGCGCTGCGGTTGGTGCCGCGATACCCGCTGGCGCTGATTTATTTGGCGGATTTGGAGACGCGGCAGGGCAATTATCGGGAGGCGGAAGGCTATTACAGCAAGGTTTCAGCGTATTCTGGCCCGGTTGCAACTGTGTTCGATCGCATTGTCGATCGCGGTATGGCGAGGGTGAAGGATTTGCAGGGAGATGCGATCGAATCCCGGCGACTTCGCGACAAAGCAGAAGCGGGGCTGCGACAGGAACAGGCTGCTGGCGGTTTTGGCCACCGCAGGGATTTGGCAAGTTTGCTGCTGGAAAAAGGTCGATCGCAGGATGTCGCCGAAGCGCTGGCGTTAATGCAGGATGAGGTAAAAATTCGGCGGGATGCGGTGACGCTGGATATTTTAGCTTGGGCGCTTTCGGGCGCTGGTGAGTGGCAAAAGGCCGATCGAGTGATGGCCGAAATAGTGCGATCGGGGATTCGGGATGCGGGGATGTTTTACCGGGCTGGTGCGATCGCCCGTACATTAGGTAAGGATGCTGAATCTCGCGCTTATTTTCAAAAGTCCAAGGAAATTGACCCGAGTTTTGACGATCGATCCCGCCAAGCATTAGGTTTAGCAACAGATGAATTTTGAGCCGTAGGGGCGGGTTCACCAATAATTTTATGGGATATAGACAATTTAAATAAACCCGCCCCCACCCGACGAGAAAACTCTTAAAAGGATATACTTATGCAATACAAACTAAACCGACCGCCAAAACTTTTCATTTTATTCTTCCTGACACTTTCATTATTACTAACTACCTCAACCAGACCCGTTTACTCGCACTGGTCAGACTTATCCGTAGCAGAAATAGTAGTCAACAATTTGCAAACCGAAGTAACATTAACCTTCCCAACTGGCTTAACAAAGTTCGCCGACGACAATCGAGATAGCCAGCTACAACCTGCTGAAGTTCGCAGCCACCAAATACAGCTAGAACAGTTTTTCAGCCAACAAATTCGCATCACCAACAGCAGCAACATTCAAGGATCTGTATCAGTCAAACCCTTAGAAATAGCAGCTAAAACAGCGAGTTTAATCCAGCAGCCGAATACCCATAGCACTGTAATTTTAGACTACACTTTGTCGCAGTATTCTAAAACTCAAACACCAAATTTACCAGGTTCAAATTTAACTTCAAAAAATCAATTACGAATCAACTACAATCTGTTTTTGCCCGGAGTTCCGACAGCTAGCTGTCAAGCTACGATTGTGCAAGCCGGGGCTGTAAAAAGCTTTGTATTTACGCCGCAAAACCGGGAGTTTTTGTTAGCCGGAAATGAATCTATCTGGGATTCAGGTTGGAGTTTGCTGCTAGCAGTAGCGGGAGCATTTGCTTGGGGATGCGTGCACGCGATGTCGCCCGGACACGGAAAAACCATAGTTGGCGCTTATTTAGTAGGTTCGCGGGCTACTCCCCTACACGCTTTATTTCTAGCAGCAACAACTACAATAACTCACACTGCGGGCGTGTTTGCTGTCGGCGGAATTACTTTGTTTGCTTCTAACTTAATCGATCCAGAAAAATTAGATCCTTGGCTGAGTTTAATCTCTGGTTTATTAGTAGCATTCATCGGGCTTAACTTACTCTTAGAAAGAAGCAAAACTAAGTTTGTAGTCAGGACTGAATTCCTCAAAAAAATCAAGAATAAAATCTTTAATAATAACTGGTTTTTAAGTACAAAACTCCTTACTACAAACCGTGATGAACCAGTAAATCTTTTAAATAGAGGAAGTTGGGAGAGAGAATTTAAGCCTGTAAAACCAGATATATCTCACCACTACCACCATCACGGAGACGGCCGCATTCACTCGCATTTGCCGCCCGGTGCGGACGGTTCTCCTATTACTTGGAAAAGCTTATTAGCGTTGGGAATTTCCGGCGGTTTGTTGCCTTGTCCTTCCGCTTTGGTGATGCTGCTGAGCGCGTCGGCTTTGGGCAATGTTGGTTTGGGAATGACGCTCGTGGTAGCCTTTAGTTTGGGATTGGCTTTAGTGCTGAGTGCGATCGGATTAATCTTAGTTTATGCCAAACGTAGTTTTAATAAACTGCCAAAACAGATAACAGCAGTCAAATTTTTGCCTGCGATTAGTGCGATGTTTGTAATGTTATTGGGTTGGGAATTACCGGACAGGCGATGTTTAAAATATTGGCTGCAAATCAATGGGTAATTGGCAATGGATCACCATAAAATTAGGACTCTCCCTCCTAACTACAAACTTAGGAATAAGTCTGCTTTTAGATACCCGATTTCTTGAAGAAGCCGGGTATCTGGGTATTCTGTTTTTTAGCCGTTGCTCACTACTCAGACCGCACTATATTTATTAATAATTTCGGCTAAATCCGGTACTCCGTTTTCCACGTAAGTCTTAGCTGAGGGGCGGAGTTTGGCATAGGCGCCTTTAACCATCGCTCTTGTGCTTTTCTCGACCCTTTTGTCACTGATATGGAGCAATTCGTCTGCTACTTCAGCTTGTCTTTGGGCTAGATATTCTACTGGGTTGCCATTGTTTACTGCTTCAGTCCACATCGGATCGAGTGCGATCGAGATTTCTGGCAGCAGTTGATCTACTACTTGCGCGCAATAGTCAGCTCGTATCCCCTTGACAGTAGAGTAAGCAGCTTTCAGAGCAAAACCACCCAATCCTGACGCTGAAGCAACCTGTTCGTCTATCAACTTTACACAATCATCAACAAAAGTTTCTCTGTTGTTTTCGTTCAATAGAAGATCGCTAAGTCCCATTTTAACTTTCCTTGGTTTAATAGTCAATGTGCTTATTAGTTTTGGCATCTCTCTGTGGAGGATGTATGTTATTCCTCTTGAGAATCTGCATATTATACAATAAGATGTGGGGATTTGTCTAGTATGTTACAGGAATTAAATTGAGCTTCTAAATGCGATCGCATAGAGTGCCGTAGACTGATCGCAAAATTCAATTTTCGAGTTATTAATGTTGGTTAATCAAGGGTTGTGCGGGCTCCCCATCCCTCGCCATTACACAAGTAGCATCAAATAGAAAAGAGAACAGAACGAATAAAACATCAGAAAAATACCTGTGTCAGCCCGATCGCACTTGCACGTAAAATTAGGATTAGATTTCGCTCTCGGCTAGCGTTGGTACTGCAACCTGGGGAAGTTTCTGGGTTTGAACCGGGCCTAGGAGCGATCGAAAAACGTAAGTTTTAGGTAATTTTGTGGAGGTGCTGGCTCCGGCAAATATTTGGAGCGATAAAGTTAAGGCCGCCGCTAACAACAGTTTTTCAAACATAGCACTTGTCTCCAATACGAGATGCTCTAAGGCATTACTCCTCTTACAATTACAAGATACAAGCATTCTATAGGGCAGGGTGCGATCGCGCGAGCATATATCAGTGATCAACATCACGAATGGCTCTGCATCTCAATTGTCTGTTCCAACCCGAACCGCAACCCCATCCCGCTGCTGTTTCAAAAATTCTCCCTGAGAAAGAAGCCGTTGAGTCTCTCTGAAAGGTAGAATTATCGCGTAGAGGTTATTTGACTCAGCGGAGGTACCGACAATATGCTTGCATTCATTCTGGCGTTGGCTGTCGGTCTGGGCAGCTTTAGTATTTACATGGCGGCTTTCTTTTTTCCAGAGGTTCACCGCAAAAGTGATTTTGTGTGGAGCGGGGTAGGACTTTTTTATGCGTTAATTTTATGGGCTTGTGCGGGGCGAATTACCGGTGCTCTCCTGCTGGGTCAAATGGCGGGCGTCGCTCTGTTGGGCTGGTTGGCCTGGGAAACTCTGAGTTTGCGCCGACAAGTGACACCAATTGCTCAGCAAACGCCGATTCCTGATTTGGCCCTCTTTGATAACACCATGAAGGCTGTGGCTGGTGGGTCACTTCCGGGCTGGTTTGGCCAGAAAAAAGACACCGCACCGACAAAACCTAAGTTTGTCAGAGCCCACAAACCGAAAACTGAAGTTGTTCCCCCACCTGTTCCCAATACCAGTGAAGTCAAGGTAGAGGAACAGCCGTCGACGCCCCCAGTAGCTGAATTTATTTCCGAAAGTTCGATCGCACCGACTCCCGAAATTGCTCACGCTCCTGAGTTCCCAATTCCCGACTCAATAGCACCCACAACTAAGCCAATACCGGTATGGTCGATCGAAACACCCGTTGCTGACACAACGCCAGCCCCTGTAGAATCAGCGCTACCGCACGAAACTCCGTTACCGCTAGAAATTTCAGAAATGGGAGCCGGAGCCCCGGTCGAGCCAGCAGAGGCTCAGCCAGAGGCTAAAGTGCAGCAACAATTGGATGAATTCGACGACGAAATAGCAGCAGAGTTGACAGCCCCAGCGAGAGAGTCGCAGGCTGCTGTTTCCCCAACTGCTGTTTCCCCAACTCCTCCCGCCAAAGTCTCTAAAAAATCCGCAGGTTTTGGCAGTCTATTCGACAATATCAAAAATAGTCTCGGTGGTTTTTTATCACGGTCACTGAGCGGAGTCGAAGTGGAGCGAAGTCGAAGTTCCGATAAAAGCAAGTCGGCTGTAACACAAGGGACGCAAACACCGATCGTTGGCAAGGCTCAGGATGCGATCGAGCGGGGAGCTGAAATTCCGTCAATTTCTGCACCGGATATTAACCAGATTCTCGAATCAGAATTAGCTGCTGCGGCTGTCGAAGTCGCAGCAGAAACTAGGAGCACTGCTGTTGAGGAAAGTCCAGGAGTGCCATTGGAATCCGATATCGAGACGGCTGTATTGATGGCGGCAGAAAGCGCTAGTTCTCCCGATATAGGCGATCGGGCGATCGAACCCTCTGAAACTGGAACCCAGACAAGCCCAGAAACTCAGGTTGCTGAAGACAAGGAAGCCTCCGATGTACCATTCGCAAAAGTCCCTAGTTCATCTCTAGAAAAGACAGTGGTAGAAGTGGTTTCAGTAACGGCTGTGAAGATTCATGAATCCGGGGATGCGATCGACAGTTCCCCCAAAGTGGAGGTAGAGGCGATTTCAATAGAGGTGATCTCGATCGAACCTACAGGCGACGAACTATCTCAAAACGCAGAAAAACCTGAATTGAGTTCCCCAAATCCCCCAGATTCCGATCTGGTCGAAACGGCCACACCTGCTGTTGAATCTCAGTCTGAGCATATTTCCAGCCAACAGCCACCGACGGCATAAAACACAAAACAAAAAGTAGAAATCAGAATTTTTTTGATTCTGACTTCTACCTTCTGCCTTCTACCTTCTACCTTCTACCTTCTGCCTTCTACCTTCTACCTTCTACCTTCTGCCTTCTACCTTCTGCCTTCGGAATTCGCGTTATAATGGCAAAAATAATCACAAGTTTGTAGGTTAAATCAAATAATATATGAAAGCAATTATGGTCGTGGGAACAACATCTCACGCAGGAAAATCTTTACTCGTTTCAGCTTTGTGTCGCATCTTTTCTC
>Ga0316607_1000665_pt1 | contig 11715 bp, 7 predicted proteins | sample MIS2016062E_MG_FD_207674 | JGI IMG/M metagenome (GOLD analysis project Ga0316607, IMG submission 207674) | Microbial mat bacterial communities from Middle Island sinkhole, Lake Huron, Michigan, United States - MIS.2016.062E | ecosystem: Environmental > Aquatic > Freshwater > Lake > Sediment...
GTGGCTGAGGAGTGAGTTTACCGCTAATGCGGAAGAAAATAGACGCGCCCGCTTGGATGTGTATGTCTGAACCCCCTTTCTCTACCAGGCACTCCAGTACGTCTTCAATCATCAGACCCATAGATATGTCTCCTCGATCGAGTTGATAGTTAATAGTTATTGATCAATTTAACCCAGTTAACAGTTAACGGTTGACAATTAACGGTTAACTCTTAACTCTTGACTGTTTTTTGCTGCTGAATCAATCTAGAAAGCGCGGAGTCAAACAGTACGGACAATCCAGCATCTCCGGCTTCAATTCCGCCTGACAAGTCTTGCAGGTCAGCCCCTGCTTGCGTTTTGCCTTCAGTTCAGCCTCCAGCCCAGAGTCTGTAAACGTTACCCGCTCGACTTCCTCAAAAGTAGTCGCCCCTTCCCGCACTAACTGCAAACTGTAAGCCAGCAAGGTTTTCATCCCTTCTTCTACTGCGGCTTCCTTAATTTGCTCTGTGGGAGCACCTTGAGTGATCAGAGTTTGCAGCCGCTCGGTATTTTTCAGGAATTCGTAAACCCCTACCCGCCCTTTGTAGCCTATGCCGCCGCACTTCTTGCACAGTTGTTCGCTTTCTGCCAGTTCCTTCCTCTGGTCAACTGGTATGGTGTTGGCTTTGTAGATAGTCAGATCCATTTCTTGAGAAGCCGACAGGCCGTACCTGCCCAGTTCGATCGCAGTAGGTTGATAAGGAATGCAGCATTTGTCGCAAACGCGCCGCATCAGACGCTGAGCTAACACACCCAACAGAGCAGCGGAAATCATGAAGGGTTCTACGCCCATTTCGTCCAAACGGGCGATCGCACCTGCCGCGTCGTTTGTGTGCAGCGTCGTCAGCACCAAGTGTCCGGTCAGCGCAGCTTCCAGAGCCGTTTTCGCCGTTTCCTTGTCCCGGGTTTCCCCCACTAGCATGACGTCAGGGTCTTGCCGCAAAAACGCCCGCAGAATGTTGGAAAAAGTCAAGTCTTTTTCCCGAATTACTTGACACTGGGTAATTCCCGGCAAAGCATATTCGATCGGGTCTTCCGCCGTACAAATGTTAATCGCCGGATCATTCTTTTCCGCCAGAATTGAATAGAGCGAAGTTGACTTACCCGAACCAGTCGGCCCCGTCACCAAAATCAGTCCGAAGGGGCGGCTCGCAGCGTCTCGAACCAAAGCCAGAGTTTCTGGATCCGAGATTAACAAACCCAGACCCAACTGAGTGCTGGAACTGTCCAAAATCCGCAGCACAATTTTTTCGCCGTAGCGGGAAGGCAAGCTATTTACCCGGAAATCCACAGTCCGTCCTTCAAATACCCGGCGGATGCGGCCATCTTGAGCTTGTCTGCGTTCGGCAATGTCCAAATTGGCAATAATTTTGAACCGAGCAGTAATCCCTTGCACCACTTGTTTGGGAAATCGGAAATACTCTTGTAGCACCCCGTCCTTCCGCATCCGAATCCGCATGAACTCTTCTTGAGGTTCGACGTGGATGTCAGAGGCCTTTTCGGACAAAGCTTTAGCCAAGATGATGTTGACCGCTTTGATTACAGGAGCTTGCTCACCAGCGTTTATGGTGTCAGCTAAGTCTTCTGTATCGGCAGAAACCTCTTCTAACGAGAGTTCGCCAAAATCTCCCTCCCCTACGGAGAGCCTTTCAGCCTGTATGGCTGCTTCTATTTTGGCTGCTATCTTAACTTGTTCGTCTTGATAGGCAGAAGTAATGTCCTGATAGTCATCCGGGGTAATCACCCGCCGCTGAAAAGTCAACCCCTTCAAAATCCGTCGCAAATCTTCTTGAGCGTCCAGGTTGTCAGGATCGACCATTGCCACTACGATCGCCGGAGGTTCAGTTTCTGTCTCCGCCACAGGTAAAAACCGACGTTGGTGACAAGTTTCGAGCTTAATATTTAACCTGTCGAGCATCTTTCCGAGCTGCTCGCTAGACATTTGGCTCATCTCCGGGTCAAATGCTTCAACCCCGTACACTATTTTCGTTTCAAACATCTGCTGCTTCTTGTAAAGCCGCAACAATTCGGTCGGCAAAGGCTGCCCGGTAGCAGCTTCTAGTACATCTGTCAAACGAAGACCCGACTTCCGGCTTTCAATTTGAGCTTGCTTCAGTTGGTCGCTGTTGACGTAACCAGACTGAATCATCTTGTTGAGAGCCGGAGAAAAATTGCTCTGAGCAACTAGGGATGTGGACGGACGCCTCTGGGATGTGTTTGTCATTTTCCTTACTTAACCCGCAGGATACTTCCGTTCTAACGTCTGGGCACTCCACTGGGGGATTGCCCGTACCGGGAGAGGAAAGCGGGGCGGGATGTGTCGCTTTCCAATGATCAGTCTCTCTTCCGTTATAGCAAACTTACTCAAATCTGTAGGCGCTGACTTTTGGTTGATTTACTACCGCAAGATCAACAAGTTTTAGAGGATAGATAGTTGCCAGAATTTGAGAAATTCCTGAAAAAAATCTCTCAATTTCTCCGCAGTCGCTTTAAGTCGGGGAACACAGCGCACTGCCTTCAGTTCATCAGGTGTGCTCCTTAACAGCCCAACTACAACGGCTTGTATCCCCTGAGCTTCCACAGCATCTGGGAATACTTTTCTGACGCTCTGAGCGCTGCCCTTTTTATAATAAATACCCTGAAAACCCTGTGACTTTAGTCCAGGGATGAAAGGGCGTGGCAGGATTTATCCTGCCTGTTCGTAAGTTTCAATATAACATAATGTTTAACCGTCCCCGGACAAATACTTCTAGCAATTGAGACAAAGGTAAAGATTTGTTTAGTATTAATTAACTTGTTAATTCACGATCTATACTAAACATAGTGTCACAATAGCCAGTAAGTTAAATGTACGCAGTACAAAAAGATGTTTGGCGTTTAAAGGGACTCGACAAAACCATTGTCGAACAACTACTAAGATGGTCAAATAATCTGTTTAATGTCGGAACTTACGAAAGTCGGCAACGATACTTTAAGAACCAAAGCGCAGTTAAATATCCAGATTTGTATAAAATAACCAAAACCAACGAAAATTACGGGTTGCTATACTCTCAAGTTGCCCAGCAATCTCTTAAATCTGTTGCGGAATCTTTTACTTCTTTCCGAGCCTTAGAGAAGTTGGCAAATCAAGGAGAAATCCATCAAAAACCGAGACTACCAAGGTACAGAACCAAAGGGGGAATGTACCCCGTTTCATATCCCGGTCAAGCCTTAAAGGTGATTGAAAATAAAGTCAGATTACCCCTGGGTAAAAAAGGAAAAGAATACTTTGGGAAAGATGCGATTTGGGTTCCGCTACCTGAACGTATCAAGAATTGCCAGATCAAAGAACTCAGGTTAATCCCTAGAAATGGTACGGTATGGGTTGAATATGTTTACGAATCTCTGACTGAGCAAGCCCTTAGTTGCAGCTTGGAAGTAACAGGGGTTCTGGGCATCGATCACGGCATCAATAACTGGTTAACTTGTGTCTCTAGCGGTAAACCTTTCATCATTGATGGGCGTAAACTTAAGTCTTGGAACCAATGGTTTAATAAAGAAAAAGCGAGAGTTCAATCAGAACACGCAATACATAAACTGCCCAAAGGTTTCTCGTCAAAAAGATTACAACAGTTGTCGGAAATTCGCACTAGAAGGATGAGAGATGCTGTTAACAAAGCAGTTAGAACCATCGTAAATTATTGCGAAAATCACCAAATCAATGTCTTAGTCTTTGGCTGGAACAAGGGACAGAAGCAAGAAGTTAATATGGGGGTCGTGACTAATCAGAACTTTGTCCAAATACCCACCGCTAAAGTCAAAGATAGACTCCAACAAGAATGTGACTTAAAGGGGTGGCGATTTGTCGAACAAGACGAATCTTACACATCAAAAGCAAGTTTTTTAGACCGAGACATTTTGCCAGTAAAAGTCGGTGAAAAACCCGACAATTGGCAACCATCGGGTAAAAGAATCAAAAGAGGATTGTACCGTTCTAGCGCTGGGTTGTTAATCAATGCAGATGTTAACGGTGCAGCCAATATCATTAGAAAGTCAAAAGTAGCCATAGACTCAATTATTGAGCGAGTGGGTAGAGGGTTTCTGACTAACCCTTTAAGAATTAAACTTTGGGCGGATTCATCCCCCAAAATTTGTCCTTAAGAATCCCCGTGTCTTTAGACCGGGGAGTGTCAACAGTATTTATGCTGATCCCAAGCTGAGAGTGGCACAATTCTCGCTCCACTCTTTTTCCCAAATATTGTGCTTGTTTGCCTGGAAGTTGATTGTCTAAGAAAGAACACTTAGACGTATAACTCTCTTCTGTTATGATCACTCGAATCTCTACCAACTCAGCTTGATAGATAAGTCGCTCAATTAATTGGGCCGTCGGAATTGATTCAAATTTTGGGTTGCCTCAGCCAAATCAATCTGTTGCTTCCCCTCCGAATTTTGACCAATTACTAACCAACCCATCAGAGACGCTCTTAAATCATTGATCGTCAGCCCCGAAGCATTATGTCAATAGTTATTAAATTTACAGTTGCGCTTTTCGCTTAACTTTTGGATGCGGGTTGAGGTTTTATAGCCTGTCTATTTCTGGAGAGAAGACCTGAGATTTTTAGCTGATATGTCTCTCAAATAATTGGATTTTGGCGCGTTCTAAGAGAGTGAGATTCTTTGAGATTACCCTACAGAAGGGAGGCATTAATATTTGGTTCAAATCTCTTAACGCATCCTTTGACCTCGGTTCCAAGCTAGATAATGATCAATACACAGTAGATTTGGCTGGTTGCCAGAATTTACTGGGTTAAAATCATCTGCTAGAATTGATAGGGTTCTGTAGCGCAGCTTTTATGATTGAAGAGGAAAAACAGCAGTATCAAGATCCTAACTCAACTGGGGAAACCCCAGAGAGTTCGAGTCCGGCCAGCGAAAATCCAACGGCATCTACCAATTCACCAGCCAACTCCAACGCAGCAGCCGATTGGGAGCTGGAACTTGCTCAAGCTTACCAAAGTGCTCAGACCGATCGCACGATGGAAGCCACATCGGGGGTTCCAGACCCCGGCAGTTCTACCAACAGCCTCACGGCTGATGCCCAGGAGTTGTTAAACAAGGAACTGGCACTAGCAATAGATGAAAAAGAGGCTTTAAAAACTCAGTTGCAAGCCTCGATCGCTCAAATAGAAGATCTGAAAAATCAAAATCTGCGCCTAGCAGCAGATTTTGACAACTTCCGCCGGCGCACGCAAAAGGAAAAAGAAGAGTTAGATATACAGGTAAGGTGTGCCACTGTTAAACCGCTGTTGCCAGTAATTGACAATTTTGAGCGTGCTCGATCGCACCTCAAGCCACAAACCGACGGCGAAATGAATATGCACAAAAGCTACCAAAGCGTTTACAAGCAAATGGTAGAAGGCCTCAAGCAAATCGGGGTTTCTCCGATGCGCCCCGAAGGCGAACAGTTTGACCCCAACCTCCACGAAGCTTTGCTCAGCGAACCCACCTCTGAGCAGGAGGAAGGAACAATCATTCAAGAACTAGAACGGGGCTATACTCTGGGCGATCGCGTCTTGCGGCACGCCAAAGTGAAAGTTGCAGCGGCTGGGCTATCTGTGGTAGCCTCAGATGAAAATCCCGATAGTTCGGAAAGTTAATCGGGATACAAGCTACTGCAAGTCCGAGCGATGAAGCAGGGGTCTGGTTCAAAATAAAGAATCGTTGCAGCGCGATCGACCCTAAAAAATCGATGGCCTCAACGCTTCAAATTGCACAAGCTTGAGAGGCGCTATGGGAAAAGTCATTGGCATTGACTTAGGCACAACCAACAGTTGCGTAGCTGTGTTAGAAGGCGGTCAACCCGTCGTGATCGCCAATTCCGAGGGCGGTCGCACAACTCCGAGTATCGTAGGATTTGGCAAAGGGGGCGATCGCTTAGTAGGTCAACTGGCCAAGCGACAAGCTGTAACTAATGCAGTAAATACTGTCTACAGCATCAAACGATTTATCGGACGGCGGTGGGAGGACACGGAAGAAGAAAGATCCCGGACTCCCTATACCTGCATTAAAGGCAAAGACAACACCGTGGTAGTCCAAATTCGGAACAGGGTTCACACCCCCCAGGAAATCTCGGCAATGATCCTGCAAAAGCTGAAGCAGGATGCAGAAGCTTATTTGGGGCAAACTGTTACCCAAGCCGTGATTACTGTTCCGGCTTACTTCACAGACGCCCAGCGGCAAGCTACTAAAGATGCTGGAACGATCGCAGGTTTAGAAGTCTTGCGAATCGTCAACGAACCAACGGCGGCCGCCCTTTCCTACGGGTTGGACAAGCAAAATATCGAACAGAAAATCTTAGTATTTGACCTGGGCGGAGGTACATTCGATGTTTCGATCTTGCAACTCGGAGACGGAATATTTGAAGTCAACGCCACAAGCGGCAATAACCATCTCGGAGGAGATGACTTTGACAACTGCATAGTCCAGTGGCTAGTTGAGACTTTCCGCACAGAAGAAGGCAGTGACCTCTCAACAGATAAAATGGCCTTGCAGCGCCTCCGAGAAGCTGCGGAAAAGGCGAAAATAGAACTTTCCAACCTGGAATCGACAACTATTAATTTGCCATTCATCTCCTCTGACGCGAAAGGCCCCAAGCATCTGGAAATGGAATTCACGAAAGCTCAGTTTGAAAAACTGGTGGCTCATTTGGTGCAGGCGACGATCGACCCCGTGACACAAGCCCTCAAAGACGCTGGATTGACGGCAAAAGAAATAGACCGAATAATTTTAGTAGGTGGATCAACCCGGATTCCAGCAGTACAAGAAGCTATTAGGATGTATTTTGGCGGGGTGGAACCAGATAAGTCGGTCAATCCAGACGAAGCTGTGGCTGTAGGTGCTGCTATACAAGCGGGGGTGTTGGGCGGGGAGGTAAAAGATTTGCTGCTGCTGGATGTGACACCTCTCTCACTGGGACTGGAAACTTTGGGCGGGGTGTTCACGGTAGTAATTGATCGCAATACTACAATCCCAACTAGCAAAACGCAAATGTACAGCACGGCGGTAGATGGGCAAACTTCGGTAGAAATTCATGTGTTCCAAGGGGAACGGGCATTAGTCAAAGATAATAAAAGTCTGGGCAAGTTCCTGCTCAAAGGCATTCCCCCAGCCCCCCGTGGCATTCCTCAAATTGAAGTTACGTTTGAAATCGATGCCAATGGCATTCTCAAAGTGTCGGCGGTCGATCAGGGTACCGGTAAGGAACAATGCATCCAAATTAGCAGCACGGGGGGATTGAGCGAAACCGAAGTCGAGCGGATGCGACAAGAGGCAGAACTTTACGCTGAGGAAGATCTCAAGCGCGCCCAACTGGTCGAACTCAAAAATCAAGCCGACTCCCTGATCTATAATTGTGGTGTTACTTTAAAAGCCAATGCTCATTTGCTGGGCGACGACCTCAAAGCGGAAGCGAAGCAAGCAGCAGTAGCCTTGCGGGCGACAACTGCTAACGCCGAAATTACTGGGGATGAACTCGCTCTTCAAATCGAATCTTTCAAGCAAATGCTGTACTCCCTTGGCTCTGCTGTCTACGAGCTGGCCCGCAGCGGAGCAGCCGCATCCTCGACTGCGGTTGAAAGTGAGATGATGCCAGAAGTAGATGAGGTTGCAGCTACCTCCGACAGCATCTTGCTGACAGAGATCCTTCCCAAGGGTCAGGAGGTGATGGCTGTGGAACCGCAGCCGGAACGACAGCCGGAACGACAGCCGGAACGACAGCCGGAACGACAGCCGGAACGACAGCCGGAACGACAGCCGGAACGACAACAGTCAAAACAAAAACCGAAGGTTCCCGAACCGGAGGTTGACGATATGAATCCTTTCGTTTAGAAATTAACTCCTAAATTTTAAAAGTTAAAAATTCCGATCGCTCGATCGTTCATGAATTTTTAATTTCAAGAAAGGTGAATAGTTTCTTTTCCGTACACTTTTTGTTATTTACCTCCAGGCAAACAGCTCTATGGCCGGCGATTATTATGAAATATTAGGCGTTGCTCGCAGCGCAGACAAAGAAGAAATTAAGCGTGCCTACCGCCGCCTAGCTCGGAAGTATCATCCAGATGTCAACTCTGAATCTGGTGCCGAGGAGCGGTTTAAAGAAATCAACCGCGCCTACGAAGTTCTCTCAGAACCGGAAACTCGCGCCCGCTTCGACCGATTCGGCGAAGCAGGTGTGACTGGTGCTGCGGCTCCGGGCTTCCAAGACTTCGGCGACAGCTTTGCCGATATTTTTGAAAGCTTCTTCCAGGGTTTTCAGGGTGGCGTAGGTGGCCAACAACAACAACAGCAAGGTCGCAAGCGCAGCGGACCCGTGCGCGGAGACGACTTGCGGCTGGACTTGCGGCTGGAGTTTCGCGAAGCAGTGTTTGGTGGGGAAAAAGAACTCCGCATCAAACACCTAGAAACCTGCGAAACTTGCAGTGGTACCGGTGCCAAACCGGGAACTAGACCCCAAACTTGCCAGACTTGTGGCGGCGGTGGCCAAGTCCGCCGCGCTACCCGCACGCCCTTCGGCAGTTTTACTCAAGTTTCAGTTTGCCCTACCTGCAACGGCACTGGGCAAGTGATTGAGGACAAGTGCGAAACTTGTGGCGGCCGGGGCCAAAAAGAAGTGATGAAAAAGCTGAAAATTACTATCCCGGCGGGGGTTGACAACGGTACTCGTTTGCGGGTTTCCAATGAAGGGGATGCTGGCAAACTGGGCGGGCCGCCTGGGGATTTGTACGTGTTCTTGGCTGTGAATGAAGACGCTCTATTTAAGCGGGACGGCATTAACGTTAACTCGGAAGTTAAGATTAGTTACTTGCAAGCAATTTTGGGCTGCCGCTTGGAGGTAGAAACCGTAGACGGGCCGACGGAATTGTTGATTCCTGCCGGAACTCAGCCGAATACTGTTCTGACTCTGGAGAAAAAAGGGGTGCCTCGGTTGGGAAATCCAGTCAGTCGGGGCGACCATTTGATCGCTGTGTCTATTGATATTCCCACTAAGGTGACGGCGGAGGAGCGGGAGTTGCTGATGCACCTTGCTAAGCTTAAGGGCGATCGTACCGGAAAAGGTGGCTTGGAAGGATTTCTGGGAAATTTGTTTCATTAATGAGCAAAAAAATGTGCGCAATTGCGCACATTTTTTCCAGAAATAATCATATTTTGCATTTTCATGGCTTACACACGCGAGGTCAAAAACCCGGTTTCTGCATCAATATCTTGCGGTTTGATACAGGATTTTTCGGAAAAACCGGGTTTTTTGGCCCTAATCCTGATCTTCCTTCTTCCTTCAACATCTGCTATATGAATTCAACATCGAAAATTGAAAATCCCAAACCCCCAGATGCTCAGCTAGATCTGCGGGGTACGCCCTGCCCGCTCAATTTTGTCCGTACTAAACTGCGGTTGGAGCAAATGGCTCCTGGAGCGGTTTTGGAGGTTTGGCTGGACGCTGGAGAGCCGATCGAACAAGTACCTGATAGTCTGAAAATGGAAGGCTACCAGATTCTGCAAACGCAATTTGTCGCCTCTCAGGATAATTCGGGCTTTTTTGCGATGAAAGTACAGCGACCTGAGCAGGAAGAAGGATGAGCCGGGATTCCTCCTTGATTACGGGTACTGTTGTGGCTGTTCAGGCTAACTTCTACCAAGTGAGATTAGATCCAGAAGCCAGTATTCACGGGGAACATCCTCTGACTCTCCTGTGTACTCGCCGCACTAGACTGAAAAAAATTGGTCAACAAGTGATGGTGGGCGATCGCGTGGTGGTAGAAGAACCAGACTGGACTGACCACAGGGGTGTCGTTTCTCAAGTGTTTCCCCGCCAAACAGAACTTAACCGCCCGCCTGTAGCTAATGCCGATCGCATTCTCCTGGTTTTTGCTCTCACTGAACCCGACTTAGACCCAGCATCATTAACTCGGTTTTTAGTCAAGGCCGAATCTACCGGTTTAGAGGTGAGTTTGTGTCTCAATAAATGCGATTTAGTCACGGCCGAGCATTTGGAACAGTGGCGCGATCGGCTTTCAAGTTGGGGATACGAACCCATGTTTATTAGCGTCCGTAGCGGCTCAGGAATCAACAAGGAAACCGCCACAAACAGTCAAAATGACGTTTCTGCCTCGAAATCGGCAAACCCCACTTTATCAGGGAAAATAGATAGCTCCCTTCTGCCTTCTGCCTTCTCTCTCCAAAGTCACCTGCAAGGCAAAATAACGGTAATTTGTGGCCCTTCTGGGGTGGGTAAGTCCAGCTTGATCAACCAACTGATTCCGGCGCTGAATCTACGAGTGAGTGCTGTTTCCGGCAAACTCGGCCGCGGGCGACACACGACTCGCCATGTAGAACTGTTTGAACTCCCCGGCGGCGGGCTGTTGGCCGATACTCCAGGCTTTAATCAGCCGGCACTTGAATGCGAACCGTCTGAGTTAGCGGCATATTTCCCAGAAGCGCGCCAGAGGCTGGCTTTGGGTAGTTGCCAGTTTAGCGACTGTTCGCACCGAAATGAGCCTAACTGTGTCGTGCGGGGCGATTGGGAGCGCTACGAGTATTATTTGCAGTTTCTCTCTGAGGCGATCGTCCGCCAGCAACAAGAGCAAAACTCTAGTAGTGCGGAAGCGAGTTTGAAGCAGCAAACTAAGTCGGATGGTACGCAGCAATATGAACCGAAGCTGCAAACTAAAAAGTATCGCCGATCTTCCCGTCGCCTTCAACACCAGTCACTGCAAGATATGTGTGAAGACGACTTATTCGAGGTTTAAGGAATTGGTCGATCGCGATCGGTCGATCGGCTCACGATCGCAGTACATTAATCGCTAAAATTAAATGGCCTTAAATTTGTTAAAAAAGTACAACAGAAGTAAAGCTGCTTCGGGTGATACAGGAGTAAAAATACTGTGAATATTCAAGAACTGTTTCAAAAAGGTGGGCCCGCCATGTACCCCCTGTTGGTGCTGTCCATCCTATCCGCTAGTACAATTATCGAGCGCTTGTGGTTCTGGGCGAGCCTCCTCACCAAGGAAAAGCAAATAGTCAACCGCATCCTTGACGCAGCTCGCAGCGATTGGGGCGCTGCTAACGAGATTGCTAGACAAGCTAACCGACAGCCGATCGGGCGATTTCTGTCTGCACCCCTGCGGCTGTACAATCCTGAACCAGATTTATTTCGACTCGCTCTCGAAGCTGCTGCTGATGATGAGTTGGCTTCTATGCGTCGCGGCGACAAAATGTTAGAAGCGACGATCGCTCTTGCGCCTTTGTTGGGATTGCTGGGAACAGTTTTGGGTTTGATTAACTCCCTGAGTTCGATCCGGCTGGGCGACATCGGTACTGCGGCAACTACTGGGGTGACATTGGGGATTAGCGAGGCGCTGATTACTACGGCTTCTGGGATGGTAGTAGCAATTTTTACTTTAGTGTTTTATCGCATATTTCAAGCTTTTTTGTTCAACCAGGCAAAAATTTTTCGCAAGGCTGGAAATGAAATGGAATTGCTCTACAGGCAATACTGGCCTACTGCTAATGCTAAGGGTCGATCGTCGAGTGCAGAAGACAGCAATTCTTCCTTTGGTTCAGATGGCTTGAACAGGCATTCCCTCAATTCTAAAGAATCTGGACAAGGGAATCGAGAGCCGAAATTGAAAGGTTCCGATCCGGCGGGCGATTCCACTTCTA
>Ga0316607_1000667_pt1 | contig 11690 bp, 6 predicted proteins | sample MIS2016062E_MG_FD_207674 | JGI IMG/M metagenome (GOLD analysis project Ga0316607, IMG submission 207674) | Microbial mat bacterial communities from Middle Island sinkhole, Lake Huron, Michigan, United States - MIS.2016.062E | ecosystem: Environmental > Aquatic > Freshwater > Lake > Sediment...
TTCGATGCGGTAATTATCAAAAATAGCGGCAGATAAAGGAATATCTTGGAGGTTAAAATGAAAATTATGACGCAAAAGTTTAATCAAAAACGTAGGTGTTCCCGTTTCGAACCAATAATTACGAAACTGATTTGTTCCAAAAAATTGCAGCATCGAAAAGGGATTGTAAACTCGCTGCTCGCCATTCCACGAATACCCGTTGTACCATTTTTTGATTTGTTCTTTGATTCCTTCCAAACTTAATTTATTTTCTTGGGCTGCCAACAAGAGCCTATCACCAAAATAAGCCTCTAATTCTTCGGGTGTGTAGCCACAAATAGTATTATAACGGGTATTAAAAGTTAAATCGGTCAAATTATTGAGGTCTGAAAAAATAGAAACTTTCGAAAAACGGCTAATTCCTGTCAAAAAGAAAAAACGAATATGCTCCGAACTACCTTTAATAATGGAATAAAAAGTTTTGAGTATATCTCTTTGGGCAGATGCTTTTTGTTTGTCCTCCAAATATTCCGTTATCGGTTTGTCGTATTCGTCTATCAAAATAACGACTTGTTTACCCGTTTTTTCATGTAATTTTTCGAGTAATTCTTTGAATTGTAAATCAATACTAAGCGTTTCTAAACTAATTTGATAGGAGTTGGCTATTTCTTTTAAACGGATGGCAATAGCTTTTTCCAAACCCAAATTTTTAAAACCAATATTGCTAAAATCCATAAAAATAACGGGATATTCCTGCCAGTCAATTTTATCGTAAATAAATAAACCCTCGAATAAGTGTTTTTTGCCCAAAAAAATTTCTTTGAGCATACTCAAAAACAAAGATTTGCCGAAGCGACGAGGGCGAGAAAGAAAATAATATTTATTGCTGCTTAGAAGTTGATAAGCAAACATGGTTTTGTCGACGTAGAGATAGTTATTGTTGCGAACATTCAAAAAACTTTGTTCGCCTGTGGGTAATACTTGCATTTTTCTCTCCTTTTTTTGGTAAAGATAGGATTAAAATAGCTTTTTTTGGTTTTTTAAACGGAAAATTTTGAATCTTAGCCAAAGGCTCTTTTTGTCTGTAAATGATAGCTTGTTGTGATAATGTCAATTATGTTAAATAAGAGAGTCCACGACCAATCCCCTAAAAAAACCGTATAAAGCCTTTTTTAGCCCTAATACCCATTTTTTTTTACAAAAAATACAGCTTATTCCTTTTATTGTAAAAAAAATAGCACAAAAACACTTTTGCCCCCTTTTTTACCCCCCAAAAACAGGCTTTTTTCATAGCATTTTTCTTAGCCCCTACCCAAATGGTATTTTTTCTGTTTTTACCCTTAAAAAAAGCCTTGTATAAGTCATACAAGCCACTTTTCTAAAAAATAGGAAAGGATAGGAAGTTTTTGATTTCGGTGCGGAAAATAGACAAAAACGCCTTGTACGGCTTATACAAGCCACTTTTTTGCTATTTTGGCAATGCAAAAAAATCCGAAAACGTATCTTTTTAGCCCGAATAGTTCCGAAAGTTCCGTTTTTAGTGGTGTGTAAAATAGCAAAAACGCCTTGTACGGCTTATACAAGCCACTTTTTTGCTATTTTGGCAATGCAAAAAGTTCCGAAAACGTATCTTTTTAGCCTAAATAGTTCCGTAAATAGTTCGAAAAACGGAAGATTTGGCGGTGCAAAAAGTCTATTTTCGAAAGTATAAAAGCATATACTACATATTTAAAGATAGTTTTTTTTAAGAAAATTTTTTATCGACCAAAATAAACTATTTTTGCTTTTGGAAAAATACACTATCAGAAAAAAAAACTATGTCATCAGAACAAAAGAAACAACTCGAACAACAGCTTTGGAATATTGCCAACACGCTAAGAGGCAAAATGAATGCAGATGAGTTTAGAGATTATATTTTAGGCTTTATTTTCTATAAATATCTCTCTGAAAAAATGGAACTGTTTGCCAACAGAATCTTAGCGGAGGACAAAATTGGCTATAAATCTATTCAAGAAAATACAGCCGAAGGAAAGGAATATTTACAAGCTATCCAAGAGGAAAGTGTCAGTCAATTAGGCTATTTCTTAAAACCTACCGAACTGTTTAGTGAAATGGCAAAGCGTGGAAACGGCGACATAGAAGGGGCAAATGTGGAAATTATTGCAGACATAGAAAAAATATTGACCAATATCCAACTTTCTACGATGGGCAAAGAAAGCGAAGATGATTTTGATAATCTTTTCGAGGATATGGATTTGAATAATACCAAAATAGGCAAAACCGTACAGGAAAGAAATCAAATCATTACAAAAGTATTGGTTCATCTCGACAAAATTGATTTTAAATTAGAAGATAGCAATGCCGATATTTTGGGAGATGCTTATGAGTATCTGATTGGGCAGTTTGCAAGTGGAGCAGGCAAAAAAGCAGGCGAATTTTATACACCGCCAGAGGTCAGCCAAGTATTAGCCAAATTGGTAACATCAAATAAACAGTTGATTAAATCGGCTTATGACCCTACTTGCGGTTCGGGTTCTTTGTTGTTGCGTATCAACAAAGAGGCAAAAGTCAATGAGTTTTATGGACAAGAAATGAACCGTACTACCTACAACCTTGCCCGAATGAATATGATTATGCATGGCATAGATTACCGCAGGTTTGACATTAAGCAAGAAGATACCCTCGAACACCCCCAACATTTAGACAAAAGATTTGAGGCTATTGTCGCAAATCCGCCCTTTTCGGCACAGTGGAGTGCAAGCCAATTATTTACCACTGATGACAGGTTTAGCCGATACGGAAAACTTGCACCAAGTAGCAAGGCAGATTTTGCCTTTGTCCAACACATGATACACCAATTAGCAGAAAATGGAACTATGGCGGTTGTTTTACCGCATGGCGTACTGTTTAGAGGTGGTGCAGAGCAGCATATCCGCAAATATTTGATAGAAGAAAAAAACTATTTAGATGCGGTCATTGGCTTGCCTGCCAATATTTTTTATGGTACGAGTATTCCTACGGCTATTTTGGTATTTAAAAAATGTAGAGAAAATCCCGAAAATGTGCTTTTTATTGATGCAAGCCAACATTTTGAGAAAGTAAAAACGCAAAATATGTTGCGAGATGTCGATATAGACACCATCGTCGACACTTATCGCCAACGAACAGAAAGCGAAAAATACAGCAAAAAAGCTACTTTACAAGAGATAGCCGCAAACGACTATAACCTCAATATTCCTCGCTACATCGATACCTTTGAAGCCGAAGAAAGCATCGACATTGAGGCTGTTGCAGCACAATTACAGGCATTAGAAACAGAAATAACGCAAACCAACACAGATTTGGCAGCTTTTTGCAAAGAACTTAATATTTCAACGCCTTTTTAAAAACCACTTTATGGAAACCAAAAATATTATTATTTATAACACCCAAGACGGAAAAATAAGCGTAATGCTCTTTGTCAAAGAAGAAACCGTATGGATGAACCAAAATCAATTAGCAGAACTTTTTGACACCTCTGTACCAAATATTAGTACACATATACGTAATATATTGAAAGACAAAGAGTTAGACAAAAATTCAGTTATTAAGGATTACTTAACAACTGCCACAGATGGCAAAGAATACAAAGTTACTTTTTATAATTTGGCGATGATTTTGGCGATTGGATTTAGGGTAAGAAGTAAAAGAGGCGTACAATTTAGGCAATGGGCAAATACACAACTTACAGAATATATGATAAAAGGTTTTGTCATGGACGATGAAAGGCTTAAAAACCCTGACGGAAGACCTGACCATTTTGATGAGTTGTTGAATAGGATAAGAGAAATTAGGACATCGGAAAAACGATTTTATCAAAAATTAAGGGATTTATTTATGTTGAGTAGTGATTATGATAGCACAGACAAAGCTACGCAAATGTTTTTTGCCGAAACGCAAAATAAAATACTTTATGCCATTACAGGAAAAACAGCCGCAGAACTTATCGTAAGCAGAGCAGACGCAAACAAAACCAATATGGCTCTTACTACGTGGGCAGGAACAAAAGTAAGAAAACAAGATATTTATATAGCCAAAAACTATTTGACAGAAGACGAACTCGACAGCCTGAACCGTTTTGTAATGGTATTTTTGGAAACCGCAGAACTAAGGGCAAAAAATAGGCAAGATATTACTACCGATTTTTGGCGACAAAATATAGACAAAATTATAGAACTAAACGACAAAACGGTACTCACACACAAAGGCAAAATAAGCCACGAACACATGGAAAAAATGGTATCACAAGTATATGAAAACTTCGACAAACAGCGAAAAATAAGCGAAGCACAGCAAGCAGACGACCAAGATTTGGCGGAACTCAAAGCATTAGAACAGACCATTAAACGCACAAAAAACACCAAAAAGTAATATGAAAAAACAAACTAACATACCAACCTTGCGTTTTCCTGAATTTGAAGGAGAATGGGAAAGGAAAAAATTGGGAAAATTGGCGGAAATAAACCCCTCAAATAAAGAGTCATTACCCGAAAGTTTCATATACATTGATTTGGAAAGTGTTGAAAATGGAGAATTAAAAAAAGAAAATACAATTAATAAAAATGAAGCACCAAGCAGATCGCAAAGAGTTCTAAATGTCAATGATATTTTATTCCAAATGGTAAGACCTTATCAAATGAATAATCTTTATTTTGATAGAGTGGGAAATTATGTGGCTTCGACTGGTTATGCACAAATAAGAACAGAACAAAATACAATGTTTCTTTATCAATATTTACATTTTAAAAAATTTGTAGATAAGGTTATAGAAAGATGCACAGGAACAAGTTATCCTGCAATTAACTCTACTGATTTATCCAATATTTTAATTTCCTTCCCCACCCTCCCCGAACAGCAAAAAATTGCTTCCTTTTTGAGCCTTATGGATAAGAAAATAGGGCAACTCAAGCAAAAAAAAGAACTTTTGCAAGCCTACAAAAAAGGCATTATGCAAAAACTATTTTCCCAAGAAATACGCTTTAAAGACGAAAACAGAAATGATTTTGAAGATTGGGAAATGAAAACTTTGGGGGAATGTTTGGATTATATTCAGCCTACAAATTATTTAGTAGAAAGTACCGAATAAGATAATGCCTATAATATTCCTGTTGTAACAGCAGGAAAAACATTTATATTGGGTTATACAAACGAAGAATTTGGAATATTTAAAAATGATTTACCTGTTATTATTTTTGATGATTTTACTACTGCAACGCAATTTGTAAATTTTCCATTTAAAGCAAAATCATCTGCAATGAAAATTTTACTTGCAAAAAATAATACAAATATTAAATTTATTTATGAAGCAATGCAAATGATAAAATATGAAACAGGCGGACATGGAAGGCATTGGATTTCTGTTTTTGCAAATTTACAAATTTTTGTTCCTTGCCTTGCTGAACAAACAAAAATAGCCAATTTTTTGTCTGTTCTTGACGAAAAAATAAACCTTTGCAATAAAGAAATTGCCATCAACGAAAACTATAAAAAAAGTCTTTTACAACAATTATTTTGCTGATATGGGCTTAAAAATCATTCCTTTGGTGCTTTTTGATGCCTACGAGCAGGCAATCTCGTCCAATTTGTCGGCTTTGTTCGATGCCTTGCAAGATTCCGCCATTTCTACCGAAAATTTTAGTTTTTATACTTCGGTATCGGCAATGGCATCAAGCAAAATAGAAGGCGAAAGTTTGGAAATAGACAGTTATGTAAAATATAAAATGCTAAATTTGGGCTATCAGCAAGATTTGGTCGAAAAGCCAAATGATTTGTATCAAGCCTATTTGTTTGCCCAAAAAAATGCCCTTACACAAAGCAATTTTTTGAAAGCACACCAATTAATTACCGCCCATTTGCTCGCCGCCGCCAAACAAGGAAAATGTCGAACAACAAATATGGTGGTTATGGAACATAAAACATTTAGAATACAATACGAGGCTGCACCCGCAGAGCAAGTAAAAAAACTTTTTAAACTGTTTTGGCAAGACATCTCATGGCTCAAAAAACAAGCATTAAGCATCAACGAAGTATTTTATTTTGCGTCTGTTTTGCATTTGGTTTTAGTCAATGTTCACCCTTTCGAAGACGGAAACGGCAGGGCAGGCAGATTGTTAGAAAAATGGTTTATTGCCGAAAAATTAGGACAAAAAGCGTGGTATTTACAAAGTGAATTGTATTATTACCAACACATTAACGATTATTATAAAAATTTGAACCGTTTGGGCATTTTTTATGACCAACTAAATTACGCCAATTCATTGCCTTTTTTACTGATGTTACCAAATTCACTATAATAAAATTACGATGGCTACCCAAACCGAAGCAATGTTAGAAAACGAACTACTTGCCCAACTTCAAAACTTGGGTTATACCTTTGTGGCTATTTCTAACGAAAAAGAATTGATTGCGAACCTCAAAAAACAATTAGAAAAACACAATCAAACGACTTTTTCAGAACAAGAATTTGCCAAAGTGTTGAATATTTTGAGCAAAGGCAATGTCTTTGAGAAAGCCAAAACCCTAAGAGAACCGCAAAGAATAGAGAGAGATAATGGTGAAAGTTGTTATTTTGAATTTCTCAACAAAATAGAATGGTGTCAAAACCAATACCAAGTAACTCATCAAGTAACAATGGAAGGCAAGTATGAAAACCGTTATGATATTACGATATTAATTAATGGCTTGCCTTTGGTACAAATAGAACTCAAAAAAAGAGGTTTAGGCTTAAAAGAGGCTTTTCACCAAATCAACCGTTATCAAAATCATTCTTTTGGGGCAGGGGCAGGTTTGTTCCAATATATCCAAATTTTTGTCATTAGCAACGGTGTTAATACCAAGTATTATGCAAACAATAAAGTACAGACTTTCAAACAAACTTTCTATTGGACAGACCAAGAAAATAAGCATTTGACCAATATTTTAAACGGTTTTACAAGCAGTTTTTTAGAGCCTTGTCATCTTTCCAAAATGATATGCAAGTACATTGTGCTAAACGAAACCTATAAAGTGTTGATGGTGCTTCGCCCGTATCAATATTATGCCGTAGAAGCCTTAGTCGATAGGGTCAAAAACAGCACGCAAAACGCCTATATTTGGCATACGACAGGTTCGGGCAAAACGCTAACTTCGTTTAAAGCCAGCCAAATTTTGACTTCTTTGCCCCAAGTCAAAAAAGTGGTTTTTGTGGTTGATAGAAAAGATTTGGATTATCAGACCACCAAAGAATTTAATTATTTTAGCAAGGGCAGCGTCGATGGCACAGAAAACACCCAACAATTAGTTAAACAGTTTTCAGACGAAACCAAATTGATTGTAACCACCATTCAAAAACTCAATACCGCCATTAGCAAAAAGCAACATTTGAGCAAAATGGACTTGTTGAAAGATGAACGAATAGTTTTTATTTTTGACGAGTGCCACCGCAGTCAGTTTGGAGAAACGCACAAAAAAATCAAAGAATTTTTTACGAACATTCAGTTATTTGGCTTTACGGGTACGCCCATCTTTGCGGACAACGCCGCCAAAAATGATTTTGGCAAACGCACCACCAAACAATTATTTGACGAATGTTTGCACAAATACGTCATTACAGATGCCATCAGAGATGAAAATGTACTAAAATTTTCGGTAGAATATATCGGCAAAGCCGTAGCCAAACAAGACAGTGCCAATAATTTAGACATTGAAGTCGAAAATATAGACACTCGTGAGCTAATGGAATCGCCTAAGAGATTGGAAAAAATAGTCGATTATATTATCGAGAACCACGACAAAAAAACGCATAACAGAAGTTTTAATGCTATTTTTTGCGTCAATAACATCGATACTTTAAAAAAATATTACGATATTTTTCAGCAGAAAAAAGAAGCAGGCAAACACAGCCTTAAAATAGCGACTGTTTTTAGCTATACCGCCAACGAAGAAGATGCCAACGCCAACGGCATTTTGAGCGAAGATTTTACGGAAACCGAAGACCCAAAAAACTTATCTACTCAACAAGTCCACAGCCTAGAAAAATTAGACGAATATATCGGACATTATAACCAACTATTCGGAACAAAATTTTCTACCAAAGACAGCGAATCCTTTTATAACTACTACAATGATGTTTCAAAGAATGTAAAAAATAGGGAAATAGATATTTTGTTAGTCGTCAATATGTTTTTGACAGGCTTTGACAGCCCAACACTAAACACCTTGTTTGTCGACAAAAATTTGAAATATCATGGTTTGATACAGGCGTATTCCCGCACCAACAGGATTTTAGACGAAAAAAAATCACAGGGCAATATTGTTGTTTTTCGCAAGCTCAAAAATGCCACTGATGAAGCCATTACCTTATTTTGCAATACGGACGCAATCGACACCATCATCATGCAGCCCTATGAGGACTATCTAAAAAAATACCAAGAAGCCTTTATCAAATTGCAAAAAATAGCTCCAAGCGTCGATAGTGTAAGCAACTTGCCGAGTGAAACAGAAGAATTGGCATTTGTGCAAGCATTTAGGGAGCTGATACGCACCCAAAATATTTTAAGCTCTTTTGCCGATTTTACATGGGAACACTTACCAATGGAAGAACAAACTTTTGAAAACTACAAAAGCAAGTACCTCGATTTGCACGATAAAGTAAAAAATACGACTAACAAAGAAAAGCCTTCTGCTCTGAAAGACATCGATTTTGAGTTAGAACTTATCCATCGTGATGACATCAATGTTGCCTATATTTTGCAACTTTTGATAAAATTAAAGTCAAAACCGAAGCCCGAAACCGAACAGGCGATTCAAAATATTATGAATTTGCTCAACTCTGAAACAAATTTGCGTAGCAAACGAGAATTGTTAGAAAAATTTATCAACCAAAATTTGATTAACATTCCAAGTGCCGAAGAAGTAAGCGAAGCCTTCGAAAAATTTTGGAAAGAAGAACAAGACCATTCCTTTAATGAACTTGTCAAAACAGAGAATTTGTCCATAGAAAAAACGCAAGCCCTAATTAGTCAATATCTATATGATGGAAAAGAACCGCTAACAAGTGAGTTGTTTGATTTAATCCTTGACAACAAACCTACTGTCTTAAAACGGAAGGAAGTAACCAGCCGAATTTTAGCAAAAATTAAAGAGTATGTTGCAACTTTTGACTAACTGAAATATTCTATTTTTAAATTTTTTTACATTAAAAAAAAAAATTTTTTTTATTTACAAAACAAAAAATTTTACACTACGTTTATCTGAAAAGTACGCTTAATATTTCTTCTCAGCCAAAGTACGGCTAAAAATTTTCTGTTATTTAATTTCTTAGTTGAAGCAAAGTACGCTTCTGTTTTTATTTCCTTCTCAGCCAAAGTACGGCTAAAAGTATTTCCAATAATCAATATTATGAAAAAAAAACATCTCGATCGGTAGCCACCGTAGCATCAGGGATTTTGCGTAATCCAAAGGCATATAAAGATGTCATAAAACTCGCAGGCTCGGCGATTAAAAAAAATCGTAGGAAGCTGATAAAAAGCCTCCCCAATCAAACCGATTTGAGGAGGCTTTTTTGTTTTTTGTCCAAACCCGCTTGACTTGCTTGCAAGGCTTTTTTTGTTTTTATTTGGGCATACTTTTGTCCTTTTGCTTATGAAGCCTGTTATTTTTTTAGCTTTTGCCCAAAACAACTTCCGAAGATTGGAACTCGGAACTGAACATGACCAAATCCATAAACAAGTTCGTAAGTTTGGAATAGAGCCTATGATGGCTTTTCAAGCAGGTAAATTTGTTGATGTTTTTACGGAACAAGGTGCAGATTTTCAAGTTTTCCACTATGGCGGACATGGTGCAGAAGACGCTATTTTTACCTACAATGGGTATAGCGGTCAAAGAGTGAGTTCTCAAAAATTGGTGGATTATTTGGCTTGTTTTTCCCTAAAATTGGTCTTTCTCAATGCTTGTGATACGGCTCAAATTGCACAAAAATTTCAAAAAATAGGTATTTCGGCAATCGGCACAAATGGAAAAATAGATGATGATGTTGCCGTACAATTTGCCCATCTTTTTTATGGAAATTTGGCACAAGGCAAAACCTTAGAAAACGCCTTTTCGGAAACAAAAACCGCTTTGCCCTTAGTAAAAGAAGAAGGAAAAAGCCCTAACGATTGGCAACTGTTCGCCACTGACGAAGGCAAAAATTGGAAATTAGAAAAACACCTCTCCGAAGCCGAAGAAAAACTAAAAAACTACGAAGCCGAAAAAAATGGATTTGTCCAAAAAATAGGCAATTTGCAAGACGAATTTTTTGAGATTTCTCAAAATAGCAGAAAAAAAGACAGTGAAATAAACGAACTCAAAACCCAATTAGAACAAAGTACAAGCCCCGAAGAAAAAGCCAAGTTAGAAGCCCAAATACAGACTTTACAAGCCGAAAAAGCCCTATTTGAGCAAGAAAAAAGCACCTTAGAAAACAAACTCTATGAAGCTCGCCAAAAAGTAGATGCCCTTAACCTAAAAATAGGCGAATTAGAAGCTAAATTGGCTTTTGCAGAGCAGCAATTAGAAGCCTTACGCCAAAAATACAAGGAAATAGATTTTAGCCAAAATACCGATGCCTACAAACAGGCTTACGAACTTTTATTGGAAGGCAAAACAAACGAAGCCGACCAAGTGCTAAACCATGCTTATTTGGAAGAAAAAGAACAAAAGCTACGGCAAGAAACCAAAGAACACTACCGAAGCCTTGCAAGGGAATACGTACTCAAAGCCCAAATAGCCGTACAAAAATTTGAGTTTGAAGAAGCCCACCAAAGCTACCAAAAAGCCATAGACCTCTGCCCCGATGCCGAGTTTTGGTTTGCTTATGCCTATTTTTTACAAAAACTTAACTATTTTGACCAAGCTATTTTGTATTACCAAAAAGCCATCGAACAATATAGAAAAGAAGACAATTTGCCTTATGTAGCACATACTTTGAACAATTTGGCTCTTTTACAATCGGCTCAAAATGACTTTAAGCAGGCAGAACCAACACTAAAAAAAGCCTTACAAATTTATAGGAAATTAGAGAATCCTAAAAACTATTTAGCTGTTATAGCAATGACTCTAAACAATTTGGCTTTGTTACAAGAGGCTAAAAATGAATTTGCGGAGGCACTCGGCAACTACCAAGTAGCTTTGCAGATACGTAGAGAACTTGCTCTAAATAACCCACAAATCTATTTGCTCCATGTCGCAATGACTTTGAACAATTTGGCTAATTTACATTTGGATAAAAATGAAATGGATAAAGCCTTAGATGGCTACCAAGAGGCTTTGCAGATTTATAGAAAACTTGCTGTAAACAACCCCAACACCTATTTGCCTTATATAGCGACTACTTTGAACAATTTGGCTTTGTTACAACAGGCTCAAAATGACATGGAAAAAGCCTTAACAAGCTACCAAGAAGCTTTGAAGATTTATAGAGAGCTTGCCAAAGAGAACCCAAAAACTTACTTGCCTGATGTGGCTATGGCGTTGAACAATTTTGCGATTTTATATTCTGCTCAAAACGAAACGAATAAAGCCTTAGCTCACTACCAAGAGGCTTTGCAGATTTATAGAGAACTTGCTAAAGATAATCCCAAAACCTACTTACCTAATGTGGCAATGACTTTGAACAATTTGGGCGAATTATTTAGAATTCAAAATAATTTTGA
>Ga0316607_1000668_pt1 | contig 11682 bp, 9 predicted proteins | sample MIS2016062E_MG_FD_207674 | JGI IMG/M metagenome (GOLD analysis project Ga0316607, IMG submission 207674) | Microbial mat bacterial communities from Middle Island sinkhole, Lake Huron, Michigan, United States - MIS.2016.062E | ecosystem: Environmental > Aquatic > Freshwater > Lake > Sediment...
CTCCGGCGGCGCCCGCATCCAGGAAGGCGTCGCCTCGCTGGCCGGTTACGCCAACGTGTTCCAGCGCAATGTCATGGCCTCCGGCGTCATCCCGCAGATTTCGGTGATCATGGGTCCCTGCGCCGGCGGCGCGGTCTACTCGCCCGCCATGACCGACTTCATCTTCATGGTCAAGGACACGTCCTATATGTTCGTGACCGGTCCGGAAGTGGTGAAGACCGTCACCCATGAAGAAGTCACCGCCGAGGAACTGGGCGGGGCGATTGCCCATTCCACTAAATCCGGGGTGTGCGACCGGGCCTTTGAGAACGACATCGAAGCGTTGTTGATGCTGCGGCGGTTTATCAACTTCCTGCCGCCGAACAACAAGGAAAAGCCGCCCCATCGGCCCACGCCCGATCCGGCGGATCGCGAAGATTTCTCGCTCGATACCCTGATCCCCGACAATAACAACAAGCCTTACGACATGAAGGAGTTGATCCTGAAGGTCGTGGACGATGTTGATTTCTTTGAGGTGCAGCCGGAAAACGCCAAGAACATCATCACCGGCTTTGCCCGGATGGACGGCTGGCCGGTGGGGATCGTCGCCAATCAGCCGATGGTGCTGGCTGGCTGTCTGGACATCAAATCGTCGATCAAGGCCGCCCGGTTTGTGCGGTTCTGCGATGCCTTCAACATCCCGATCATCACCTTCGTTGACGTGCCCGGCTTCATGCCCGGCACCGCCCAGGAATACGGCGGCATCATCAAGCACGGCGCCAAGTTGCTCTATGCGTTCGCCGAATGCACCGTCCCCAAGGTCACGGTCATCACCCGCAAGGCGTATGGCGGCGCGTATGACGTGATGAGTTCCAAGCACCTGCGCGGCGATGTCAATTTCGCCTGGCCGACCGCGGAAATCGCAGTGATGGGGCCGAAGGGCGCGGTGGAAATCATCTTCCGCCAGGACATCGGCGATGCAGCCAAGATCGCCGATCGCACCGAGGAATACCGCAAGAAATTCGCCAATCCGTTTATTGCCGGCCATCGCGGTTTCATCGACGACGTGATCATGCCCCACGGCACCCGCAAGCGCATCTGCCGCTCTCTGGCGATGCTGCGGGATAAAGAACTCGAAAATCCGTGGCGCAAGCACGGCAACATTCCGCTGTAATGGGGGTGGGACGCATGTTCAAGAAAATTCTGATCGCCAATCGCGGTGAAATTGCCTGCCGCGTGATCAAAACCGCCCGCAAGATGGGCATCAAGACCGTCGCCGTCTATTCCGAGGCGGACCGGGACGCGCTGCATGTGGAAATGGCCGACGAAGCGGTGCTGATCGGCCCGCCGCCGACCGCGCAAAGCTATCTGGTTATGGAGCGCATTATCCAAGCCTGTAAGGATACCGGAGCCGAAGCAGTACATCCCGGCTACGGTTTCCTGTCGGAACGCGCCGCGTTCTGCGAGGCGCTGGAAAAGGAAGGGATCGCGTTTATCGGCCCGAAGGTGAAAGCCATCAACGCGATGGGCGACAAAATCACCTCCAAGAAACTGGCCAAAGAAGCCGGGGTCAGCACCGTGCCCGGCTACACCGAAGTCATCAAGGACGCCAAAGAGGCGGTCGAGATTGCGGGGGGTATCGGCTATCCGGTGATGATCAAGGCCAGCGCCGGCGGCGGCGGCAAGGGAATGCGGGTCGCCTGGAACGATGCCGAATGCCTCGACGGCTTCGAGCGTTCCAGTAATGAAGCCCGCTCCTCGTTCGGCGATGATCGGGTGTTCATCGAGAAGTACATCGAAGAGCCGCGCCACATCGAAATTCAGGTGATGGGCGACAGCTTCGGCAACATCGTCTATCTGGGCGAGCGCGAATGCTCGCTGCAACGCCGTCATCAGAAAGTGATTGAAGAAGCGCCGTCGCCGTTTCTGGACGAAGCAACCCGGAAAGCGATGGGTGAACAGGCGGTGGCCTTATCCCGGGCAGTGGATTACCAGTCCGCTGGCACTGTGGAATTTATCGTCGATTCCAAGCGCAACTTCTACTTCCTGGAGATGAACACCCGCTTGCAGGTCGAGCATCCGGTCACCGAATACATCACCGGGCTGGATTTGGTCGAGTTGATGATTCGGGTTGCAGCGGGTGAGCCACTGCCGATCACCCAAGCGGATGTCAAGCTCAAGGGCTGGGCGATTGAATCGCGGGTTTATGCCGAAGACCCGTTCCGCAACTTCCTGCCGTCGATTGGCCGGCTGGTCAAGTATCTGCCCCCCAAGGAAAGCGAAGTGGTGCGGGTCGATACCGGCGTCTACGAAGGCGGCGAAGTGTCGATGTATTACGACCCGATGATCGCCAAGCTGGTCACTTATGGTTCGACCCGCGACCGCGCCATCGCCCACATGCGGGACGCGCTGAATGAGTTTTTCATTCGCGGCGTGGCGCATAACATCAGCTTCCTGGCGGCGCTGATGGTGCATACCCGGTTCATGACCGGGCGGATCAGCACCAACATGATCGCCGAGGAGTATCCGAACGGCTTCCATGCTGCTGATGTGCCGCATGACGATCCGGCGTTGTTAATCTCGGTCGCGGCGTTCATTCACCGCCGCTACATGGATCGCGCCGCCCGCACCAGCGGTCAGTTGCTCGGCCACGAGCGCAAGGTCAAAAATGATTGGGTGATCCTGATGGGCGGCCATCAGCATCCGACCCATGTTGACCCGGCGGACGGTGGTTATGATGTCGAGTACATGGGCGAGACCTATCAGGTTCGCAGCGACTGGCAGTTCGGCCAGCCGCTGTTCAAAGGGACCTTGAACGGTGCCGAAATCTGCATTCAGGTGGAGCGCCGTGACATGGTCTACCGGCTGTTCCATTGGGGATCGCAGGCTGATGTGATGGTGCTGTCGCCGACGGTCGCCGAGTTGCAGAAGCTGATGCCGGAAAAAGCCGCTGCGGATATGTCCAGGTATCTGCTGTCGCCGATGCCGGGTCTGCTGACCAAGCTGATGGTGCAATTGGGCCAGGAGGTCAAGGCCGGCGAAGACTTGGCAGTGATCGAAGCAATGAAGATGGAAAATGTGTTGCGGGCGGATCATGACGCCAAAGTGACCAAGATTCTGGCCGCGCCGGGCGACAGTCTGGCAGTGGATCAGGCGATCATGGAATTTGATTGAGCTGACGGCGAATCGGCCCTCCTGCCGATTCGCGGTTTAAGTCTGGTCAAACCAGCCCGGGCCGCAAACCCGGGCTGTGTTTTTTCCAGGGCCAGTCGGAACTGGATCGATTAGCAAAAGAACGCCCGGAACGGGATGGGGGAAAAGGATGACGGAAGATCAGGCGAAGTGTTTGCCGGGCTTGAAATAGCCTGGGTCACTATGCCCAGTCGGGAATGTGACGACAGGGAATCAACGCCCATTAAAAAAACCGCCCCGGTTTCCCAAGGGCGGCTGAAATTGACAATCATCAAAATTATTATGGGAAGACCAGTGTGGGGGCGTGTCGTGTGGACGGGTACTGCGCACACTATTGACGCAGGTTTCCGTACAGGTGGGTCAGGAGGTCAAGGCCGACAAAGAACTGGCGGTCATCGAAGCGTTGAAGATGGAGAACGTGCTACGCGCCGAGCAGGACACCAAAGTCTTGAAGATTACAGCGGCGGCTGGCGACAGTCTGGCGGTCGATCAGGCGATGATCGAGCTTGAGTGATCGGTTGACGGCAAACGGGTGGTCTTTGCCCATTCGTTGTTTCATCATCTTGAGTATTCAAAAGCTGATTATTCCTGTGCATGATAAAAATCAATAAGTTGTATTAAGGTCGGACTGAAGCCGCACTAGAAATCAGGCGAGACTGAATTCTGCTGCCGGAGGCTCGTAATGACGTTGTCTATGCGATTAGCTACACTGAGGATCATCATGATGGAGATCCAGATATGCACACATCTGCTGAATCGTCGGTAAAACGTCACACCCTGAATATCCGCATCAGACCCGAAGATCGCGGATTGATCGACCGGGCAGCATTGGCGCGTGGTAAGAACCGTACCGATTTTATTCTTGAGGCGGTGCGCGCAGCGGCTGAAGAGGCATTGCTGGATCAGGCGATGCTGCGGGTTACCCCGGAGGTCTATACCGAGTTTATTGCCCGGCTGGATCAGAACCCACAACCCAATGCTGGCCTGCGTAAAACCATGACAACCCCAGCACCTTGGGAAAGTCCGTGACGCTGGCGTCCCCGGTCCCCCTGACGAAAGACCATGATGTCGCTGGATTCACCTGTGGAATTGCAAGTCTGGATGCCTGGCTGAAAACCCGGGCGTTAAAAAATCAGATGACTGGGGCTTCTCGCAGCTATGTCGTTTGTGAAGGGGTATGCGTGGTGGCCCACTATGCACTTGCCTCCGGCGCAGTAGCGATCAGTACGGCACCGGGCGCTTTCCGCCGGAATATGCCTGATCCCGTTCCCGTCGTCGTATTGGGGCGGCTGGCTGTGGACACATCATTACACGGTGTTGGTTATGGACGCGCATTGGTGCGCGATGCCGGATACCGGATGATTCAAGCAGCAGATACCATTGGCATTCGCGGAATAATCGTGCATGCGCTTTCACCGCAAGCCAAAGCATTCTACGAGCGGGTGGGTTTTATTCCATCTCCGCTGGATCCTATGACGTTGATGATTACCGTCACCGATCTGAAGGCGTGTCTGTAATCATCCACTCACCCCAATCGGATCCTGAGCGCATTTGGCATCCTGGTCTGAGGGCTTTGACCCCGACTTGACCCGGCAAAGGCGGAGACGGCTATTGAAGTATCTGCTGTCGCCAATGCCCGGTCTGCTCACCAAGCTCATGGTGCAATTGGGCCAGCAGGTCAAGGCGGGCGAGGATTTGGCGGTGATCGAAGCGATGAAGATGGAAAATGTGCTGCGGGCCGATCTGATCACAGGAGAATTTAGAGGAGGAAATCATTGGTATTACTTTTCCAGAAAAGACCCGGAACACACGGAAAAAGATCAGGCATTGGACAAAAATGCCACTCAGACCAACGCTGCTATTAATGCCTCGGCCGCCTGTTCCGCCAATAACGTCGCCTCATCGTCATTGAGAATGTAGGGCGGCATAAAATAAAGTGTGGTTCCCAGTGGCCGCAACAGCACTTCCCGATTCAGCGCCTCACGGTAAAAGCGCAGCCGGAAATCGGGATCCTCAGTGGCAATATCCACCGCCCAAATCATCCCGGTATGGCGGAAATGCCGCGCCTGCGAATGGCTCGCCAGCGATTGCAGCAATGCGGTGAAACGTTCGGCAAACCGGCGATTGCGCTCCAGCACGTTGTCTTCGGCGAAAATATCGAGGGTCGCCAGCGCCGCCCGACTGGCCAGCGGATTACCGGTGTAGGAATGGGAATGGAGAAAGCCACGAATCACCGCATCATCGTAAAAAGTGGCGTACACCGGATCGGTAGTGAGTACCACCGATAACGGCAGATAACCGCCGGTCAGGCCCTTGGACAGGCAGAGAAAATCAGGACGAATCCCCGCCTGCTCATGGGCGAACAGTGTCCCGGTGCGGCCAAACCCGACCATGATCTCATCGCAGATCAGGTGAACCTGGTAACGGTCGCAAAGCATCCGGGCCAGCCGCAGATACTCCGGGTCGTACATCACCATCCCGCCCGCGCCTTGCACCAGTGGTTCCACGATCAGGGCAGCGATGGACTCATGGTATTCGGCCAGATGCTGTTCCAAACCGGCAGCGGCGCGCCGGGCGACATCGGCGGCGGTTTCGCCCGGTTGCGCTTGACGGGCATCCGGCGAAGGTACGGTTTCGGCCTGGCGCAACAGCGGCGCGTAGGCATCCTTGTACAGCGCCACATCGCCAACGCTCAGAGTTCCCAAGGTTTCGCCGTGATAACTGCCGGCCAGGCACAGAAACCGGTTTTTCGCCGACTGGCCTTGGTTGCGCCAGGTGTGGAACGACATTTTCAGGGCGATTTCGACCGCTGAAGAGCCATCCGAGGCATAGAAACAGTGGCCGAGCGTATTGCCGGTCAGCGCCGCGAGCCGTTCCGACAGCTCCACCACTGGCGCATGAGTGAAACCGGCCAGAATGACGTGCTCCAGCCGATCCAGTTGCTCCTTGATCTCCGCATTGATCCGCGGGTTGGCGTGACCGAACAAATTGACCCACCACGAACTGATCGCGTCCAGATAACGCCGCCCGTCGAAGTCATACAGCCACGGACCCTGCCCACGGGCAATGGCGATCAGCGGCAAATCGCCGGCATCGTGCTGCTTCATCTGGGTGCAGGGATGCCAGAGCGCAGCCCGGCTACGGTGAGTCCAGTCAGGATGAGTCATTATTGTTATGGCCGGTCAAACTGGCTGGATAAGACTTCAGGTAGTGATTGAAAGCCGGGCCGGGCAAAGTAATAACCCTGGAACAATTCAATGCCGAAATCCTGAAGCAGGCTGAATTCCTCAACGGTTTCAATTCCCTCAGCGATAACGGTGACCGACAGTTCCCGGCAGACCTGCAAGACGCCCCGGACGATAACCTGACGGATACGATCCTGATCGATATTTCGAATCAGCGCCATATCCAGTTTCAGAAGATCACTGTGAATATCAGCCAGCAGATTCAGACCGGCATACCCAGCGCCAAAATCATCAATAGCCGTTTTAAACCCACGTTTCTTGTAATAATTAACAATTTCGCGGACATGATTTAAATCATTAATCTTCTCGCTTTCTATAATCTCGAAAATGATTTTTTCGATAGGAAACCCGAAAGTTTCAGCGGCTTCAAGCGTGGTGCGAATACACCGTTCCGGACGGTAAACGGCATTAGGCATGAAGTTGATACTGAGCAATGATTGCATACCTAGATCAGCGGCTAGTTGAATGGCTTTGATTCGACAATGTTGATCAAACTGATAGCAGTTTTGATCATTAACATGAGAAAAAATATGACTGAATGGTTCATTATTCAAACCACGCGCTAGCGCTTCATAAGCAAAAACGGATCGGGTCGTACTATTAACAATGGGTTGAAACGCCATCGTGAAATCAAAGCTCAATTCGGGCGCATTAACACACTTCACGCAACCGGAAGAACGATGGTCTTTCTCAGTATTCATGACGAGTTGCTCCGTTCAAAAATTTTCGAGGTAGCGCACCCGGTGCGCTACACAATTCAGGACGATTTCAAACTCCATGCAGACCAAGATTTTCAAACAGCGCGTTATCCCGCTCCATCTGCGGATTGCTGGTAGTCAGCAGGTGATCGCCGTAGAAAATCGAGTTGGCCCCGGCCAGAAAGCACAGAGTCTGTTCGGTCTCATTCATCTGTTCCCGTCCGGCTGACAGCCGAACATAACTGCGCGGCATAGTGATCCGGGCGGCGGCGATGGTGCGGGCGAACTCGAAAATGTCCACCGCTTCGCTGCCGGCCAGCGGGGTGCCGGGAATCGGCACCAGATTGTTGATCGGCACGGACTCCGGCGGCGGATCGAGATTAGCCAGCTTGGCGATCAGGCTGGCGCGATGGCGGCGGTTTTCACCCATCCCGACAATCCCGCCGCTGCACACTTTCAATCCCGCCGCCCGTACCTTTTTCAAGGTATCGAGCCGATCCTGATAGGTGTGGGTGGTGACCACATCGCCGTAAAACTCCGGGGCGGTGTCGAGATTATGGTTGTAGTAATCCAGCCCGGCGGATTTTAACTGTTCGGCCTGACCATCCTTGAGAATGCCGAGGGTAACGCAGGTCTCCAGCCCCAGCGCCTTGACCTCCTGCACCATCGCCATCACCGCTGGCAAATCCTTTTCGCGCGGGCCGCGCCAGGCCGCGCCCATGCAGAACCGGCCCGCACCCTGATCCTTGGCTGCCTGCGCCGCCGCCAGCACTTGTTCGGTGGACAGCAGGCTTTGAATCTCCAGCCCGGTCTGATAGCGCTTGGACTGCGAGCAATAGCCGCAATCCTCGGAGCAGTTGCCGGTCTTGATCGACAGTAGGGTGGAACGCTGAATCGCATTGGGATCAAAATTCGCCCGCAGAGCCTGCTGCGCCCGGAACAGCAGATCGGCGAAGGGCAATTCATACAGCGCCAGCACCGCGTCCACGTTCCAGGTCGGGACAGGACGGAGCGGCGGCTTGACGGAAGGGGCGGACTGCGAAGCAAGAGCGGCGTTGGTCATGGATTCAGTACTCAGGACGGTGTGGAAAAGAGTCAGGGGCGGCAGTCGGGGTCAGTGGCGGGTGAGACGCGATACTCAAGGTCAAAGTTAACCCTCTGGCGGTCTCCCGCTCCTTAATCAAGGTTGGATTAAGATAACATTCCCGGCTTGAAAAACTACCCAACTCACTGGCGGGTTATCGCGGCCACTGAACCCCTCCGAGAACTCAACCGAGTTCGCCGCAATCCGGGTTGGCCGGAGTCCGAATCCACCTTGACGATCCAAACCGATGACCCCCATCCGCACCTGCTTTGCGCTGTTCCTGATCATCATCGCTACCGCTGCATGGGCGGAGGATCGCCCACCCATCCTGATCGGCATCGACGCTGAATTCGGCGTGGTCAACAGCACCTCGGCGCAGGCGATCCGCTTGGGCGCGCAGATTGCGATGGATGAAATCAACGCGGCGGGCGGAGTGCTAGGCGGTCGCTCGCTGGCGCTGGTGGAAAAAGACGACCGTTCGGTGCCGGCACGCTTTATCAGGAATCTCCGGGAGTTCGCCGCCGACCCCAACGTCATCGCCGTACTGTGTGGCCGGTTCAGCCCGGTGGTGGTCGAAGCGCTCCCGGACATTCATCAGCTCCAAATCCCGCTGCTCGATCCCTGGGCCGCTGCTGACGTTATTACTACGCACGATTTCCGCCCGAATTATGTGTTTCGCCTTTCACTGCGGGACACCTGGGCCATGCAGGTCATGGTTCGCTACGCTCAACAGCGCGGTGTGCGCCGGATCGGTCTGCTGGTACCCAACACCGAATGGGGACGCAGCAACCTGAGAGCCGCTGAAGCTCTTAAAGAGGCCGATCCCCAGGTCACTTTGGTCGATACCCAATGGTTCAATTGGGGTGACTCCTCGCTGCTGAATCCCTACCAGGCCCTCATAAAAGCCGGGGCGGAAGCCGTGATCTTTGTCAGTAACGAGCGGGAAGGCGTCATTTTGATCAAGGAAATCGCGGCGCTCCCCAAAGATCAGCGCCTGCCGATCATCGCCGCTTGGGGGATTACCGGCGGAAATCTGTTTCAGAATGCCGGTTCAGCCCTCAATGCCATCGACCTGGCGGTGGTGCAAACCTATTCTTTCATTGGTGCTGATGACCCGGTGGCGCAGCGGGTGGTACAGGCCGCCCGGCGCTATGGGATTGACGGTCCCCGACGGATCCCGGCCCCGGTCGGCGTCGCTCACGCCTATGATCTGATCCGCATTCTGGCCCGCGCTATCCAGATTGCTGGTTCCACCGACCGAAACGCGGTGCGCGATGCACTGGAAAAAGTGACCGACTATGCCGGACTGGTTAAAACCTATCCACAGCCCTTTACCGCCGACCGGCATGATGCCTTGTCGCCGCAGGAGGTGTTCATGGCGCGTTATGCCGACGACGGGGCCATTGTCCGCATCGATCCGTAATAAACCGGGCCGGAGGTGAGCGTGGTTTTTAACCGGATACGCGGCTGGATCAATCGCCGGCTGGAGCGGCGGATTGCCACCTATTCAGTGGTGACGATTCTCGGTCTCAGCCTGATCGTTGGCTCGATGTCGTTCGTGGCCAACCTTGGGCTGATCCGGCAGCACCAGCGCAGTGAGCTTGAGGGCCGACTCGAGCGGATTGTGGCGCGACTGGATGACAAAGCGGATGTTTTTGTGCGCCACGTCCAGGATCTGGCGAAAAATTCGGTGGTGTTCAGCGCCTTGCTCGATTCGAGTGGGCGGAACATCTATCTGCTGCCGTTCTTTGCCGATTATCAGTTTCCGTTCGACGAACCCCACGGTCTGGCTTTGTGTGATTTCGAGGGGAAACTGCTGGCTGAACGGAAGTTGCACCCGGTTGGCTGCCTCACCGATCTGTCGCAAAGTCGAGCGGTAATCGACGCCGAACAACCGCAGGCCGTGATCGTCGTCCTCCATCAACAACCCCATCTGGCGCTGTTCCAGCCGGTGTTCTATCCCGGCACCGGTCGGGCCGAGGGCTATCTTCTCGCGACGCTGGATTTACCCGCGCTGATCGCCGAAAAGTATCTGACCGGATCGAACGCTACCCTGACGCTCCGCTTGACCGATCACCGGCCTCCGTTTGCGGTCCGGGCCGGTGCCATCATCACCCCCTCGGCATCGAGCGATGAGCAGCCGATCCGCCCCCTGTTCGCCAAAGGCCCGTTCGCTAGCGCAGGATTAACCCTGGCTCTCGATGAACCCGGCCATTTTTTCACCGGCATCACACCCCTGCTGGTGGGCTATGGGCTGGGTACGCTGGCGCTGCTGGCGCTGGCGCTACTGTTGTCGCATCTGTTGGCCCGCCGACTGGCCGAACCGTTGCTGATGCTGAATCAGGCCGCCCGCCGCATTGCGGTCGAAGGGCCTGCCGCGGGATTAGCGGCGATCCAGCGCACCGATGAGGTCGGCGAACTGGCGGTGTCCTTCAATCAGATGATTGCCGCTTTGCGCCAGGCTCAGGAGAGTCTGGAGGCGCAAGTTCAAGCGCGAACCGAAGAACTCCGGCAGGCGCTGGTCAAGGTCGAACACAGCGAAAAACAGACCCGCGTCATTCTGGATTCGGTGTCTTACCAAATTGCAGTGCTGGACCGTGATGGCGTGATCGTGGTGGTCAACGAACCTTGGCGGCGTTTTGCGCTGGAGAACGGGACCGAACCGCTGCAACCAGCGCAGCGCGTGGCAGTGGGCGTCAATTATCTGGGAGTGTGTCAGGAAGCCGTCGGCAGATGGGAAAAAGAAGCTATTGCGGCCCATGCCGGGATTAAAGCGGTGCTGGCCAGGCGACGGTCACATTTTGCTCTTGAATACCCCTGCCACTCACCGTATGAGCAACGCTGGTTCCTCATGCGGGTGACTCCCCTGGATGTGGAGGAGGGCGGGGTAGTCATCGCCCACGCTGACATCACCGAGCGCAAGGAAGCAGAACGGCTGCTCACCGCTCAACGCGATCTGCTCCTCGCGTTGGATCAGGCGGATACGCCGGTAATTGCCATGCAGGCGATTCTTGACACCGCATTGAGTTTCTCCGGCGTAGACAGCGGCGGTATCTACGAGGTCGATCCGAATAACGGCGATCTGGCGTTGCGGGTCCATCACGGGCTTACCGCTGCTTACATTGCCGCAGTGCAGACCCGCGCCGGGGACTCTCCGGGCGCGATGCTGGTCCGCGCCGGTCAGTCGCATTACAGTTTCACCAACCCGGTGTACCCGGAACTACCCGACTTCATCAAGGCCGAGGGTCTGCGCGCCTACGCGATCATTCCGATCCTGCATCATGGTCAAGCGGTCGCCTGTTTTAATCTGGCTTCGCATCAGGGCGAAACGATTCCGCTAACGACCTGCCAAGCGCTAGAAACTCTGGCGCTGGAACTGGGCGGAGTCCTTACCCGGTTACAAACCCAGGCCGAACTTGACAAACAGCGGGTCAACCTGAGCGCGGTGTTCGATACCCTCGAAGACTTCCTGTTCATCCTTGAT
>Ga0316607_1000672_pt1 | contig 11637 bp, 12 predicted proteins | sample MIS2016062E_MG_FD_207674 | JGI IMG/M metagenome (GOLD analysis project Ga0316607, IMG submission 207674) | Microbial mat bacterial communities from Middle Island sinkhole, Lake Huron, Michigan, United States - MIS.2016.062E | ecosystem: Environmental > Aquatic > Freshwater > Lake > Sediment...
ATTTAGTAGATACAAATTTTCTAATCCATACTGATCAGCGCAATCCAGTAGTTGAACCATTTCTTAATGAAAATATTGCAATTTCATTTATTTCAGAGATGGAATTATTAGGTGTTTTTAGTATTTCAAAAAGTAAAAAAGCCAGTATGCAACGAATTATTAATGAGTGTTATGTTCTTGAAATGAATCAATCAATAAAAATAGTTGCTATCGACCTCAAACAAAAATACAAACTCAAATTACCTGATGCTATCATCGCTGCAACTGCTATTCATTATAATTTAATGTTTATAACATCTGATGCAGATTTTAAATCAATAAAAGAATTAGAATTGATTTATCTTGAAAAATAATATTGAAAATTAGAAGTTAGCTGTAAAAAACTTGAAAAACCCAGTTTCATTCATTTGAAATGGGTTTTTTGTTTTAAAAATATTTTCAATCTTTTTGTAATTTTTTTGAAATTCCCAAATTCAAATGAATCGAATTTGGGATTTTTTTTGGATTCTTGTTCTAAAAAAAATCATTACATTTGTTCGAATACTTAAACTTTGCATTATGACCATTGTAATCAAAAAAGGAGCTACAAAAGAAGAAGTAGAAAAATTGCTTTTGAAGGTAAAAAAAAAACCTGTAGGATTAAGAAGATTTCTCGGCAAACCAATTTTAGACACAAAAGTTGATGCAGTAGATTTTCAAAAGCAATTGCGAAATGAATAGCACTAATTTTAAATTAGCCGATACCAATTTCTTAATAAATGTTTCACAAGACAATCCAATTGTTTATCCTTTTTTGGATATTGATATTTGCATTTCGTTTATTACAGAAATTGAATTGCTAGGCGTTTTTAGCATCAACAAAACACAAAAAAGTAATGTTCAAAAAATGTTAAATTCTTGTTTTGTTATGGAAATGAATCCAGAAATTAAGCAAATAACTATCAACCTCAAACAAAAATACAAACTCAAATTAGCAGATGCTATCATAGCTGCAACCGCTATTCATTATAATTTAATGTTTATAACATCGGATGCAGATTTTAAATCAATAAAAGAATTAGAGTTGATTTATCTTGAAAAATAATACTCCAAATTAGTAGTTAGCTTTAAAAAACTTGAGAAACCCCGTCCCGATATTTCGGGACGGATTTTTTGGTTTTAAATAGAAGATTTAATTTCTTTGATAATACTCTTGTGATAGGAAACACAATCTGGAAACTCCAATAACAATTCATTGATTTCATCAATATCAAATTTGTAAGGTTCTAAATTTTCAAAATCATACCATTCATCCATCTCCTCATAACTAGGATGTTTTTTGTCTTGCATTATTTCTAAGATATCGGCATAACCCCAAACACCACCACAATCTTCTATCGGACAAGCATTGGCACCTTTGATGCAAAAAGGCAATTGGGGCAATTCTATTTCTGGGAATACCTTCTGAACATCAACTTTGTGTTCCCATCCATCACCAAAATCGTATTCATAAGTAATAGTGTCCTTTGGATTTTCAAGGAAGCCTTTGAGTTTGGTTTTTGAAATATCTAAAACAGTATTAAAATTAAAAAAAGGATCATTTGAAGGAATTCCAATTTCTAAATCCCTACCTTTTCTAAATGCAAAAAGGTGCGAAGTATCCCAACCCATTACTTCCTGAATGGCTGCGTGAAGTTCTACAAAACCCGAGTTGGCGGGAAAATAAAAAGTTCTGAAAATAGTGGGTTTGAAGTTTTTTAGAGCTACTTTTATTTGAAGAACGTTTTTGAATTTTGGCATTTTTTTAGTGGATTTATGTGAAACCAAATTTAATAAAATTTTTGCAATCTATTTGTAACTTTTTTGCAACAACAAACGTATAACCATTTGTACACTTAAAAATTGAGGAGACAAAAATATGAGACAACTTAAAATCACCAAGCAGGTAACCAATCGTGAAACTGCATCATTAGACAAGTACTTACAGGAAATTGGAAAAGTGGATTTGATCACTGCCGATGAAGAAGTAGAATTGGCACAAAAGATTAAAGCTGGCGATCAAAGAGCTTTAGAGAAATTGACCAAAGCCAATTTGCGTTTCGTGGTTTCGGTGGCCAAACAATACCAAAATCAAGGTTTAACACTGCCCGATTTGATCAACGAAGGAAACTTAGGTTTGATAAAAGCCGCTCAACGTTTTGATGAAACACGTGGTTTCAAATTCATTTCGTATGCCGTTTGGTGGATTCGTCAATCGATTTTACAAGCTTTGGCAGAGCAATCTCGTATCGTTCGTTTGCCTTTGAACAAAATTGGTTCTATCAATAAAATCAATAAAATGTATGCTTTGTTAGAGCAATCTAACGAAAGACCACCAACAGCTGAGGAAATTGCCAAAGAATTGGATATGACCGTAAATGACGTAAGAGAATCTATGAAAAACTCGGGTCGTCATCTTTCGATGGATGCGCCATTGGTTGAAGGAGAAGATTCAAACCTTTACGATGTATTGCGTTCTGGCGAATCTCCAAATCCAGACCGAAACTTAATTCAGGAATCATTACGCACCGAAATCGAGCGTTCATTGGAAACATTGACTCTAAGAGAAGCCGATGTAGTTCGTTTGTATTTTGGTCTTGGCGATCAACATCCAATGACATTAGAAGAAATAGGAGAAACTTTCGATTTGACTCGCGAACGTGTTCGTCAGATTAAAGAAAAAGCCATTCGCAGATTGAAACATACTTCAAGAAGTAAAATATTAAAAACCTATCTTGGGTAAATTCCAAAAAACAAATTCCAAAAAACAAATTCCAAAAAACAAATCCCAAAAAACAAATCCCAAACTCATATTTTTGGAATTTGGAATTTCAAATTTTGGATTTTTAACGCTAACGACGGTCTGATTAACTGTTCGTTTTTTGATTGATGATCTGCCTGTCGGCAGACAGGTTGAAACCTCGGCTGATTACCGAGGTTTTATTTTTTGCAGGGCAAATAAAACTTCGGTCTGTTCGCTATCGCTCGGGTGTCCGAGGTTTTATTTTTAGCCCCCTAACTCCCGAAAAGTCGGGACGGGCTCCCGAAGGGGGAACTTGCAACTTTGATTAAATTCTTAGATAATTTTGCAAAAACATTGGGGTTAAAATTCTACTTTTGCTTAAATAATTTAACTGCTTTATGAAGAATACACTCATCGCGCCATCAATCCTTGCTGCTGATTTTGCTAATTTACAACGAGACATCGAAATGATTAATAATTCTGAAGCCGATTGGTTTCATATTGATATTATGGATGGTGTTTTTGTTCCTAATATTTCCTTTGGAATGCCAGTTTTAGCTGCCATCACAAAACACGCCAAGAAAACCATAGATGTGCACTTGATGATTGTTGATCCTGATAGATACATTAAAACTTTTGCCAAATTAGGAGCCAACATATTATGCGTTCATTATGAAGCTTGTCCGCATTTGCATAGAACTTTACAAGCCATCAAAACAGAAGGAATGAAGGCTGGTGTTGCCTTAAATCCACACACTAATGTCGATTTATTAGAAGATATCATCAATGATATCGATATGGTATTAATAATGAGTGTGAATCCTGGTTTTGGGGGACAATCGTTCATCGAAAACACCTATTCTAAAGTTGAAAAACTAAAAGCACTGATTTCTCGAAAAGGAGCAAATACCATTATCGAAATTGACGGTGGTGTCACCAATAAAAATGCAAAACAATTAGTAGAAGCTGGTGCGGATGTTTTGGTAGCCGGAAGTTTTGTTTTTAAAGCTGAAAACCCGATTGAAACTATTGCTGATTTGAAGAAATTGAAGTGATTTAAACTTTTTCCAAAATTATTTCTCTTTCATATGTAGATATTTATTGTTTTTTATCGGTCATATGTAATTCGCATATCTTCATTGGTGTTTGCGACCAATTTTAGGTCATGCTCATTTCCTACAACAAACTCAAGATAATTATTCTTTCAAGAAATCTAAATTTCGAATTATCCCAGAATATTTAGCTCTTTTGATTGGAGAATTTTTAAAAACAGCATTAAATGTTTCTTCTGTAAGTTCTGTCCAATCTTTTTTGGTCATCGATAGTACTTCTGGGTTGGGATTGAAAAGTGGCTCCGAATGTGGTTTAGAAAATCGATTCCATGGACACACATCTTGGCAAATATCGCAGCCAAAAATCCAATCCTCGAACTTGCCTTTCATTTCTAGAGGAATAATTTCTTTGAGTTCAATGGTAAAATAGGAAATACATTTGCTACCGTCAACGATATATGGAGCAACTATCGCTTCGGTAGGACACGCATCAATACAAGCGGTACAAGATCCGCAATGGTCGGTTGTGGCTTGGTCGTATTCTAATTCTAAATCAATAATCAATTCTCCAATAAAATAAAAAGAACCTACTTTTTGGGTCAATAAATTACTGTTTTTACCCATCCAACCCAAACCACTTTTTGCCGCCCAGGCTTTATCCAATACTGGTGCAGAATCTACAAAAGCACGACCCGAAACTTCGCCAATATTCGATTGAATTGAATTCAGTAATTCCTTTAGTTTTTCCTTGATGACAAAATGGTAATCTTGACCGAAGGCATATTTTGAAATTTTAAAAGAATCTACCTCTGTGCTTTGGGACTGAAATTCAGATGGATAATAATTCAACAAAAGTGAAATCACACTTTTGGCATCATCAACTAACAAAGTTGGGTTTAATCGTTTGTCAAAATTGTTTTCCATATAAAACATTTGACCGTTCATTTGGTTCTTTAACCAATGTTCCAATCGGGGAGCTTCATCTTCCAAAAACCCTGCTTTCGAAATGCCACAAGACAAAAACCCGAGGCGTTTGGCTTCGGATTTGATGAATTGGGTGTATTTTGAGTTAGTGGTTATGGGTTAGAAGTTATGGGTTAGAAAATAAAAATTGATATTGCTATTGCCATTGTCATTGAAATTGTCATTGAAATTGTCATTGAAAATCATATTAAAACAATCCTCCTTGAGTATTCAATTTGACTTTCCCCAAATGCTTATAAGCTTTCTCTGTCACTTCTCTTCCTCGTGGTGTTCGCATTATGAATCCTTCCTGAATTAAAAACGGCTCATAAACTTCTTCTATCGTTTCGCTACTTTCGGATACGGCTGTCGCCAAAGTAGATAAACCAACTGGGCCTCCTTTGAATTTATCGATGATGGTGTTGAGGATTTTATTGTCCATTTCGTCTAATCCGTGAGCATCGACATTTAAGGCTTTGAGTGCATAACGGGCAATTTCGATGTCGATAGTTCCGTTTCCTTTGATTTGTGCAAAATCACGAACCCGGCGAAGTAAAGCATTGGCAATACGAGGTGTTCCGCGGCTTCTGCCTGCAATTTCGATGGCGGCATCCAAAGAAATGGGCATTTTCAAAATGGAGGCACTTCGTTCAACAATCGTTGTTAAAAGTTCCGTAGTGTAATATTGTAATCGAGATGAAATTCCGAAACGGGCACGCATTGGAGCGGTTAATAATCCAGAACGTGTGGTTGCACCAATTAAGGTAAATGGATTCAAATTGATTTGGACAGTTCGAGCATTAGGACCCGATTCAATCATTATATCAATCTTGAAATCTTCCATTGCCGAGTATAAATATTCCTCGACAATTGGGCTCAAACGATGAATTTCGTCAATAAACAAAACATCTCTTTCTTCGAGATTGGTCAACAAACCAGCTAAATCTCCCGGTTTATCCAAAACTGGCCCCGAAGTAATTTTAATTCCCACTTGCAACTCATTGGCCAAAATATTTGCCAAAGTAGTTTTTCCCAATCCCGGAGGCCCGTGAAAAAGGGTATGATCAAGCGCTTCATTTCTTTGATTGGCTGCTTGAACAAATACTTTGAGGTTTTCCAGTATTTGATCTTGTCCTGCAAAATCATCAAAAGATAAAGGTCTCAATTTTTTTTCGAGATCTAGTTCTTCTGGATTGTAACCGTCATTTGTTGGGTCTAAATTTTCATTCATTTTACAAATATAGCAAACTTATAAGCAAATAAAAATGCCTTTCAAACCCGAAGTTTCGGAGGAAAGGCATTTTACTATTTTATATAAAAAAAAGATTAGTGATGTAACACTTCTTCTCCTTTTTTCATTGGAACATTTTGTGGCACAAAATCCTCTTCGTGTGCAGGATTACTGTAATCATAAGGCCAACGATGAACTTCTGGAATTTCGCCTGGCCAGTTGCCATGAATGTGTTCTACAGGAGCTGTCCACTCTAAAGTATTGGATCTCCAGGGGTTTTGAACTGCTTTTTTTCCATAGAAAATACTACTAAAGAAGTTGTACAAAAATACCAATTGGAATAATCCACCGATTAAAGCAAATGTTGTAATTAGAACATTTACATTTTGCAAATCATCAAATAACGGAAAGTTGGTGTTGGTGTAATAACGTCTTGGCAAACCTGCTAACCCAATGAAGTGCATTGGAAAAAACACACCATAAGCACAAACCGCTGTTACCCAAAAGTGAATATATCCTAGATTTTTATTCAACATTCGACCGAACATTTTCGGAAACCAATGATAGATTCCAGCAAACATTCCGTAGAGTGCAGAAATACCCATAACCAAGTGAAAGTGAGCTACAACAAAATAAGTATCGTGAACATTAATATCTAAAGTACTGTCTCCAAGAATAATACCGGTTAATCCTCCTGTAATAAAGGTAGAAACCAATCCGATGGAAAACAACATAGCGGGATTTAATTGCAAATTTCCTTTCCAGAGCGTAGTGATATAATTAAATGCTTTTACTGCCGAAGGAATTGCAATCAACAATGTAGTAAATGTAAATACAGATCCTAAAAACGGATTCATACCAGAAATAAACATGTGATGTCCCCAAACAATTGTCGATAAAAATGCGATTGCCAATATAGACATAATCATCGCTCTGTATCCAAAAATGGGTTTACGAGAGTTGGTAGCTATAATTTCGGAAGTAATTCCTAATGCAGGTAAAATGATAATATACACTTCTGGATGTCCTAAAAACCAAAATAAATGTTCAAACAAAACTGGCGAACCCCCTTGATAATGCAATACTTCTCCAGCAATATATATATCTGATAAGAAAAATGAGGTTCCAAAACTTCTGTCAAAAATCAATAGTAAAGCTGCTGATAATAGTACTGGAAATGAGATAACTCCAATAATCGCTGTTACAAAGAAAGCCCAAATCGTTAGTGGTAATCTGGTCATCGACATTCCCTTTGTTCTAAGATTGATTACGGTTACAATATAATTTAAAGACCCCATTAAGGAAGCAGCAATAAATATTGCCATAGAGACTAACCAAAGTGTCATACCTGTTCCAGAACCTGGTATAGCTTGCGGCAAAGCACTTAAAGGAGGATAAATTGTCCATCCCGCCGATGCTGGTCCAGCTTCAACAAACAATGAACAAAGCATAATTACACTAGAAAGGAAGAATAACCAATAGGAAATCATATTTAAAAATCCAGAGGCCATATCTCGAGCGCCAATTTGAAGCGGAATCAATAAATTACTAAAAGTTCCACTTAATCCAGCGGTTAAAACAAAGAATACCATTATGGTACCGTGAATGGTAACCAATGCCAAATAAATATCATTTGCCATTACACCATTGGGAGCAAATTTATCTCCTAATAATACATTAAATATTTTGAATGACTCCTCAGGCCAAGCCAATTGCATTCTGAAAAGCAATGACATAATTACCCCAACAACTCCCATTACAATCCCAGTAATCAGGTATTGTTTGGCAATCATTTTATGGTCTATACTAAAAATATATTTAGTAATAAAAGTGTCTTTATGATGGTGTTCGTGTGTATGTTCGTGAACTTCTGCTGACATATCTGTTTACTTTAAATTTATCTTGATTAATTATTTCATTGCCATTTTAACAATAGCCACAGTATCTTTTGCTTTTGTAGAATCTGTACCAACTCCCCCTTCAACAGGTTTTGGAGCATTGGCAGTTTTTACTTCCTGAACTAAAGTTGGTTTGTCGCTCAACCATTTTTTATAATCTTCTGGTGTATCAACAATCACTTTCATTTGCATATTGTAATGGGACGCTCCACAAATTTTATTGCAAAGCAATAGAAAATCAAATGTATAAGGATCAAGTGGAGCTTGACCATTAGCGACAAGTTCTTTGTTTTTGGCTTCACGCAAAGCATTAATACTTTTAACTTTCTCTACCATAAAAGGTTTTGATCGGTATTCTTCGGAAGTGTAAAGAGGTTCGAAAGCAAATTCGGTAACCATTCCTGGTACACAGTTCATTTGAGCTCTAAAATGAGGAAAAAAAGCAGAATGCAAAACATCTTGTGAACGAATCTTGAAATGTATCTTTTTTCCTTTTGGAATATGCAATTCCGAAACCACAATATCATCTTGTGCATTTGGATCGGACAAATCAACTCCTAAAGTGTTGACACCCTCTATTAATCTAACATTAGCTTTACCAAGAACATTATCGGCACCTGCATATCGTGCAGACCATTTGAATTGTTGTGCATACAATTCAATTTCGATAGTTTCTTCATCTTCATCAACAAACATAATATCAACCCAAGCATACAATCCATATCCAATTAAAACTGCTAAAACAATAGCAGGAATACCACTCCAAATTACTTCTAATTTATTGCTATCTGCAAAAAATAGAGCTTTATTCTCTTTTTTCCCTCTGTATTTAAAAGAAAAATAATGAACCAAAACTTGTGTAACTGCTTGCACAATAAAAATAAGAACCCAAGTAATATTCATCAAATTATCAACAGTTTCGCCGTGTTTCGATGCTGAAGTATGAAGTACTAATGGACCCCATTTTATCAATCCGTAGATTGTAAAAATATAGATAAAAGCAAGAAAACCAAACATCAAATAGCCTTGAGTATTGTTATCATCATCATTCGCTACTTGTGAATCATCGACTTTACCTACTTGAGTCAAATCAAATATCTTAGTCAACTGCCACAATGCAATAGATAAAAGAACTAAAACTAAAATTACCAACAAAATCTCCATATATAAATTACTTTTTAATAATTAGTACCCGAAAATAATAATAAAAAAACAATATTTAAAAAATGACAAATATCATATTTGCGCCAAAAATAACAAATTTAACCACACTAGCAAAACAAAATGTATTTATTGATTAAAAATAAATTGGCATTCCAGACTAGCAAAATAGGGGCTAAATTAAATTCAAATTTAAATCCCTTGATATACCAAATTATTCAAATTTTAAAAAACACAATAAATTCTTTAAAATAGAAAATATAATTATAAATGAGTGTAAAAAAAAGGCTGATTCAAAAAAAGTGAAACAGCCTTTAAATTATAAACTATTTGAATCCTAGTAATGAAAATGTTTACTTTCTTCAATAAATGGGTTTCGTTTTGGCAACAACGGTACTTTTGTCAATGCTGAAAAAACAACATAAATAAATAATCCAAAGAAGAACAGTACAGAAGCAATTTCTGAAACTCCAATAAACCACTGATCACCCACAGTTCCTGGCATAATCATATTGAAAAAATCAATATAGTGCCCTAATAAAATTACAGTCCCTGCCATTACAAGTATCCAAGAAATACGTTTGAAATCGGTATTAATTAATATCAATAATGGAAAAACAAAATTCATTACCACAGCTCCAAAGAATGGAAGGTTATACAATTCTATTCTTGTCTTGAAATAAGTAACCTCCTCTGGAATATTAGCATACCAAATTAGCATAAATTGTGAAAACCACAAATAAGTCCAAAAAACACTAAAACCAAACATAAATTTCGCTAAATCATGAATATGACTTGTGTTCACATGTTCTAAATATCCTTTTGATTTTAAGTATAGGGAAATCAAACAAATAGTAGTTACAGCACTTACTATAAAACTGGCGAAAACATACCATCCAAACAAAGTACTAAACCAGTGTGGATCGACAGACATAATCCAGTCCCAAGACATAATAGATTCGGTTACGATAAAGAACACTAAAAATCCAGCAGACATTTTGAAATTCTTTTTGTAATAACTATCATCTTTTGCTTCATCTTGTGCCAAACAATTTTTTCTTGAATAATATCGGTAAAGATTCCAACCTATCAAGAAAATAGCTGCTCTGATAATCCAAAATGGGAAGTTTAAATATCCCGACTTTGCTTCAATCAATTTGTCATGTGCCACTACTTCCGGATCTAACCAAACAAATAAATGATTGAAATGCAATCCGCAAAGTATCAAAAACACGAAGAAAATCACAGAACCAACAGGCAAATAAGCAGTTATTCCTTGCATTACTCTAAACAAAACTGGAGACCAGCCTGCTTGAGCCACTTGTTGAATGGCATAAAAAGCCAAAACACCAAGGGTAACTAACAAGAAGAAAATACAGGCAACATACAATGCAGCCCAAGGTTTGTTTTGCAATTGGTGTAAAACGTGTTCTAAATGTTCAGCGTGCTCTGCTTCGGCGTTTACTTTGTTTTCTTCAGTCCCTGCGTGCATTTCAGCTTCAGCATGAACTGGTGCTACTACAGCAGGAGCTTCAACTGAATCATTAACAACAGTTTCTGTATTAGTTGCTTCATTTGAAGCTTCTACTTTTGCAGTGTCATTCACAACCTGTGTTGCAGCATGATTCTCATTTGCTGGAGCGTGTGCTTCGACAGCTTGCGCTGCTCCGTGACTACTTCCGTGAGCGTCTGCAGCAAGGAGTTTCTCTACTGCTTGAATATCTTTGGGTGCATTATAAAAACCAAATCCAATTCCTAAAAGACCAACAGCCATTAAGATGAAAGAAAATGTTTTTAACTTACTTGAAAATGTATACATATCTATTACGATCAGTTTGTTCTACAATTATAATTTACTTTTAAGCTCCATCACATACGCTGAAACCATCCAACGCTCTTTTTTGCTCAGCTGATTGGCGTGCGAACCCATTAAATTAAGACCATACGTTTGAACATGAAAAATACTGCCTTCGTTTATGACCCTGTCTTTATAATTAGGAACTCCCAAAAATTTACCTTGAGTAACCAGTTTCCCTTGTCCGTTACCACCAACTCCATGACAAATGGCACAATAAATTTCATATAAAGCTTTTGCTTTTTCCATATCTTTTGCAGATAATGTTCCTAGTGGCGATTTCAAATTCGCTGCTTTAACGGCAATCAAAGCCTCAGGCGTATCTGGATACTCATACACTTCAAAACCTCTATTGATGCTTCCTTCCGCAGGAAGTTGCCCTTCTTTACCACCCTTAAAAACTTCGGCTTGAGAATAAGTATTGTAACTTACTGGCTCATACATATTTGGCATGTATTGATAGTTTGGTTGCGAATCGTCTTTACAAGACGAAACCAAAATAGTAATACCTACTAAAAGTGCTATTTTATATATGCTTTTCATATATTAATGCTTATCGATTACTTTAACTTCTACTGCTCCTGTATTTTCGAAAAAAGAAACCAATTCTTTTTCGTTATCGTTTACTGCTACTTCCATCAAAAAATGGTCATCGGTAGTACGAACATCTGGATTTTCTGCTTCTTTAAATGGCCACAATCTACTTCTCATATAGA
>Ga0316607_1000674_pt1 | contig 11632 bp, 3 predicted proteins | sample MIS2016062E_MG_FD_207674 | JGI IMG/M metagenome (GOLD analysis project Ga0316607, IMG submission 207674) | Microbial mat bacterial communities from Middle Island sinkhole, Lake Huron, Michigan, United States - MIS.2016.062E | ecosystem: Environmental > Aquatic > Freshwater > Lake > Sediment...
CCACCAAAACGCCAACACGCGCTCATTCATCTGAGTCAAGCCGCGTCAATCCACTCTTTAAAAAAATACTATCTGCTACCCAGAAAATCCCCTGTTTTCACCGCAGATAAAGACAGATAACGCTGATAAACGCAGATAAAGTAAGACACCCTTCCCGATAAAAGACCATCAACTGCTTCCTTCCTCTTCATGCTTCTTCCTTCGTGTCCTTCGCGTCTTCGCGGTTCAATAAAACTAATTCTTCCGGCTCAAAACGAGCCAAAAAAAGCCAAAGTACCATCAAAACGCCAACACGCGCTCATCTGAGTCAAGCCGCGTCAATCCACTCTTTGAAAAAATACTATCGGCGGTTAAAAAGAGAACTTTAACTCAAAACATGAAATCAAATCACAGCAATACAATCAATTTCAACTAACACATCCTTCGGTAAACGCGAAACCTCAACACAAGCCCGCGCCGGTGCAGTTTCCGCATCAAAATACTTGGCATAAACCGCATTCACAGCAGCGAAATCATTCATATCCTTAAGAAAAATCGTAGTTTTCACGACATCTAACCAAGTCGCGCCAGCTTCTGTTAAAATGGCTTCGAGATTTGCCATAACTTGTTGTGTTTGTTTAGCCACATCGTCAGTGTAGACAATATTGTTTAGTCTCAGGTCGATCGCAATTTGGCCAGCTACAAACATCATATTACCCGTAGCGACGATCGCTTGATTGTAAGGGCCCACTGGTGCCGGAGCTTTCTCAGTACGAATAATTTTGCGCGTCATAGATGTCACTCTCTTCGACAACATACTAGACGCTTGTTGAGAAGTTTGTTTGTTGTCGAGTTGGCGATTGGAGCCTCTTTGATCGCCTACGGGCTCGTAGATTTCTCCATCAGGCATTGTCGCACCAGTGAAGTCGGCATTTTTGATATTCCAACCATAGCTTTGAGCATCTGTCAAGTCGGCTTTCTGAAAGTTGGAATCCTCCAAATTTGCCCTAATCAAATTTGCTTTTTGAAGACTCGCTCTTTCGAGATTTGTCCCTTCCAGATCAGCTTTTTGCAAATTAGTCCCTGTGAGATTTGCTGCACTAAGATCCGCCTCAGCCAGATTCACCCCTGATAAGTTCAATGCTGACAGATTGACTCCTCGGAGTTTGGCTTTCTGGAGATTGGAATCTTCGAGACTAGCACCCTCTAACTTCACTTGACTCATTTCTGCTCCTGTCAAGTTTGCACCAGTCAAATTTGAATTGCTCAGATTTGCTCTATTCAAATTTGCGTTCTTCAAGGTGGCTTTAGTTAACAATACTGAGCTTAATTGAGCACCCCTCATGTTTGCATTGTTCAGCTTAGTATTACTCAAATCTGCCTTACTGAGGTTGGCCATACTCAAGTCAGCACCGCTGAGGTCTGCTAAACTGAAGTTGGCATTACCATAGGCCCCACTTAAGTTGGCTCCTAGCAGGGTTGCTCTACTGAAGTTTGCTCCTTGGAGGTTTGCATTGTTCAGATTTGCATTGTTCAACTCCGAACCTGTCAAATTTGCATTGTATAGGTCTATGCCGCTCAGGTTTGCTCCTTTGAGGTCTATCCCACTTAACTGTGCTCCCCGAAAGTCCCGTTGTCCGGCTGCGTATTTTTCTAAAAGTTCTTCAGTATCCATAAATAACCGATCGCCTTCTCGTTATACCCCACTTGACCAGCGTACCACCAAAACCCAACGGGCGATCGAACATCTGCGTTAATCCCCGTCAATCCACCTCTTTGACAAAATACTGCAAAAATACGATCTGCTACCCAGAAAATCCTCTGTTTTAACCGCAGATAAAGACAGATAACGCTGATTAACGCTGATGAATATCCAAATCTGCGTTAATCCGCGGCAATCCACCTCTTTGACAAAATACTGAAAAAATACTATCTGCGGTTAAAAATCCCCCTTTTTTAACCGCAGATCAACGCAGATAATCGCAGTTGAATTAGATACAGCAGATTCCACGTTTATGAAGTACACCCCTGATCGATCCCCCTAGGGACACTCAAGCGTGCCCTTCTTAGTGTCAACTTAAGCCTGAAACCCTTGAGAAATCTGGGTTTTACGCCAAGTCTAGATCCCCCTAAATCCCCCTTAAGAAGGGGGACTTTGAGAAGACTCCTGTCCCACCCCCTACTCCCCTTAAGAAGGGGGGCTAGGGCGTGTTTTCAAACTTTCCAATCAAACCCGGAGAGCCCCCTCGCATCCCCCTTAAAAAGGGAGTAGGGTGTGAGTAGGGGTGACGAAAGAGTGCTCTTGTCCCACCCCCTACTCCCCTTAAGAAGGGAGTAGGGTGTGAGTAGGGGGTGACGAAAGAGTGCTCTTGTCCCCCCCTTCTTAAGGGGGGCTAGGGGGGATCTGGCCTTAATAGTCAAACAGCAGTCTCTGACTGGGTTTAACGTTAAGTTGACACTAAGAAGGGCATAGCCGAGTCCCTACTACACTTCATAAACCTGGAATACGCTGTATTAAACAACAACCGGAGCCCCGACAACTTCACCTTTGAGCATCCGAGAAGCAGCATCCATCAACTGCTCCTCCAAATAAGGCTTAGTGAAATAGCCTTTCGCGCCCAAACCGTAAGCCATTTGGCGGTGTCTGTCCGCACCGCGACTGGTTAGCATCGCGATCGGCAATTCACACAAAACCGGATCTTTCTGCATCCGTGAAAGCAACTCTAAACCATCCATTCTCGGCATCTCAATATCGCAGAACACGATATCGCATGGTAAACCAGATTTCATTTTTTCCCATGCTTCTTTACCGTCGCGAGCCTCTTCAACTCGGTAGCCCGCTTTTTCAAAGGTAATTGAAAGCAGCGATCGCACCGTAATTGAATCATCCACAATCAGCACAGTCGGCTCAGTCTTATCCTCGATCAGCTCCACAGGGGCCCGCTCGCCCTCATCCCAAAGAGTACCCGGTGTATCCTTCCGCAACTTCCCTGTAGCCAAATCAATCAGTTCCAGAACATCTGCGATCGCCACAATCCGGCCATCCCCAAGCACCGTAGCCCCAGCAATTCCCAGCGGCTTAGGAACGGGCCCTTCCAACTGCTTAATCACGATTTCCTGTTCTGTGGAAACCTGATCGACTTGCACAGCCAAGAAATTACCAGCCGATCGCAACACAATCACCGAAATCATATCATCGTCAGTATTAAACCCATAAACACTGCCCCGGCCCAGATGGCGGTGGTAAGCCAGCAATTCGCGCAGTGGCCGGAAAGGCAGAATCGAGCCTCGCCACTCAATACAAGGCTGGCCATCAGCACCTGTAGTCACTTGATCCCGTGGCACATCAATCATGTCCTCCACGCCGTCCATCGGGAAAGCAATGCGTGCTCGATCGCTAATACAGCAGAGAGCCTTAGAAATGCTCAATACCAGAGGTAAGCGAATCGTAAACACAGTCCCCTTACCGATAGTAGAATCAGTCCCCACAGTGCCCCGAATCTCCTGCAAAGAAGTCAGTACGACATCCATACCAACTCCCCGCCCCGAAAATTCTGTAGCTTGTTCTTGGGTGCTGAAACCGGGTTTGAACAGTAAATCGTATACTTCCGAGCGAGACATCCGCTGAGCCTGAGCCGCTGTCAACAAACCCTGCTTAATCGCCTTCGCCTTCACTTTTTGTGGATCAATTCCCGCCCCATCATCAGACACCGAAATCACCGTCTGATTACCTTGGTGGAAAGCCCGAATCGTAATTCTACCCATCGCTGGCTTACCAGCAGCCAGACGCACTTCTGGCGGTTCAATCCCGTGAGTAATCGCATTATTCACCAAGTGAGTCATCGGGTCATAAAGTTGATCCACAATCATTTTGTCGATCAATATTTCTTTACCCTCAACCTGCAACTGAGCCTGCTTCCCGCACTTAATCCCAATTTCCCGCACCGCCCGGAACAGCCTGTCTGTAGTTTCTGCGAAGGGTTTCATCCGAGCTTTAGTCAAACCTTCTTGCAGTTGAGTTGTGACTTGCCGCAATTGACGAGTCACCTGATCCGCCTCATCTACCAAAAACTCGATATCTGCCGCTGACTCCCGCACTCGGACAATCAACTCAATAATCTCTTGAGCCAGACTGTGGAAGGGGGTAAATCTGTCCATTTCTTCTGGTCTCCAGGCACTTTCCCGGTGGTGCGATGATTCTTCCGAGCGCCAGGGCGATCGATGTCCCTGGCGGTTGGCGAGCAAAGCAATTTCTAAAAGACTCCGCTCGTAGAAATCCTGAGTCCGTTGGCTGACATCGCTCAATAGAGTCACTTGGTGTAATAAGTTGTCCAAGAATTGCCGCATCCGTTCTTGGTCTTGTTCCAAGCTGTTGCGGTTCACCACCAGTTCCCCCATCAAGTTACTGAGGTTGTCTAGCTGCTTGACCGGCACCCGCATCGTCTGGTCGCCGAAGCCGCCAGCACGGGGACTGCGCCTCTTGACACCAGACTGCACGATGTTACTTTCGCCTTGGCGACTGCGGTCATCTGACGTGTCTTCTAGTAGTTTTTCTAGGTCGTCGAAGTTGTCGTCATTCTGATTTTCCGCAGCAGCCTCAGTTCTGCTGGGAGTTTTCGGTGCTTGCTCATGGATTTCGGGCATTGTTTCCCTCTCGCTCAACAATTCTTCGAGATCTGAGAAGATTTGGCTACTGACAGGAATCGTTTTTGCTTCCTCAGAGCGGTCTATTGCAGCCCCAGACCCATCTGCTATCAACAGCGCTTCTAATTCGTCAAAATTCCCTTCGTCTTTCTCTGAACTCGCTTCTGAGGCATCAAACAAGTCGGAAAGATCCATACCTTCTAGTTGTGCTGAGTCTGATTCTTCTGGCTGGTCGTCTGTTTCCCAAAAGCCTGTGCTTAGTTCTGATGTCACTAGGGCTTGTGCATCTGCGGAATCTAATAATTCATCGAAGCTTTCTAGTTCTTGGCTGTTGAATGTTGCTCCTGTTTCTAGTCCTGACCATAGGTTAAGGTCACTCTCGAATTGCTCATCCGGTAGTTCTGTTAATAAGTTTTCTAATTCGCCTCCTGCATCCTCTGTTTCTAGCGCATCAAACAAATCGTCGTCGCCCTCGTCGAGGTTCATGGTGTCTGTTTGAATTCTATCTGTCAAGTCCCCGCTGCTCTGAGCGATTAAGCTGGCGGGATGTTCTGTTGAGAATTGTTCGGTGGGAGAGGTTCTGTCCTCGGTGTCTGTTCTTTCGTTATCTGTCGCTAACGGGGGTATTTCGCTAAACATTTCTTCGAAAAAATCGAAGGCGCTGCTCTCATCGGCAGCCGCTGTTGAGGTTTCAGGGCCTCTACTAGAGGACAAGGACTCAAGTTCAACTATTTCTAAGTTTTCTAGCTGTTCATCTGAGTTCTCGACTTCAGGGCCGGAGAATAGGCTCTCCAAGTCGTCATCTTGTAGTGTTAATTCTACGTTTGGCGATTCGGCATCGCTTTCAAAATTCAGCCAGTCCTTGCCTAATTCTTCTGATCTTTCTGATTCCTCCTCGCTCTCATAACCTTCTATACCCGTAGGTATGGAGTCGAATAGTTCTGCTAAATCTGCCGCTTCTTGGGATGTGGGGCCAGTCAGTGGGAGCTTGAGATCGGGCTTACCGTCTTTGTCGCTGGAAATCGGGTCAGAGGTGATGCTTCCAAACAGTGCGTCTAGGTCTGTATGATCTAGGTCTAGGTTGGTTTGGAAGTTTGACTCATCTTCTAGACCAAAAGCACTTTCCAGCCAGTTTGGATCTAAGGATGCCTCTAATTCCGGGTCTAATTTTATCTTCAGTGAGTTGTCAATTGCTAGGTTTTCTGGGTGGCGAGCTGTTGGGTCTCGATCGTTTCGCAGTTCCTGGGGTTGGTTCTCTGCTGTGAGGAAACCGGAGCTGATCCCTAATAAATCGCTGAAGTCTGAGTCGTCCCCGGAGGTGGAGAGGGACGAGGAATCTTCTATTTCTAGTAGATTGAGTGCTGCTTCTGCATCCCATCCATAATTTTGGCTGTCGCCGTTCTGCTCGAAAGGTTCATTGGATTCCCTATCGAAGGTGTCTAATTCTAAATCCGGTAAATACTCCGATGTGTCTGTTAACTCTTCTTCTGCAAACTCTGAAGAACCTAGGTCGCCTAAGAATTGGTCTAAATCCCTGTTGTTCTGGGTTGTGGTTGAGCTTTGGGCTGCTACTTCGTCTAGCAGTGTGCCGAGGGAGTCTTCTTCTGGCTGGTCGTTGAAGGAGTGGGAGTTTCTACTTTGGCGATCGAATTCCCTAGGCTGATTATTTTTTGCGGGCTGTTTTCCAGCTATAGGCTCTCTGAAATCTAATTCTTCTCTACTGGTAGTTGCTGCAGAATTACCAATTTCTAAGAGTAGAAATTCTTCGCCAAATAAACTGGTGAGGTCGTCTATCGGAGGCTGAACCTTGGCTTCTGAGTTTTTTGTACTGTATTCGTCAAACAGCAAATCGGTGAAATCGCCGGAGCTATCGTCGTCGTCTGACAACAGCATTCCCTCCGTGGCCATCCTAGAAGATGCTCCATAGTCGAGGTCTTCTGCTTCTTCCCAGGCGTGGTCGAGATCAGGGCTGTCGCCCTCGAACAGGTCTGCTAAGGTGTGGAGTTCTGCTGCGCCGACTTCCGGGCCTATGCGTGTTGAGCCTCTGAAGGAACCTGTCTCGATTTCTGATTCTCCAAAGCCTGGGGAGTTGTCAAATTGGGTTGATTTGCTGCTGTTGTAGTCGTTCCCGTCGCCACTGTCTAGTTTGTCGAATAGTTCGTCTATACTGAGTCCAGAAATAGTTGACATCATTTGTTCGCCGGCACGGGGGCTGGTGATGTTTCTGAAATAAAGGTCTACATCTTCTGTCGCGCCCTGGTTTGCTTCTCTTGTCTCAGGCTGAGCGAAGGCTAGTAGGTCTTCAAAGTCGGTTTCTGGTTCTTGTTCTACTGGTAGTAGCGATCGCAGTTTTGCCCCTACTGCGATTTTCACTTCTTGACCGGAGAGTACCAGTTCTTGGGCTTGTTTGATGTCTCTGATGATTGTTGGGGCTAAGGTACGGTAGGTATTTTCTGGGTTGGCGATCGCTTGTTCTACTGCTTCGATCAATACTGTCCAATGTGGCAGTTCAAATTCCTCGCCTGCTATTTTCAAGTTCCGACAAATGCTCTTTAGCAGCCGTCGGCTTTGAACTCCCTCGGGCTGTTTAAATGCTTGCAGCATTGCCCGCATCCTCGCCGGCACGTCTGAGTCAAAGACTAGGTGAAGTGGGCTATCTTCTTCTATTGAATCTGTGTATCTCGAAGTGTATCCCGCAGAGGCATCAACAAAACTGTTAGATGAAGTTCTTGGCCCGGCCCCCATCCCTGCCATATCTTGTCGAAAATCTTGTTGAGGTATCGGCCGATAGTTGCCCTCCTCTAGGTCCCGTCCACTGATTCCTGTGAGTCCTCCCAAGTGACCGTTGAGTTCTTCAAATACTGGTTCTAATTCTCGAACCATCTGTTCTCCCAATTCCTCTGTCAGCCCAAAAGGGCCGGACAGTTGCTCTAACAGCCCTTGCAGGGTATCAAAAATTCGCAGGAACAGGGACTCTAGCTGTTGGTCTACTTTAACGCTGCATTCTTTTAGGACTTTAAAACTATCTTCTAGTCTGTGAGCTGTCTGTTGAATACTTGTCAGCCCCAGCATCGCTGCTCCTCCTTTCACTGAGTGAGCAGCCCTAAATACTTCGTTCACCAGTTCTGGGTCTTCAATCGTCGCTTGGAGGTTCAGCAAGCCTTGTTCGATCGTATTGAGGTGGTCTTTTGCCTCCTCAATAAAGTAGCCCATGATCCTCTGTTGTTGCTCCGGCTGCATAGTTTTATTCCTTATTTTAATCGTTATTGTATTTTGTCTATTTTAGTAGTCTTAGAGAATATCCTTGTAAATCTCTCCCCTTCCCAAAAGAATAATCTGACTGCGAGATATTGCAAATGTCCTAGCTATTTCTGCCTTCGATATCCCCTTACTTAAAAGATAGCGAATCTGCTGCACCTGTTCGGGTTTTAGTTTGCGGTTAGGACATATATTGCCCGGAACGAAAGGAAAGCGGTTTTTTTCTATAGCATCATGAGAGTTATCGGCGGGAGTTCCTTCCCACAAATGGTCGGGATTGACACAACCGCGATCGTCGCAACTGTGACAAGCAAAATAACCCGGTTTTACAGGTCGTCCCAGTTTGTTTTCCAATACCAGTCTGTGGGGATAGAAGCTTTGATTTTTTCCATTAATTTTGATGGTTTTAACGGAGTAACCATCGCTTCTTTTAGCCAAGATACAAATCATGCAGCCATTGGGCTGTATTTCAGCCCGAATTCCAGGAATTATTTCTACGCCTCGCAGTTCTTTTTGAGGTTGAGGTGCAGATGTGCTTCCTACATCTTTAATTCGTCCTTTTCTAAACCTATCTTGAGAATTTTCCAGTCTAGAACCTTCCCATAAATGATTAGGATTAATGCAGTTGCGAACATCGCAACTATGGCAACAAAAGTATTCTGGTCTAATCGGACGACCTAAGCTATTTTCTAATACTAAACGGTGCACTGTAAACGTTTTCCATTCACCGTCAATCTTAAGTCTTTTGTTGGCATAGCCCCTGCTATTTTTTGAGAGAGTAGAGATAATACAGCCCGTCGGCTGAATTTCTCCAAATATGCCAGGAATCACCTCTACTATGTTATCTTCCATCTGTGCAACTCCTAGTTTGTTTAGGTGCTGGATTAGCCTCCCCGCAGTGAATTCAAGACTGCGAGGTTGCTTTTTGATTGTCATTATTACAACGTCAATGTGATTGTAAATCAGTAAGTAAAAAAAACATTAAACAATCAATTATTGTCTTTCTGCTGTTTCTACTCGGAACCTTTCTACTGATGTCAAAAGGTCGCGCGCAACGCCTACCAAATTTTGCAAAGCACCAGAAACTCGTTGCGCTTCTTGGGACGTTTCCTGAGCAGTTAATTCCACGGCCTGCATCACCGCGGCTACCGAACGAGCTGTTTCATTCTGTTCTACAGTGTCCGCAGTAATCGATCGGACCAACACGTCAATTCGATTAGTTACTTGGATAATATCTTCGAGGGATCGCTTCGCTTGTTCTGCCAATCTTGTCCCCTCAATTACCTGCTGCGTACCTTCTTCCATCGCCGTCATTACTGAGCCGGTTTCACTTTGAATTTGCATCACTATCTGTTCGATTTCTTTCAAAGACTTAGCCGATCTATCTGCCAATTGTCGCACCTCATCTGCCACGATCGCAAATCCCCGGCCCGCTTCCCCAGCTCTCGCCGCCTCGATACTGGCGTTGAGGGCCAACAAATTCGTCCGCGAGGCGATCGTCGCAATTAAGGCGACAATCTTAGAAATTTCTTGAGAAGCTTCCGCCAACCTCTTGACTTTTCGCGTAGTTTCTGCTACTGTTTCTCGAATTTCCAAAATCCCAGCCACCGTCCGCTCCACAGCCTCACCACCTTTGAGAGCGGTGGCCGCCGCGCCCCGGGCCACTTCTTCAGCCTCTCTAGCACTCTCTGCGACCCGCTGAATCGCGTCTGTCAGCACCTGCACCGAATTGAGCGTCGCCGCCAGTTCCTCAGCTTGTCGCAGCGCGTCAGAAGACAAATCCCCCGCAAACTTGGCACTATCCGTAGCGCCTTTGCTGACTTCCCTCGCCGCCTGCTTCACCTGGTGAACGATTTCTCGCAGGTTTTGAATCGTTAAGTTAAACGAGTCAGCAACAGCGCCCAACACGTCGGCCGTCACTTCTGCTTGCACGGTCAAGTCACCGCGGGCTGCCCCTTCCACATCGTCTAGCAAGCGAATCACTTGGCGCTGCAAGTCTTCTTTTGCCTGTTCCTGCTCGTCGGATTTGCGCCTCGCATCGCTAATCGTCCCCTGCATAACTTTCACCATATGGTTGAATTTAGCAGCCATTTTGCCAAATTCATCCTCGGAGTAAATTGTAGAACGAGCGTCCAAATTTCCTTGAGCTACCGCATCAAACTGAGCTTGCAAATTGTCCGAGGATTTGCGTACCTGCTTGGCGATCAACTGGCCGATGCCCCAAGAAGTGATAAAGCTTGTAAAGCCTGCGGCGGCCGTCATTACCCAGCCAGTTTGGCGCAGGTAGACGATCGCCTCCGGTTTGTCTTGTCGCTGCGCCTGATAAGAGGCGATGTTGGTTACGAAAGCCACAGCTACCAGAGAAACCAGTCCGGCCCCGATCGCCGTGTACAACTGTTTGGTAAACAAAGGGGCATTTTCCAAGAAAGCCAGTCCCCCCTGCTCTACATTCACTGAAGTGTCGATCTGTTCTACGTCATTCGAAGTAAAAGTTGACACTGAGGAGTCAGCGGGGCCAGAAATACTAAAGATCTCGTCGTCCCGAATTGCCGAGCCGTCACTGTTGTCAAAGTCCAGGTTGCTGCCAGTCGCTCCGATCAGGCCGATGGTGGAGTTACCGAAATTGTTGTTACTTCTAGTTAGGATCGAACCATTGACGTCTTCTGAGATATCAAAATCCGGCAAATTTCCCAAATCGTCAAAGTCATCAAATTCGTCCAAGAAGCCACTGTGTTGTTCTGGAGATTTTCCCATTGGTGACGACCAGTCGCTGATTTGCTTTTCCCCTGATCCGAAAGATGTCGCTTGCTCATCTTCGTCTATAGAGAAAGCATCGCTGAAAGCGTCTTCTTCAAAAGCGTCTAAGTCGAAACTGTCTGGTAGGTCCAACGCCTTGGGCTGGGAGTTGCCGTAACCATTGCTCGAAGATCGATCGGCCGAATTAAATTGTCCCCGGCTCGACCTTGACGAGTGAGAATTGGGGACAGCACCTCCCATCAACAGCGTTTCGTCTTCAGCCAGCGCATAGTTCGACCCATACTCCGATTCGATTTCGGGATGCCTGTTTTGAGGTGGCTGACCAAAATCTTCCAACATCGACGAGGCGAAGGGGTCTGCATCTTCGGCAGATGGTGCTTTCTGGCTGTAATTCTGACCGCTCTGGGGCGCGCAGAGTATATCATCTTGGTCCTCCGGCAGATCGAGTTCATCTGGAAACGACCGCGGCGCAAAAGCTTCGTCAAAATTGTCACTTAGCCCATTGTCCAAGTCGAGTTTGCCCAAGTCGATCGAGTTGCCGATTTCTGCGACGGGAAAACTCCGACCGTTGAGAATCTGAGTCGGAGCTTCTGAAAACAAATCTCCGGGGTCCAGTTCTGGATGACCAAATACCTTGCTGTCTTGAAAGTTGTCTTGAAGAACACCAGCATCGAACCCGGCCTCGTCGAAACCAAAAGGATCTTCAAAGCCAGACCCCAGCTCCTCGTCTAGGGCCGACGACTCCTCAGCATAAGCTGCCATCCCGCCACTATCCCCTGTAAAGGGGTTTGAGTGCCCTGTTAAATCGGACGCGACCCCTTGATTGTCGTCTTCTGGTTCCCAGCCCAAGCCGCTCATGCCCAGGTCTGCTAAATCCCCATTTTCCAGTTCAAGAGGCGATTCACTTGGAAAAGACATGGATGGAGAATCCCCTTGAAAAAGTCCCAGATCCAGGTCTTCTAACCCGGACTCAAGAGATATCTCTGGGTAGAAT
>Ga0316607_1000675_pt1 | contig 11627 bp, 4 predicted proteins | sample MIS2016062E_MG_FD_207674 | JGI IMG/M metagenome (GOLD analysis project Ga0316607, IMG submission 207674) | Microbial mat bacterial communities from Middle Island sinkhole, Lake Huron, Michigan, United States - MIS.2016.062E | ecosystem: Environmental > Aquatic > Freshwater > Lake > Sediment...
GCGTATTGTAGAGAAGGTGAAATTAGAATTTTAAATTCTAATGGTAGTTGTTTTTTAACAAATAGATATCAAGAATCTGGAGGTGATCCATCGTCAAATTTAATAGGGGCAGTTTTTAGTACATTAACGCTAAATCCTTCTATAAATTTAGTTCTTAAATCAGATTTATCAAGTGCAAGTCCAACTTCATTTAAGTTCTTTAAAAAAATAATATCAGCATAAGAATAAAAAAATCCGGTTTAAACCGGATTTTTTTATCAAAAATTCATTCAAATATTTTTTGTGGATATATAAAATAAAATAACTCTATGAGCAAAAATACAAATAGTTTTGCGGAAACTGTTAAAAACCTAGTTGACAGTACTAATGTGGCGCTGGAATCAGTAATCGCAGTAAATAAAAGTTTAACAACACAAGAAGATACTGTCACAGTGAATATACAAACTCGAAATGAGTTAACTGGAGATTCTTCTATTTCAACATATTCTATACCATCATATGCAAAAGTATTAGATAAAATTAATGCCGTTTATAATACTGTTGATGTTTTTGTTAAAGGTCAAGGTATGATATTATTAGAAGATGGTACATATAGACAAATCTCAACACAGCCTATCGCAATACCTCCTGATAAAATATTAGGTGTAGCTAAACCTACTAAATTTAAAACTAAATCAAATTGGTTCTTTGAAAGTTTGTTATTTCCACAATTAGCAGTTACATTTGATTTAAAAAATAAAATAGATGATGCATCCGATAAAGTAGCAATAAAAAGAGTTATTGTTAATAATGTATCTGAAACTGACACGCAGTGGTTTTTAGATAATATTGTGCCTAATGATTTATCTTATTATGATTTAATCACATTACTAAATACGAATAATATAAAATATTGGGAAGATGATGAGATTCAAACTTTACCATTATACACACAGCCATATACAGGATATTTTATTATTACTAATGTAAATACAATCAATAATAAAGAATGGTTTTATCTTGATGATATAAAATATGCACAAACAACAGATACTCCGCTTATAAAAAATATGCAATTAGCCGTAGGCGATCAATTAAGGTACAATAATTCAATATGGAAAATAGTTGCAATTGAAATTAATGAAAAAAGAGTACAAATAACTCCTATTGTTGGAATGGATTATCCTTCTATAAATAATCAATTTAATATTTACACTACTCCGTTTTCATCAAAATTAGTTGATATACCAATCGGATATAATGAATGTGATTGTGTATTTATAAAAGGAGTCAATGAAAATTTTAATATAATAGGCAATTCATGGAGCAATGCTATAAGTTTTTGGACTAATGATCTTGTTTTAGAAAATGGTATCGATAATCTTGATGTTTATTATAATAACTTTGTGTCAGATTTTGGCATGCAATTAGAAGGCCAAGCAAAAGAAAAATTTATACCTGCTTACTTTGGAGTAACACCAAATGCTCCGGTTTTTTCTTCGGCAAATTTTGGTGTTACACAAATAAATAGTCAACTTAATGCAGCATTAAATACTGATTCTATACGAAATACACAAATTCAAATTGAATCTACTAAGACAATAATAAATAGTTTAAAAAATACTATTGCTCAACAAAAAGCTGATTTAGTAGAAGAAACTAGACCTGCGGCGAGATTGGATCTTAATAATAAAATAAGCGATAATATAAAAACATTATCATCATCTACTGTAGAATATCAATCTTTAGTACGAGCGTTATCTACTGCTGCATATGAAAATTCTGCAATTATAGCAAATCCTAAATATAGAATAAGAGGATTTTTTGATATACCAAAAGGGAAATCTAATTCAACTAATGAAAAACTGCAAGAAATAGTACAATTTGATATAGCATATAGATATATTAAACTCGATGGTACTGGCAATTCGTTAGATACATTTAATTATACTGATCCTAGCACTGGCCAAACAATAAATGGAGTGTTTACTGATTGGAATATAGTACAAACTACATCAAAACAAAAAGTTTTAGATAAAACATCTAATACATATGTTTGGACAAATCCTAGCATATCAGATGGTAATGAAGTAAATATTAATCAAGTTGATATACCAATTCAAAAGGGAGAAAAAGTACAAATTAAAATTAGATCTATTTCTGAAGCTGGATGGCCACATAATCCGTTAAAATCTGAATGGTCATCAATTACTACTATAGATTTTCCCGCTAATTTAGAATCATCAGATCAGATAGCCAATATATTAACAGGTGCTCAGTCAGAAGAGACGGCTATAAAATTAGAAGAAACGCTTGCGTCGGTTGGTGTAATTACGCACTTATCAGATAATATACCTAACCCTAATCAAGGTGATGGAACATATTTTAAACATCAAACATCTAATTTAGCTTTTAATAAAAAACATAAAAACTTAGAAGGCGTTGTTGATTCGGAATCAACAGTAGATTTACAGAGTTATTTAGATAATGCAGCAACTAACATTTACGTATCTGTTACGTCTAATGGTGTAACATATAATACAACATTAGCTAAAATTATTCAAGTATTAGTTAATTCATCTAGTGGAACATTTAATTATGAAACTTTAACTTATTAATATTCTAAATGATAAAAAATTTTAATGATAGCGTTGTATTAACGTCTCAATATAAAGAAGCAATTTTAGTTATCGAACAAGGTGGCAGTCCAGGATATGTATTGCCGACGTATAATATTAATACGCCGGGTGTATCGTCATTTTATATAAATGGTGTAGATATAAGTAAAACTTCGGATGTTTCTATAAAAACCTGTATAAAATTAAATGCTGTTGATTCTTCTAATGCAGTATTTCACTTATTTACTAAATCGTGTGATGATTATGATATAAACTTAAGATTTAATTTATATACATCAGAAGAGTGTACTACTCTTGTCGGAGAAGCTCCAATAGATGTTTCAATATTTAACCGTCCATTTAATATTGAAGCAAAAAACTTTAATTTATATCCAAATGATAAAATAATAGTAGATAATGAATCGTCTTATTTAGTATTAAGAACTAATCCTAAGTTTTCTGGAAATATAAAATTAATAGTTGATTCTGATGATAATTTATATTTAGATACATTCAAGGTTTCTGATATTTTATCTAATAAAAAGTATAGAAAACAACAAGTGTCTGCAAATAGTTCATTCTCAGCAGATATAAGACGTGTGTTTGGATCTATACCAAGTGGAGAATTATACAAAGTAGACAAAGAAAACACTCTTGATATAGCTTTGCCTAAAACATCAATAGATAAGCAATACAATACAACTTATAATTATGGTGCGAGATTATTTGAGGATGATTTATATACTGAAGATTATAGTATTTTAGCCCCAATATGGATAAACTCTACATTGCCTGATTTCTTTGCTGTATTTAGATTAGATGGCGCGCATAACAGCGAAACTTATAATGATAATAATCTATTAAATATTGCGTCTAAATACTTTAAAGAATCAACTTTGATAAAATCTTGGAGTATAAATCAAAAAAATAATCTAGGAAAATATTTATATACTCACTTAAATGAAAACAAAAATTCACAATCTCCAGTGTATTTGCCATTATCTGATTATGATCATAATGTATGGAATGGAATTTCAGTTAAAAATGGTATAATAAGTAGTAGTCAAGAAACTTCATATCAATTTGAAAAATCTGTTGACAATTTTACAGAAATGAATGCATTCATTTCTACTGGGTTCGAAAGAAATAATATATTGTGTCCTAATTTAATAAATATAGAATATGCATTTAATGATGAGTCAGCTTCTATGTATTCTATGCATAGATATTTTGGATTATATTTATCAGAAAATATAATCTGCGATATTGCATATTACAAAGAATCTGAAACTGCAACTTCATTTAAAATTTTAGCAACAGACGCTTCTAAATTTGATAGATTTATAGTAAAAGATAATAATTCAACAAATAGTATATTTGCATTAGATGGAACTATTCATCCAGAATTTAAAAATAGGATATTTGTATTAAATAATAATAATGCTTTATCTAGAATATTATCATCAGACCAACTCGATCAATTAAATTATGTAAATAAATTATGCAATAAAACATCTAATAATATTTTTTCTACAAATGTAGAAAAAAAGAAAATTTCTCAATTCATCACAGTTGATCTAAAAAATAATTTGTTGCAAGGCGATCATTTTAGAATAATTAATAAATCTAAGAATATAATATGGGAAATATATGGCATAAATGAAGATAATATTATAAAAGAAAAAGCCTTTGAGTATTGTAGTAAATATAATGATAATAATGAAGCTCCTGGTTATCCTACTATATATAGAACAGCATTTTCTATAGGAGGTGATATAAATAATCAAGTTATTGCAATAAAACGTGCATTTGATTTATTTAATGATTTTGAAGTATTGAATTATTTTTCTATTGTTAAAAATAATAATAATTCTTTTTCTGTGATTATTGATGAAAATTGTTTAGATTCTTTTTCTTTTCAACATATAACATCTCAACAAGAAATTAGTACTAATAATTTTAATAATACATCTACATATATAAACTTTTTTGGACAAATTAATGCTGAGAATTTATATCATAGTATAGATGCTAACGCATATTATGGTCCAATAAATTTTGAATATCACGGAAATAGAAATAGTGTAATTGTAGATTTTATACATAATGAAAACAATATATACTCATTATTAGACAATGTTACTGATAAATTTCAGCCATTCATGTATTATCAAAACGTAAATGGATGGAATAAATTAGTTCAAACATTTGATGTGTCTATTAATGGAAATTCTATAATTACTTATCAATACATAAGTGATCCAACATCTGAAAAAAATAACTACATCATAAACACTGAAGATGATATAAGTCTTTTAAATAATAAACTTCATATATATGATGTGTTAAGGATTAATATATCTTTAATGAGTGTCAATAGTGTAAAAGATTTTGATTTTAACGTATATGATGATGCAATATATAGTAAAAAAAGCGAATATTTTTATAAAAGATCTGATGATAAATTATCATATTTTAAAACAATTAATAAAGACGCAAGTATCACAGAAAGAAATTCTTATTTAATAACTCAAGGGAGTGGAAATATTGAATTTAATGGGATATCTTCACCCTATAATGTTGAGTTAAACGGGGTTCCATTTAGTTTTAATACTTTTTTTGATTCTGCTATTATACATCCATCATCATCTACCATTATATCATATAGTATATTAGATGGTTCAAGAAATTTTGTTGGATATAACGATAGTTATTGTGAAGAATCTAAAAATAATTATTATATAAAAGATTCTTCATCGACACTTAAATATAGTTTAACTTCGCCGTATGTCACAAAATGGGTAATGCAAGGATTAGATTGTAGAAATAATGAAATGAGAATAATTTTAGATTCTTCATATAATAAACCATTTAATATTAATGATAGTGATGCTAGTACTATGTCAAATTTTATACCAGTATTAGATAATTCTATATTTTCTAACGAAATTTCGTTTCCGTCATTTAAATATTTATCATCATCTAATGAAACATGGAAAGATTATATATATTATGATGTAAATGATTCAATATCAGATGGTAGTACTTATATATCTGTAAAAGATGCTATGACAGCATACCCATATATAGATGTATTTTCTAAATTAATGTTTTCTAATAATAATGTGAATATTGTTAAAAATAGAAGTTCTATATTATCATATAATAAGTATAAAAATTCAATAGATACAATTTATAGTGGTTTAAAATTGTCTATATCATCTAACAAAAATAATATAGAATTATCTACTATAGAAACGTATAATAGGTATAAGTTTGGATTTATATCTACTTCTTCGAGAAATTATAGCAATAATAAACCGATAGAAGTTATAATAAATGAAAACACAAAAACTATATTAATGATATGGTATCAAGGAAATGATGTGTTAAATCATTATTATAGAAATTCATCTTATTCTATAGGTAAATCTATTTTAAACGATGTGAATGTCGATAAAAAGTTAAATTCATTTTATTATGGATCTAATATAGATAATAATTTTGTAAAAACTCCATTTTGGCTAAATACATCTGCGCATGGATTAAATACTAATATTATAAATTCAAATAAAATTAGTTTTGGGTCAGATTCTGACCAAATTTCTCCATTAGTACAAATGGCTATTAATAAGTCAAATATAGGTAGCGTATTTGTATGTTATACTAAAGATAATTCTGTAAATAATGGAATATTTGTAACTACACCTCAATTATATAATAAATACTATAATTTTAATGGATATTTTCAATATGATTCTGCAAGTACTCCATATTGGGGAAGTAAATCAACAGTTGGAATAGGTGTAATAAATCACACAAATACATATAATTCTAATAAAAATTTATATGTCACAGAAACGTGTGATGTAAATTTATTAAATAATCTATTAAATAAAAATGAAGTGTTTTATACTGTTATCAGAAAGGATAAAATTTATGACAATAATACATTTAAATCAGAATCGTTTAAGATTTCAATAATTGAGCCTAAGATTTATAAAAATAAATTCAGAAATCATAATGGCGGATTTTATCCTAAATTCAACAATATATTAAACTTTGCGAGTAATGAAGAATATATTATTATAGACATAGCTAAAAAGGATTTTATTTCTTCTAATACTAATTTATCATCATATAATAATATATCTCAGTTATGGAATAATAAAATAGTAAATAGTGTATCTGATCAAGATATAGTTAATAACGATGCTATATCTTATGAACCTGATTATAACACATTTAAGTCAATGTGGGATAAAGATTTTTTTAAAATATACACTGATTCATCGATTTCAACTAAAATAAATGGCTATGAATCTCCAATAGAAATGCCAACATTTTTTGGATCTAAACTTATTAAGTTGCCACATACATTAATTTTAAATAAATGGGATAATTCTAATTCGTCTGCTGTTAGTTTAAATAATGATGTTATGTTAAAATTTAATTTATCTTTGACATTAAGAAGAAATTTTAAAAATGAATCTAATTTTATTGCCAATTGGATGGATTTATCTAACTCATCTCAATACATAGATCAATATATAAACAATACTATATTAAATTATTATAGTATAAACTTAACTAATTTAAAAGTAAAATTATATTCTAAAAATGAAGGAAATCTTTCTATATCAGCTTCGCATATAGATGGTATGGATGAGATAAGTAACCAAAATTTCTATAGTGACTTAATATATGATAAAGGTGAATATTTTTATCTAATAAATATAAAAAATACATATGATAATTTATCATATTATGCTGAAATTACAATAAATCAGAAATAAAAAAAAATATATGAACTATAAATTCAAATATGCAGCAGGGCTGCCAGGATATGGTATTAATGGAAAAGATGGAAGTATTGGGTTTTCTGGATTTTCTGTCTATTTAACAGATTATGATGGAACACAACAAATACCATCAATAGAATCACGCATAAAATTAAATGAAACTTTAATTATTTCTGAATCTGGAGTTAAAATTCCGGGATATCCAATTAGACAATATCAAAATAATGATATTTTCATAGATATTAATGGCAAAATATTTACTATGAGAAATATTGGCCAAATAGGATCACAATATCAAGATTCTGGACTTTCATTTGGGACAAGCAATTTTTTAGATAAAACACTTCCATCTAATGTTGCTGGGTTTTCACGATATTCAAATGTAAAAGAAGATCTAGTTGATCATGGTAGAAAATTAATAGATACAGTATTTGGTGATAATACTGGATATTATAACTTGCCTTCTGGACCAGTATATGGCATATATCCAATAAATTATGGAAAAATATTCTATAGCGATGTGAAGCCAGATGGTACAAATTATAATCCATATTATTTATTTAATAATGATGAATCAGATCCTAAATGTGCTCTTGCTATGGTTAGAGATGTTACTAATCCTCTTAATAAAGGACAGTTTAGAATTGGCAACATAGATGGCGCAGGTAAAATAAGAGATACTGACTTAAATTTTGATATACGTAATCTATCACAATCTCGTAGATCACCTGGAAATAACGATGTTAAATCTTCAATTTTATGTGAGTGGGATATAGATGCATCATGTTTATTTAATAATAGAAAATTTGATATTATACCAACCGCGTTAAATTTCAGTCAAGATGGATCTACTGTTAATATTACATGGAATAGTTTACAAATATTAGATATATCAACATATTCGAGCAATATAAATGCTAATTTAGTAATATACCCAGTATCAATTGGAAGTGTAGTTAACCCATTGGTATATGATAAAGAATCAGGATCATTACAAGATACATCATCTAAAAATAAATATAAAACTAATACGCTTGAACGAATTAATGCAAGTGGCGCAATTAATATAACAGGACTTGATGAAAATTTAGAGTATGCTTCATATATAGAATATGAAGTAAACGGTTGGGTTAGACGTACAAATAAAAGAACAAGCGTTAATGCGTATCCGCAGTTCAATATAATAAAATTTGATCCAGTAGAATACCTACATATAGACAAAAATGAAAATATTATTTCTGTAAATATTTATTCCAACGTTAATTGGACAATAATATCTAAACCATCATGGGTAAGTTCTACAAATGTTACATCTGGACAGTCTGGATCAACAAATGTAACTATAGTTGTGTCAGCTCAGCCTGCAAATAGTGATGAAAGAAGTGGAATAATAGTATTTTCTGGTGGAGGTATAAATAGATCGTTTAAAATATCTCAAAATACATCAAAAATTATTAGTGACCCATTATGGGATTCTGGCTGGCAAAAAATGAATCAAGGTGTTGCTGCAAATCAATCTGATATAAGAATAAGAAAAGTAGGTAAATTATGTATAGTACAAGGAAGATTTCAAAATGGTAAAAACATGTCGCCAAACGCTACAATTGCATCAATACCTTATAATTATATATATAAATCTGGCGAACCATATAATGGTACTTCACATAAAATATCTTTTTTATGTGGTCCGCAGATTGGAGATAATACAGATAATTATGGTAATTTTGGCTATGTACCAACAAATGCAGCAAGTGGCGACTCAACTTCTTTATACTTAAAAGTAGATACAGATGGTTATGGCGGATCATTTGGTAGTACATATAGTATTAACTTTTCATTCTTTTTAGATTAATAAACTAAATTATACAATATGAATATTAAAACAACAGTTCAAACAATATTTCAATACATAAATAAATACACAATTTATGTGCTATTATCTATCATTGGAATATTATTATTTCTATATTCTATAGAAAAAGGAGGGAATAATAGTCTTAAAAATAATTTAATTGTATCAAAAGATTCAGTTACGTATTATAAAAATAAATCAAATGAGTTATATGCTAAAGTTAATACTTATGTAATAACCGAAAAACAATTAAAAGAATTAAATGGCGACCTATATAATGAAGTGCATAAGTATAAAAATCAAAAACCTATAGTAATAGTAAAAGAAAAAATAAAAATATCATATAAAGATACTATAATTAAAAGTGATATAGACTTAAGTCTTGATAAAAATGGTAATAAACAATTTAATATAATTTGGAAAGCAGACACAATATTTAATAAAGATAATTATATTAAATTATCTGGATCGTCTTACGTAAAAATAGATAGTGTATTAAATGTTCTGCAATATGGCTCTAAATTAAATAATCTTGAATTTGCTGCAAACTTATTTTTAGGCGTAAATGAAGATAAAAACGGTAAATTAGTTATAAATGCAAGAACAGATTTTCCAGGTTTAACTTTTCCATATATGGAAGGATACATAATAGATCCAATGAAAACGTCTGCATTCAAAAAATTATCTAAAAGAAAAAGATATGGATTATCTGCATTCGGTGGTGTCGGAACTTATTTTGACGGTGGTGGTATAAAATTTATTCCGACTATTGGAGTCGGAATAACATATGATTTTTTTAAATTTTAATTTTATAGGGCCTATTAATAGGCCCTATATTTTTTTAGATATATATAATAAAATATTATGATTGATCCTAACAATATAAGTAAATTTATAGCATTATCAGAATTTTGTCTACTTGAATACGAATTTAATAGAGACTCGTCATTTAATAATCTTTCCACTCCAATAGTAGGAATTAGAAATGGTGTCAAACAATATTTTGAGAATAAGGATTCTATAGGTATAACAAATAATGCAATAGAATTTAATTCAGTCCCTATATCAAATAGTAGAGATAATTGGTTTACATGCAATAACAATTTTAGATTTATGAATCAATTTGATTCATCGATATCTATATCTAATACATCATATAGACATGATACTATAAAACTTCATATAATTTCTGGATATAATTTTGAAGATATAGCTGGATTTCTATTACAAGTGAGAGCACAAGATACGTCTCAAAATTTAGTAGATCTAAGTAATTTTACATATAGAAAACAAACGTCTGATATAAATATAGTAACTACCCCTTCAAATTTAATTAAATTTAACTCTAATGCTATTTATCTTGCAAATAAATTTTATGATAAATATATAGAATTCAAAGTACCATCTGTTTCAGTATTAGGAAGTGATGTTAATACTAATCTTGGTACAACATTAAATATAAAACAATCGTCTGATGTATTTATAAATTTTAGTACAATAAATAATATTAAGGGTGACGTTTCAATTGGTACAGATTTTTTACTTAATGAAAATATATCGTTACAATTACCTGTATCAAGTTCAGCTGATTATTTTAATTGTTTTATTGCTGAAGCTACAGAAGGAGATTTTATAAAATTTTATGCAACATGGGGAGGCGATATTATAGGAAATCATATGGGAGATATAGAAAGTGGACGTATATCTTTATATACGTCTAATGTGCCAAATGATAATTATGAAAATTTCTCATCAACATATGGAACAGATGCGGCCAAATGGGTAATTAATCATGAAATTTATGTATGGGAGCATATTGATCAAACACAATTGTTAACACAAAAATATACATTTACTCAGGACAATAATTTTAGCATGCCTAATTATTTCAGACCAGTATTAAAAACGGCGGATATAGATACTTCTTATAGTATTCAATATATTTGTAGACTTACTAATAGAATGGATGGTACCCAAATAATAAGAAAATCATCATTTTCTTCTATGGATCCACAAAAATATGGTATGAAATTTACTAGATTATATGTTGAAAATCTTATACCATATAAAGTATTCAATAGAGTTGAATCAGAAAAATCAAACCAACAAATTATATCTAGTGTATCACAAACTAAATATACTAAAGTTTATTTCGATTCTACCAATATAGCGTTAACTATTGATAATACGGTATATCCACAAGGAACTGGACCATTATTCTTCAAAAAAAATGATTCAATGTATAAAATAAAGTTTCGAACATATAATGAAACTACATTGGAAATGCATAATCTAGATTTATCAGGAGCATATAATTATGCTGTATCTTTTATTAAAGATGATGGTAATATTATTGAGATACTACCAACATATTCC
>Ga0316607_1000677_pt1 | contig 11581 bp, 3 predicted proteins | sample MIS2016062E_MG_FD_207674 | JGI IMG/M metagenome (GOLD analysis project Ga0316607, IMG submission 207674) | Microbial mat bacterial communities from Middle Island sinkhole, Lake Huron, Michigan, United States - MIS.2016.062E | ecosystem: Environmental > Aquatic > Freshwater > Lake > Sediment...
TGCGACCTCATCGTCAGAAAGCGTATAGACAACATACTCGCCATCTTCTTCGATTGGCCCTTCATACAGCTCCTCGTCCGCGTTGCTGTCAAGAACCGTTTCCTCGATCTGCACGCCGTTTGCGTTCAGGTAGTCAAGGATCTGATCTTTTGTGACCTTGCCTTCTTGTAACCCTAGAAAGTCAATGATGCCTGACCATTCGATTTCGTCAGGCTTCACGCCCTTGGTGATCAGAGACTTGATGTACTGCTGCCATTGCGCAGCAGGGGCTTGCTTTGTGGGGTTTGAGGCTATCTGTTTTGATAGCTCTGAGTAGAAGCCGAGATCTTTGGCGCTACTCCTTACTTCTTCTCCGGCTTTTTCTCGCTGGATGTAGTCTTTGATTTTGGTGGACGCTTCTGACCGAAGACTACGACTGGCTTTCCGTATGCTTTCTGCCACGCCGCTTCTGCTGCCGGGCTCATTTTCTTCACGATTGTCATAGTTGTAATCCTTCTTTTCAGGGAATGAGTAGTAGAAATCTTTGTTTGCTATATCGTAAACACCATCGAGTGCATTGTCAACCTGAACCATCAAGTCATCGGTGTTGATGCCAGTCCAGTCAACCACATTCAGGATTGTCATGTTGCCGCCAGCGTATGACTGCCCTGACACCTGTGGCACTTTAGCTCGGATGGTGTTGTAGATGGTCTGAATCTCATCGAACGTCTTGTCACCAAGCTCAATGACAACCGCTTGCGCCTTCTCGCTACCGGGGAATGGCAAGGCAGAGAAGTTAGCCATCGAATCCTGTGACAGGATGTAGCCCAACACCTTTGAAATCTCGTCGATGAAAGGTGAGTCTGTTTGTAGCGCAAAGGACGGATTGGTGTCATCCATATACGACCCAGTCTGCTCTACGATGTCGCCAGTTGCATTGTATTGCTTGAGTACCTGTGGCACTATGGATTTGGCTACTGCGCGGCTTATACGCTGTTTTGCTGGCAGGCTGAGTGCATTCCACTCAGATGACAGAGCTTCATCGTTCGGGTCTGGCGCTACCTCAAAGTTGGCTTGGTAGTCTTTGGCGCTACTTTGAACCCCGTCAATCTCAGCCAGCATCGCATCCACAGCGGCCAGTTGCGCCTGCTTTGGCGGCATTCCTTCACCAATGAATGCATCCACCTTTCCAACCAAGGTGATCTGATCCTGTTCATCCAAGTCATTGACTATCGATATGCAATTGCTCATAGATTTTCTTTCGATGCCGATTGGCATATTTTAGTTGACTATACGGTATCCGATGTTATGATTTGTTTGCTGTGTTGAAAACAGTGTCGGACTTGACGGTTTGACAGAGACGTGCGGCACAGCAGCATCAGTAAGCTGCTTTTTAGTTTTTGGCTTCTGTTTACGGTGGCCTAGGTTTGAACCCGAAAGGGTTGCTGGTAATCGCTCCGCACTCTCCCAGTCCGTCAACAAACCTAGGTCGCCACCCCTATCGGTGGTTTTGCAATCGGAAGGAAAGTTATGGATAACTCACTAGCAAACATCATCCCAATCCACAAGGGCCAAGTCGGAACAGATGTCAAAGACACCGTGAACGCCCGTCAGTTGCACACTGGTCTTGAGTTAAAAAAAGACTTCTCGGATTGGATTAAAGCTCAGATTTTGAGAGCGAGACTTGTAGAGAACATGGACTTTGTGACCATCCCCCAAAAAGGGGTAGGTGGTAAATTTAATAGCACCGAGTACCACTTAACCATTGACGCTGCGAAGCACATCGCCATGATGTCGGGCACAGACAAAGGCGTTGATGTGCGCAGGTATTTCATTGAGTGCGAAAGCAAAGCGCTTGCACCTCGCCAAGTAACTGGAGCAGAGATGATCTTGATGCTTGCCCAGCAATTGGTTGACAACGAGCGCAGGGTTGCATCTGTTGAGACAAAGGTGCAGTCGATTGAAAACAAGATGATCGTCAAAGAGCAATTCAAGACAGCTCTTGAATTCAGCATTGGACTCGGGCTCGATCTCGACAAGTCAGAACTGCGCAAACTTGGTTGCGATGCCAGCAAGATTTCACGCAGGCTTGGATTGGAGATTTCTACTAAGCACCAAGACAACAAAGGCTTTCGAGGCAATGTGAACGCCTATCACCATGATGCACTTTTTGAAGCGCTTGAAGAGATGGAAACCACCTGAACCCAAATACGGGCAAATCCCGCATTTGAACTATCCAAACAATTTTCTGAGATACATCCATGAAACATATATCAGTAAAAATCACCGGCAAGTCACCACTCCTGATGCACTCTGACAGGTTTGCAAACCCGTTGGACGCAATGACAAAAGCTCATAAAGAGCTGACTTCAATACGCAAGAAGTCTGACGAGAACCAGATTGCTATCGCAAAGTCAGAATTCATAGGTGGATGCTATTGGCGCAAAGGTGTCGGTTTTTACGTCCCAGCTCAAAATCTTGACGCTTGTCTGATTGGTGCCGCCAAGCTTCAGAAGCTCGGGGTCAAATTCAAACAGGCCGTTCAAACGCTTGAGGACGACTTGCCTCTTATCGGAAAGCTGCCAGCTACACCAGAGCGTCTTTGGGAAGATCCTGAGCACATTGATGCGAGAGGTGTCAAAGTTGGTCAAGCAAAAATTATTCGGTATCGCCCGATCTTTCGTGAGTGGCAGCTTCAGGCGACCATCGCCTTCAATGAAGACATATTGAATCTCAGCGAGGTTAAGAAGGCTATCGAGGATGCCGGGGCGCTCATTGGACTTGGTGATTATCGGCCTCGGTTTGGCCGGTTTTCTGTAGATATTTCGTAGATATTTTGGTTGGCCGCGGAATGGCTAGGCGATGCGGGGCTCGGTTAGGCAATGGCTGTCAACAGCCGATTGGGGATTCAAACGAGTCTCCCTTCGGGTAGTGATACCACATGGTCGGCAACGGCACGGACCGGTTCGGCGTGGCTTGATGTGGCTAGGCAAGGAAGGGCATGGGCTGACAACAGCGGGAAGGCTTCGAGCCTACCCAGTGTTGTTAACGAAAGGTTAATCATGGAAGAACTTAATCTATATCCAGTATGGAAGCAGTTTGTCAAAACTGTCATTGAATCAGGGCTTACTTATGGGTCAACCCTGCACAAGCAAACCATTGCAGATCAGTGCGGACTAAAAGAGCCAAGGACTATCGCAGAGAAAACTGAGTACGACCTGTCGATGCTTGGCTTTGTCTCAGAGATCCGAAAGACCCTTCTGACTGAGCACAATATGCTGCTAGCCACAAATTATGATGGCAGTTTCAGGGTTATCGAGCCACGCGAACAAACAGCCTTCGCCATCGAATGCGGCGCAAAATCTATTGCTAGAGAAATGCGACGAATGGCAGATGGCGTGAAGTTCGTCAACCTCAACATGCTGGATCAGGATGAGCGCCGAAAGAACATGGACGCTCAGGCCAAAATCAGTATGCTGGCAGGAATGCACCGCACATCAGAAAACGAACTTCAGCGCGTTGTATCAGGATAAGCAAGCCCTAAGCCTACGCAGCACATTGCGTCTCTTCTCTAACTCACGTCGATCAGCAGGGCGCACATCACGGGCGCTGCGTTGAAGCTCTTCAGGCAGTGAAATGCCCTGCTCTTTCAACACTGCTTTGGCTGCATCAAGCTCATTCATGTCCACAGAAAATGTGCCCATTCGCAGTCTAGCGCTTGGTGCTATTGCCTTGACAGCTTCAATATCTATAGCACGAAGCTCGGCTGACATCAGGCTGCGTTTATAGGGTTGCGGTGCTTCTGGTGGTGCTTTGTAGCCGTTTGGCGTGAATTGCTCAACCGGGACCTTGGTGTGTTTTACCCCAACCAGTACGGCGTAGCCTTGACTAGCATTCTTTTCTTGCACTAAGTATCCATCAAACCCAGCCTTCATTACAGCTCGCTCCCAATTGCTTGGGCCAGAGTTTTTCTTCACGATCTGCAATTCGTCTGCAATGACATCGTACAGATTGTCAAGTTGGACCCTGTGACCTACGCCGCCAACACCGGACTCAGCTTTTACACCACGGCCAGTATCGACGTAAAAGAATGTCCTTGGACGGATGTCTGCGTTTTCACTGCCGCTTAGCCGCTCTGCTTCAAGTCCCTTGAGCCCTCGACCATAGAAGAAGCTGTTGAGGCTGGCTCTTGGGGCTTGGCTGTAGTGGTATCCGACTGCGCTGCTTGCTCCTGGGATGGCTTTGCCGTACCGTGGTGGTACTCCTGCACCCGCTGGATTGCTCTCTCGATCTCCGAGAGTGTCGGCCCGTCCTGACTGTAATCCTGATTCATCTTTCGCGCTCCTTTGAATTGCAAATACCACATCGTTGGCATCGAATACGCCAACATTCAAGAATCCAGAGAATACGCTTTCATCGCGCACCAGGATTGAATCGTACCCGGCTTTCTTCGCTGCTTTGGCAAACTCTGGCGACTCAAGCAGTTCATAAGATCCACTCTTCATTGCCTTGTTAAACGAAGCCTTGCTGTAGCCACCTGGGTATTCACTGAGGCTGATTGAGTCCCTGTGCCCTGCTATGCGCCAGTCGAATGGCTTCTTAACTAGGACGTTGACCGGGTGCACCGCCTGCGTCTCACCGTCTTCTGCAAATCGGCTGGCAATTTCTGCAACCCCGTTGGCATAACTCGGGAGTGTTGAGGCAAATAAGCTGATGCCGTCTTTCTGCTGCACAACGTCAATTGGATTGCCGCCGTGATACAGGACCATCAGCGTGCCATCTGGATTCTGAAAAAACGCTTCGGCATTGTCTGCCTTGTTTCTTGCCGGGAATTCAAACGACTCTTTAACGCCGGTTGCTCGCTCTTGCGGTGTCAGTACAGGCTTGCTTAGCTTGTAGCGTTTGGCAAACTTGCGGTTGACAGCATTAGCGTTTTCTTGCTGGGTGTCGAGATATTGATTCAGCCCGCTGAGTGTCTTAGGTAGCTTGCTGTCCGGGTAATCCTTTAGCTTCTCCCAAGACTTGATAATCAGCTCTCGGTACTCTCCGTCGCCTTTGCGCCAGTCGTTTTCGATGAGTCCGCCGTCGAAGTCGAAGACCCTAATGCCGTCTTGCGAGAAGGCAGTGTTGTCATCGTTACTTGGCTGTCCTTGTAAATCTGGTGATTCGGTCCGCATCTGACTGTTGCCGCCGTCATCTTGTCGAATATCCGTTGCTGTTCCGGTGTTAGCTGTCTGGTTGTCATATGTACTTTCCCAAAGTTTTGCAACGCTTGTCTGAACCAACGCACGCTTTATTTGCGTGATAAACGCATCCTGCTCAAGCCCAGTAAAGTTCAAAAACCGCAATCCGTCCTTGCTGGGTATTGGCGGAATGCTATAGTTTTTGAACTCATGCATGATCGATGCATAGACTTCTTCAAACTGCACATCTGTGAGTTTCTTGCCGCCAAGATTAAACTCAACGCCAAGGCCTTCTTTTCCGAAGACCGGCAGGTGATTCGCCATGCCCTCTTGGTAAGTCCACATCCCCTGAGCTGCTAAAAAGAAGTTTACTTCGTCAGAGGTGCGCTCGTCAAGTACGCCGTTTGGCAAACGCAACGTCGATTGAAGCGACCATCCTGACAGTGCTTTCCAAGCCCCGCCATCGGCTGTTTCTGAGTATCTGTCGCTGCCCCACCCGAGTAAATCTTGCACACTCGGCACATTGCTGCTGAGTGCGTCACGCATTGCGAGCATGTACCGCTTCTGTGCCCTTGAGTCCATTGCGGACCCAATTTCAGTCAAAACGCCAGTGCTCGCGCCAGGCTTGTACTCTCGACTGAGTTGTAAGTCTCTAGCGCTTTTTAGTAGTCCATCTCGCTCGGTGGATCGTCCGACCCGTACATCGCTGCGTACCTGCTCTCGTCCGTTATCGGTAGATTGAGCTGCTTCAGAAGCTCGTCCGTCGAACTGAAGTCGTGCCCAATTTGGTGTAGGTACGCCATGTGGCGCAATTGTGGATCTGACTCTTTCAATTGACCATCCGTTTGCGTATTCATCCCAATAGCTCCTAACTTCATCGCTTAGTTTCTTGCTCTTTGCATTTTCGTGAAACAGTCCTCTGACCGCCTCCCAGACAATGCTTTGCATCTCTCTTGGCAGGATGCCGACATCATTTGCCGCAAGCCTATATGCCTCTGCATATTCTGGGTATAGACCGCCTGTGCCAAGGACGCTGCTACTACCTTTTCCGCCCCATGCTTGCAACACTTCCAGAGAGTTTCCGGTGACCGGTTCAAGCCGCGCAGCAGCTACTGCGTGAGTGTCTATTGTAACGCTTCCACCCAGGTAATAGGGGTGGTAAATGTTGTTATAAAACGACCTGACTTTGTGCGCTGCGCCAAGGTTGTCGCTGATGTTTGTGCGTGATCCATCCTTGAGAATTGCGATGGCTTTGACGATGTTGCCAGAGCTTCCCCAAGGCATGACTGCTGGGACACCTTTTGCTGTCAACATGATCTCCGCATACTCGCCTTCTGGCGCTACGAGGTAATACTGTCGGTTATTGTGAGACTCGTCATAGGCTCTCACCCACCATGCTTGCTGTTCTGGCGGCAGGCTGGCAAGAGTTTTTTGCTTGAAAAACTCCCTGAGCTTGGCATACGTTTCTGCCGTGTCTTTCTTCTCAGGCTTCAGCCCTGCTATTTTCTGATCAAACCACGCAATCATCTCAGGCGTAGTAACAACATCTTGCTTTGTCAAGAAGATGTCTGTCACGCGCATGGCTTGGCTGACATTGGTATCCCAAGGCGTTTGAGGGCTCAGCGAAGCCAAGACACCAGACGCTTGCATCTCGGTAATTCCATACTGTTGAGCCAGTTTATTGGCTAACACATTCGCCCCGATATACCAGTTTCTGCTTCGGTTGCGGATATTCTCGTCAACATTGTTATACAAGAATAAAATGTTTCCCTTTAGCGTTTCTACAAACTGATTAACGACTTCTGCGTTGTTTGTAGATTCAAAGCTACCAAGCATGACATCGGTGCGAAGAATATCGGCGTGCTTTGCCAGTAGCGCACTGTTTGGCATAACAATATCAAGTCCAACTTCAAGTTGACCTGATAAGTGTGACCCATTAGATCCTACTGAAGTTGGTACTCGCGTGCTGATGACGTTCGCATTTTTCTGAATGTCATCATGCTTACTGAACCGAATATCATCAGTCCCGCCAAACTCACCTGTGTTCCACTCGGCTGATTTGATCTGATTCGGCTTGAACGCAACAAACACATCAGCAGGCGTATCGTCGTAGTAAGCGCCGCCACCAGAGTCAATCACGTTGCGAATGATCGTGCCATCGTTACCTCTACGGCCTGCTCTCACTATGTCGTCGGTGGTTGCGTAAAACGGCGATGCATCTTCAAACGTGCCGCCAATGCTCTCTGCAAGATCGCGTGCCTCATCCAGACTCATGAACTCACGGCCATCTTTGGTATAGGCCGTGTCGCCGTTTGCGTCATAGACCTCAAACTGATCAAACCTATTGCCGTCCCAGTGCGCCCCGCCAAAGTCTTCTTCATTCGGGTTACGAATGTTGATGAATGCGGCGTAGAGGCCAGAACCAGAAAGCTCCCCGGCATCGTCATTTTTCAAAGCCTCGCTTACTGCTTCGCTCTCAGACTCAAATGGACCATGTTCATATCCATCATCCCAGTAGTATTGGCCTTCAATCTCAGCAAACACAACCCCAATCTCTTCTAGATCGGCCTTGTTCAGCGGTGGTGTAAAGTCAGTCTCGCGGCCACGACGAATGTACGAGCGAGCCATGTCGCGGTTTGGTGTCGTAAAGATTCCGAGGTCGCCACGCCCCGTGCCACCAGGCTCTTTGAATTTATAGAAACCGCCATTGTCAGTGCCGTGATAGACGACAAGAGGTTCACCATTCTCGTCCACTGCCTTTGAAACATCATCAGCACCCCACACGCCGCCTTGTTTCTTGGCGTACTTTTCCCAAGGTCCAAACCAGTTGATAAACGAAGGCGTGCGCGTCTGAATCCATTGGCGTTCAGTCAGGTTTGTCTTCTTGCCGTTGGGTGCTTTAAGCCACTTGGGTGTGTTTTGATACTTAGATTTGACGGCTTCGTACTCAAGCGCTGCTGTGTCCTTGGATGAGTACAGAACCGGCTCAGCGAAGCTCTCAACATCCTTGACCTTGGTGATGCCTTGCAGCAGTTGATTCGACAGCACAGCCCGTGCAATCGTGCTGCGGCCAAGGCCAAAGGCGCGACCATCAACTGACTTGGTGATCTTGTGGATCTCGCGCTCAGCAGATTGACCATCAGCGAAAGAAAACTTACCCGTCTCTGGCTTGTAGCGCAGGTTGTCAAAGCCCTTCACCAACTCGCGGGCATTGCGAATCGTTGCCAGAATCAAGCGAGTGAAGTTGTTTTCGTGCATCTCTGCATTGCCAGCCTTGTTGTTCTCAAAGCCATAGATGCGCTGCGTGAAATGCGGCACCATCACATTTGATTTGCCAGTGCGCAGGCCAGCGGCAAGCATCTGCTCAGTACGCCGGTAAGTGTTGATGCCGCTCAGTGAATCTTCAGGGTGAATCTGAATGTTTCGACGCGCCGCGAACTCAGCGAACATCTGATAGGCAGCAGCACCAAGCCCTGACTTGCCAAGCTCAAGCGTGTTGGCTGTGAAATACTTTTGCCCACCTTCTCCGTGAAAGTCAAGCAGCGCCCCATAGGTTGCAGGCATCTCTTTTGGTCCGGTGTAGTGATTGTCCCAAGCGTGCTGAATCGCCTCATCTTTCGTCTTGAAAGAATCACTTGTTTTATATTTATCACTGTCAGCATCCGCTTTGTAGGTGTATCGATACTCACCACCAAACTCTGCTATCTTGATTTTGTTTTCAGATAGCGCCCACTCTGTGGGAGTTACTTTGACCTTTTTTGTCTTGTGCTTGAAGTTTACGATGTAGGTGTAGTTCTGCGGGTCCATCGCCTCGCGGTTGACTGTCACATCGTAGGTGTCAGTGATCCCCATCGACGTGGCGATCTCTTTGAGTGAGCTATCGGCACCCAAGGTTTTGGCGTAGCGTGCCGGACCTTGTCCAGGCTTGTCCTTCATGTCGATCTTTGCCAGATCTTTCCATCCTTCAACCAAGTCCATCTTCTGCTGTTTGGACATTGAAGCAGCAAGGTCAAACTTCTTGGCGACCAGATCCCGTGCTGCGATCTGGCGCTTGGCAAAGGCTTGGACAGCCTCTTTAGATGCGTACCCGTCTTTCTCGCCCATTGACAGGCCAACCCATGTGCCCTTGATACCGAGATCCCATAGGCCGCTGTATTGATTCATCTCAACACGCTCTGGGTACTTACCACCCTTGACCATCGTCGTCAGTTGAGATCCGCCTGTGCCTTTTGCCTCAGTCCATTCGAGGTCTGGGTAAGCCTCTTCGGCCATGAGGTCTTTGGCGGACAGCAACATCTCAGCCGGGTTGCGTTCACGCCACTCTTTTGCCAACTCCATGAAGCGCTTGGCGTTCTTGGTGAACAGGTCTTCGGTGTCTTTGTAGCCAAGCTCTTTGGCTTTTGAGTCTAGCCATTGCTCTTGCTCTTTTATGTCTTCATCAAGAGTCTTGGTTGAGTTCTTCAGCTCGTTGACATCCATGCCTTGTGCGTATGACGGGCGCTGTTTTGCCCATGATTCAAACACTTTGACGGCAATTTCCTTAGCATCTTGAAGTTTGCTGATGTACTGATCTACATCCTTGACTCCTTCGATCTTGTCTTTGAGTCCGCGCAGGCTGACGATAAGGCCATTCAGAAGAGGTATCCAGTCAGCGATAAACTGCTTGAAGACGTTCGGCTTTTGCAGCGCCATCTTCGTCATAAACGCCTGATCCCACAGTCGTTTACCGAGAAAGTCTGCGACCATCTCTTCCTCAAGCAAGGCAAGTTGCTGCGCCGATGCTGTGTCGTAAGTTGACCCACGAATAGACGACGTGGTTCTCGCAAGGTATTCGTAGTAGGCTCGCTTACCCTGCTCGTTATCAATCAGATGCCAAATCTGATCATAGAAAGCTTGCAGGCCAGGGTACTTCTTTGCCCAATGTGTGAACTCATGCCCAACCGTCCATGCGATTGGCATGTGTGGGCTATCGATGCTTATAAAGGTGTGACCATTGGCGGTAAAACCATCGCTATCTTTATTGCTGACAACGATTGGCCGATGACCAGAAAACTTCTCAAACACATCCAGCATGCGCTCAATGGCGATGCGTTTCGGATGATTGTGCGGTACGGTGTATGTCTCTCCAGCGCCAACCAATCCATCAATGATTGACTGCTCTTCTGCTAGTGACCGTCTCCCGCCTTGAGGTATCCGCGCTCCAGCATCACCTGTCGCATTGCCTCCTGCATTTCGCCCTCGTAGTACATCGGCAGGCAGTCCCTGAGATTGATCTGTAGGTCGCTCTGCTCGGCCAGCTTCAGTGAAAGCTCCCGCCTGTCCCATATCCGGTTGCACTCGTCCACTGCCCATTGTGCTATTGCCATTTACTACTCCAGTTGTTTGCTGGCTAGTGTACTCAGGGATGGTCGATAAGTCCAATCCATATGTGCGGGCCATGATTCCACTAGCATTCTTGGCGTACCCATTTGGAATGGCTCCTGCTGATTCGGCCTGATGCAGCATGGTGATAACTTGCGGAACTGTCACAGCACCGCTGTCAATCACCCCCATAGCCTTGTATATATCCTGGTTTGAAATATCTCCAGAGACTAGCATCATGACGCGATTGCCTTGGTATTGCGATCTCCATTTAGCTTTTGCTTGCGCCGATTCAACTGCTTGCTGCTCAGCCTTGATGCCAAAAATATCATTGTCTAGAGTAGCGGTCGATTGCTGCTCAAAATGCTCCTTGAGTAAGCGGGCTGCTGCTGTGGCATCTACTCCGGTTGAGCTACCTTTAAGCGCAAATGCCTGATTGGTTCTATTGTTGACGAGTAACAGTCCTGCGCTGCCGTCAGTTTTTCCTTCAATCCTAGTGAAGCCCTGGCCGACAAAATGCGCAATCTGAGCAACACGTTTTCGATATGCGGCAGTTCCATTAAACCCTGATGGCGCTCTCGCGGCAGTAATATCCGCAGGCGCGGCTACCAGCTTACGAGGCCTTACTTCATTCGAGGCTGCGGCACTTGGCGCTGCGGACTCTGCAGTTGCTGATCCTGGTTGGGCTGCTTGTTGTCCCGTGCTTGTTTGGAAGGCTTTTTCGGCTTGAGCATTCTGGTTCTCGGTTGGTTGGTTTACTGTCGGGTTAGTAGTTCTGGCGGCATCTCCAGCAGTCTGGTCCACACCATCAACAGGTGCCCGTGACGGGTTAGTGGCAGATCCGCCAGCAGTGAAAGGTGCAGATCCCATGCCTGCTGTGGCGTTATTTGCTGGGCCTGCATTGCCAGATTCAGGTGGCTGTGTAGTTGTGCTTGATGCGCCATTTTGGTTCTCACTGATAGCGTTATCAGTGACGTTTTGCTGTCCATCAGAAAAAAGCCCCATCAGTGTGGGGCTTGGGTTGTTTGGTAACTGGGGTTGACCGGGTGGTATCTCGT
>Ga0316607_1000678_pt1 | contig 11577 bp, 19 predicted proteins | sample MIS2016062E_MG_FD_207674 | JGI IMG/M metagenome (GOLD analysis project Ga0316607, IMG submission 207674) | Microbial mat bacterial communities from Middle Island sinkhole, Lake Huron, Michigan, United States - MIS.2016.062E | ecosystem: Environmental > Aquatic > Freshwater > Lake > Sediment...
CTTCTTATTCAAACAAACCTATTCATTCATTCATTCCTTCTGGAAAGGAAGAAAGGAAGAAGGTTGAAGGTTTTGAAAAGAAGATGGAGGAAGCCAAGGCCATTGATGCCATCATCGAAAGATGCGAAATAGCGTATCAGAATCTTGATGCTAAGATGCCAGGCATGGAAGAGTCAGTGACAACAGCCATTTCCGAGATGTACACCGCAGACAGCATCACCGTGAAGAAGCAAAGCTTGCCTCAGGACAAAGTGCGGAGCATCCTTTCCAAGCTGTCACCAGAAGCCATCCTGCATGCCGTGGAAGCCTACCTGACAGCAGCCAAGTCAACCATGATAAAAAACCCTCAGCAATACTTCATGAGCATCCTATGTGAAGCACAGACGCAAGCAACACTGAAGAACGCTGCGGACTTCGCGCGAATGGAATACGGATCAGACCTATAGCGTACTGAAACAAGAAAGGGAGTGAATGATGACTCCAGCTAATTCAGCCGGACTTAACGCAATCATAGAAAAGTGCAAGGAGATTGACTTCAACAAGGATGAACAGACTCCTTACCTACTGGATGAGGTAGTGGCTGCCATCACTGAAATGTATACGGCAGTAAGCATCAAATACAAGGGACGGACACTGTATCGGGAGGAATCCAAAAAACGCCTTGATGAAATATCAAAGGAAGCCATTCTTGACGCAGTGCTTTTCTCTGAGAAGGTATTCGACACACTGCCCGATCTGAATCGGAAGCAATATCTCATGGAGAGGTTGTACGAAGCACAAACAGACCTGACTCTCAAAAACATCTGCAACAACCTCCGAGAGAAATTCCTAATGGATACATGGGTAGAAAGCAGTAAAAAGAACCTGGGAAGAAAGAAATGATCAATGTGCATGACCATGCTCATGGGTGCATACTCATGCACATGGATTAGCAGTGCATATACAGGGTGATCATAACGCTGGATAGGGTATTTTTTCATAGGGTAAGCACCATGATGCATAGGGTGTATAACGTGATGGATGGTGGCATGGAATGACGCTTAAACAGGCAGCTTCAGCATTGAACATATCTGTCGCAACGGCCAGACGATGGACAAAAGACGGAAGGCTTGAAGCATCAATTGTGAATGGTCCGCATGGCAATGCTTTTGACATAAGCCAGGAGGCAATTGACAAGGCAAAGGATGATCACAGGGTACCCATGATTATACAAAGCGTGGAGCCAGCTGTTCCCGTTGCTGAAATGAAGCGGATTGTCATGGACTCGATGAAGGATGTCATTGACGATGTAATCCAAGGCCTTCGGGATGACCGTCAGCAGGAAAACATGCAACGGCAGATGGACCTGATGATGGCATTGAACCGGAAGGATGCCGAGATCGCAACGCTCAGAGAAGAGATCGCCACGCTGCGCGGAGTCATTGAAGGCCTGAAAACACCGGTCAAAAAGCGGAGCATTTTCGGACGGTCCAGAGGATAGTCCAGGAGACAGTCCACCGGACGGTCCAGTGGAACATTGAACGAAAGATTTTTTTAGACCAATGTTGTTATTCAAAGAATCGTTGATACTGCACCGTTTCAGGGTGTGGCTGTTCTTTTTGTCGCAGAATTGGAAGTTCTGACGCTGATTTCTTCCAGATAGACCGACATAATGATGACTTTCAAGCCATCGGCTGGACAGGCAAAAACAGATGTTCCAATATCACAACTTGAAAAAAGGTATATACATTCAAATTGAATCAAGGTATAATGAATCAAGAAGTCAATCAGGAGGTATCAATCATGACGATCAAGGAATTGGACTTTGTCCTGGACATACTGAATGCATCTATCAGCGACTTAGAATCCGCCTTTGAGGACGCTTCACCATTCATGCCGATGACAGAGGCGGTCCAGAGAACCGTCAACAGGTTGAAGAAGGCGAAGGATGCGGTCACAGCGGCAACTGAACACAAGTGGGACAAGATCATAGGGAGCCAGAACGATGATGCATAGGAACAACAAGGATGGATCATACAATGTCAGAGGGTACGGAGGAGCGCGACAAGGTGCCGGAAGGCCTTCAACTGGACGGAAGAAGGTAATGCTGTTCATCACCCAGGAAGAGCGTGAAGCCATCACAGCCCTGCTGGAGAAGATGAGAGAAGGCGTTAAAACACTGAAAGAATGAGCATAGTCAGGCAGAGAGCAGCACCATATGGATTGACTGAATGAGGCCGGGAGGGGAAACCTTCCCGGCTTTTTGCGGGCGGACTAGCTCCCGATTTTGATTAAGGGGCCTTTGTAATTGTGATCATGAGCGGGTTCCAGAAAAAACGGAGGAAATCCGCGAATGACAAGGCCCTTCGCTTCAAGAAATTGAGCAGCGTTTTGATGACGATTTATTGAAGGGCTTGAACGCCACGAAATCCGCTATTAGAAAGGGATTCAGCCCGAAGAGCGCGAGACAGTTGGGTTGTATGCTGTTAAAGAAACCCAACATATCCGCGCGTATATGCGTGAAGCTGCTCGTATTGTGTTCGCAAACCCGCTGTACTAAAGGGTTATAACCCTAAAGCAGTCGCACATCCACGAAAGAAAGTGAATGTTTCCGCATGCGCATGCGTGAAATGTTGACTTGTATACTATTTCATGATCAGAAAAAGCGATAAAACCCACTCTTAGCAAGCTTTTGTGGTGTTATATAACGCAAGAAAAGACAGCGCAGGCTTGCAAGAATTTTAGCAGACAGAAATGGCATCAAAAACATGCGGTAAAAAGATTCCTGTAAATCTTTTCGGAGAGTGGATTACAGGCACAGGAGCATGAGGAAAAGTGGCGGCAAAAGTGGCGGCAAAAGTACGGCAAAATGGCGACAAAAAAGTGGCGAATCATTTGGAGGCCTCATCTTCGAAGTTCAGGCTGAGCAGTTCGAGGCTTGCGGCTTCCTGTGCTGCCACCATCGATTGGTGCGCCCACTGGACGCTGTTCAGTTCCGGATCCGGATTCCGCAGCATCGACCATTCCACCTGGTCGTACACTTCCATTGCCTGCCGTGCCATTGTCGACACCAGACTATCCAGACTTCCGCTTTCTCTCAGCGCGTCGAACCTGGCTTGATCCTTCGACCGAAGGACTTCCGCCGCTTTCCACTTCCATCCGTTCTGCGGATATGGGTTGTTCCTTGCCATCTGTAACACTTCCTTTCACTGTCGCGATTATTCTGTTGATTTTGATTAAGACACATGCCTAATTGTGATAAACAGCGGGTTCTAGAAAAAACGGAGGGAATCCGAAATTAAGAGGCTTGCGCAATTGTGATAACGAGCGGATTTCAGAAAAAACGAATGCGATACCACGGGGAAACAAGCAAAGGATATTATTTGACAAGAAAGGCCATAGAAACGGTTAAAGTCCGCCATTGTGGCGAGTAAAAACCGGTTTCAATGTTCGTTTTCTTGAATAACAACAAGGCCAACAGACTCTTGCGTTCTCAATTTATGGTCACAAACCCTTATTAAGTAAAAATATAGCACACATAAATAACCCGAAACAATGAGCAAGCGGGGTTATTTTGAATACCAACGAGTAAACAGCGGAGTGGAGTGTTGTAGCGCACCGTTCATTCTGTGGTGTCGTTTCAAGGATAACCGACTAACTACGATACAGTAGAACCACCAAACCGAAGGAGGGTTCACAATGACAAAACTGAGACGGTTGCTGTGGGAAAAGAGGATGTCACAAGTAAAATTGGCAAGAGAGGCGGAAATGTCTTCAACCAATCTTTCTGATGCGTTGTGTGGGCGAATGACTTTTCATCCGGCATGGAGACGGAAAGTGTCTGCCGTACTTGGAGTGGAAGAGTCAATCCTATTTGATGAAAAAGGCAAGCTACTTGCTGACCTGGAGTCGTCATGAATATCTGTCGCGTAGTGCCTAAATTTTGACGCTCTTAGGGGAAGTGGAGGTCGAAATCACCGAGCAAATGTCATATGACCAGGTGCGTACCCAAACCTTAAAACATGCCATGATACGGTGGAACCATCATATGAATTGGAGGTATCGCCATGACAAAACTATCACGATTGTTGTTTGAGAGAAGGATTTCTCAGTCTAAGCTTTCAAGGTTATCGGACATTGGAGCAAACAATCTGAATGCGTGTTTTCGTGGGCACACACGGTTTCACCCAAGATATCGGAAGAACATTTCATCGGTTCTTGGCGTGTCAGAAACCGACTTGTTCGATGATAGAGGGTGTCCAATCGAAGAGGATGCGGAGTTGTCTGGCAAAATCTAAGGCCGCGGCACAACATCGGAAACATTGGGTTGCCCGGCCAGGCGTAAAACGATCGATGCCGTTCCATCGATGGTTCCCCAATTTTTCATCCAAACCTGACGGAGGTAGGTTAAGTGGGGATCAAGAAAAAACCTTATGTGAAAAAGTCGTTCGAATCGACGGGAGCATCCAGTGATGTATCCGCGAACATATACGAATCAATGGTGCTTTCACCGGCATGGATGGACTTGTCGGCACAGGAAAAGGCGTTGTACCAAGTTTGCAAGCTGCGATACTACTCGCAGAAGAAGAAGCCAAACGACAACCCGAAGCAGTTCCACATGAGCCAGTGTATCTGGCGTGACAAGTACAAGCTTTACACGGATGCCAACAAACGGAGATTCTATTCCGACATGGCAGGACTTATCAATCACGGTTTCCTCATTTGTGCAGAGAATGGATTCAGCAGCCGGACTCATAGTGTTTATGAATATTCCGACAAGTGGCAGTCCTTCGGGACGGATGCGTTTAAGGTTTCACCGAGTGAGATGACGCAGGCAGGCAGGAGGGGAAGGATGAAGGAAACCCCGTATCCGATGGTAACTTTATAAATCTGTGTACAAACGTACACATGTGAATTTCAGAAATCCTTTACCTGTTGTGTACAAACGTACACATGGCCCAATGGAGAAAATGGCATACATGTGTACTAACGTACACAAGATTCAAAGCTTACATGTGTACAAACGTACATAGCCAAAAAACTTTTGAGTAGCTGAAAGTGAGGCCGCAACGATGACGGAAAAGATAAGCTGCCGAATCGAGACAGACAAACTGGACGCACTGAAGCAGAAGTATATCGGCCTTACCATCACCGCAATCATTTCCAGATTGATTGATGCTGCACTCGCTGACTGTCCGACAGCACCGATGCCTTGTCCGACAGACACGGGAAATCTGTCGAAGGAAGAGATGGAAGGCATTAAGTTATTGAAGCGTGAATACCACCGGGATTGGAGACACAAGAACCCCGAGAAGGCGAATTCTTACCAGAAGAAAATTCCCTTCGAAAAACGCGAGGCAACCCGTCAGCGGCATTGGCTGAAGAAACTGAGGGCATCACAGTGAATACACCTGGAGCCCTGCACACTCCCGCAAGGCGAATGCAAATATGCGACTATTCCGGTTTGCGCTTCGGAACAATAACCCCGACTGACATTGACGGGTTCATTGATTTGCACGGGAAGGCTTTCATCATCTTTGAACTGAAGCATCGAGGAGCTGAACTTCCGAGGGGGCAGAGGATCGCGCTTGAATCACTGGTGAAGGGTAGGCCAGGAATCGTATTTGTCGCAGAGCATAGCGTGGACGATGTGAAGCAGTCAGTGAATGCAGCCGATTGTCTGGTGCGGGAATTGTATCTTCCCTGTGCGAAACTCTGGCGAAAACCAAAATGCGAAATCACTTTGTTGGAGGCAATCCAAAGTTATATCGAAAGCTTGGAAGAATCTGATGCCATTTGAAACCGCAAGTTTCGTTGTTCTGGAAGGTGCAGAAGCACTGGTGCAAAAGGATTTGGGATAAGGATAGGGGGTATGGTGATGCAAAAGATTCGAATGGACAATCCAAGAGCAGTGCAGCGGCTTCTGAACCGGACAATCAACCAGCTGCTGGCTGATGAAATCGACTGCGAAAAGGCGCGAGTCCTTGGCTACTTGTGCAGCGTTCTGCTGAAGGCCAACGAGGTTGAGGAACTGGATGACAGGATGTCTGCCATCGAGCAGCGGCTTGAAGAAAGGAAAGCGATATGAAGTCAATCCGTGCCAGACTTGAAGCCCTGGAGAAATCCATCGATGTCACAGACGGAAGCAGACTGTTTTTCATCAACCAAAGTGGAGGTGTCCACTGCTCGCACGATCATGTCCCAGACTTGCCAGACTTTTCACCTGGTGAAGCAGTGGATGCATATCTTGAAAAGCATTCCTGTGAAGGGTGTATGGTGTTCGATGAGAGAGAGCTGAAGGACAAATGAAGGCAGAATAATGGAGAAGTCCCGCTCCCCAGACATCTCCGGTCAATCGGAACAAGGTAGCGTTGTATCTCCGACTGATGCTTCAAATATACCACAGCTTCCGTAATAATCGCCGAGGAACACCGAACATTCCGCGGAGGGCATATGAAAAGCACATGCAGGAAAGAACTTCATCCCATGTATGAAAAGGCATTCTTCTCAGCAATCCGTCAGGCCGCAACACAAGAGGACAAACTGGCATCCGTGAATAAGCTTGCACTGCTGGGCGTGAAGACAATGAACAGCCGGGACAAGCCGATGGCACACAGTAGCACTGCGGTGAAGAGATACCTTGAGGGAATCAACATCGTGATTGGGATGATGGCGTGTATGAAGCCTCAGGAGTTCGTCAGCACCTTCCCACCAACCAAGAGATATGACGGGGACAGATGGCAGATGAAGGACTATCACAGCACGATGGAAGCCATACGGGAGATTCCCCAGGATGAAATGATAGGACAGCACATCGAGGAACTGCTGTGGGACTACATGAACCCTGATGTCACGGAGTTGACTGTGGACCTGATGAAGGCTACAAGCGATATGCGAAGGTTGGAAGGAAAACCAGACCTTGCGCAAACCTTTCTTGATTCGTTACCGCTGCCTTCAGCAGTCTATACCACGATGGATGGAAGACGGTTCAGCCTTGACGGCAAGGTCGGAACGAAAAAGGTCAGCACAGTGAAAAAGTGGAACCCGCTGCTTGTACGGGGTGGAACGTAGGGACACATGGCAACATGATCACATTGATGGCCGAACACCATATTGAACGGGTTTTCTGATATCTGTTGCAATTCTTGACATTCGATTATCAAAACGCGGCACAGGTCAAAATAGACGGCATACGGCATAAGGAGAAAGCAAAATGGAAGACACAGAAATCATCCTGACAGCAGAAGAAATGTGGACAAGGATTCAAGAAAACGAAACCCGCCAAATAAAGCTTGGTACAGATATAAAGAGATTATCCGAGGAAGCAAAGGAAGCCATGCAAGCCATGCAGCGGATTCGGGTCTACCGGAGGCATAAAATGACGATGGTATTCTTCATTGGCTTTCTCACTGGTTTGATTGCACTCTCCATGATGAGGTGACCAGTGCAGATAAATGAACAAAAGAAAAGGGTGAACTTTCTTCACCCCTTCCGGTCCTCATTGCCGCGCTTCGTATTGCCTTACAAGTTTGTAGAAGGTCGGCTTCTTCAATCCCAGTTCAGTGAAGGCTGACACAGCTGTTCTGTTTCCAGCCTTCCAATCCTTGTATACGGAAGAGAATCCAGAAGGAAGCACTGCCGCCGGTCTGCCGAACTTCTTACCCAGCTTATGCGCGGATTGGATTCCTTCTGCTTGCCGGGATCGGATGTTGTCGCGCTCCTGCTGGCTCACGAATGACAGCACTTGCAGGACAAGGTCAGAAATGAACGTTCCGAGCAGGTCTTTGTGTAACCTGGTATCCAGCAGTGGCATGTCCAGAACCACGATGTCGATGCCATCAGAAACGATTCCCTGCCACACACTGACGATCTCCTGATAGTTCCTGCCCAACCTGTCGATGGACTTCACGAATAGGACATCATCGGCACGGAGACAACGCCGCAGCGCAACGAAGCCTTCACGCTTGAAGTCCTTGCCGGATTGCTTGTCGGTGAAGATGTCGCGCTCATCGATGCCGAGTCCCTTCGCCGCGTCAATCTGTCTGTCAAGGTTCTGGTCTGAACTGCTCACCCTTGCATAAAAGAATTGCTTGCCCATGATTGCACCTCCATCGAAACCGTCTGTAATCATGGTACTATGATATAATACGCTTGTAAAGTGTTATTTATACTTTTATAGACTATTATTTCATGGTAGTACTACCGTCTGCAAAAGTACACTCTTACAGACGCATCATATCGGGAGCATTGCCACTTGTGGCAACGGCACACATGAACATATGCGAGTACCAGGAATGCAGTTCATCACGATTGTCATGTCTGAGTTCTGTGGGTGCACTGCCACACGTTTCGTTAGGCACCGGCTCTGTCGTTCATGTTCTCTCTTCGCTCTTTTTCTCTCTTCAGCAATTCGATGAATTCGTCTTGGGTGAGGATCCTTCCGTCAGGAAGTCGAACCGATACAGCGCACTCTCTTGCACAGGCTCTGTTTTTTCTGCTGTTACCTTTTTCCATATCGCACCTCTCATCCAATACCTACCCCGCCTGGGAAAGCGTAATGATGAACCCGAAATCTTCAAAGAAGCGGTTAGGGGGATTGGGGTGTTCCCCAAAAAGAGGATAACCCAAGATTGGTTTATCCTCGCGAGTGTATATACACTTGCATTGCTTGCTACTCCCAAAAAGGGTGGACTCATACGGAACCACTATAGTCCAAGAACTGAAGCAATAGAGTCAATATTTACGGAGAATGGTATATCTGGATTCGCCTCATATCGACAGAGATACTCCTGCGCTTGGGTAACTATTTCTTTGGTGTGGGCATCAAGAAATCGGGATAATACCACGCTAAACGGGTGATCACCCGTAACATACTTTTGCATGTACTGATTTGTTATTGGGTGCATCTTTGCGAAGTGTAATCCATGAATCCTTCCGGACGGGGTGGTCGGGCTTGGTGGCAATGGGAAGTAGTGGGCTCTTGGGGTTGCGGGAGACATTTTGGATCTGAGAGGAACGGCGAAGTCCATATTTCTTCCTTTGTACTTCAACCTTAACAGAAGGACACACGGACGGCCGAGGTGATCTTGAAGCAGCTCAGGGTCATTGCACCTTTTGAAAAAATCAGGATTCAGCTTGATAAGACGCATGTCCCCTCCACGAACAAGGGCCCCTTCAAAAGAAGGAACCCTCATACAATTGCATGATATTCTACATTTTTATGTCCCCGTCATGCGCGGAGGACTTACATACGAATAGATGATATTCTGCACCGTCATCTGCGGTACTTAACTTATACCACACTGTAGGTTTTTTACGCAAGTATACGTTAAAAGCACAACATTTGTTATGAAAAACACTATTTATGTTGCTGTGAAACAGGAAAAGCAAGCATTGCGAGTGTGGTCACACTTGCCGAGGTCAGCGCAAATCTGCGCTCACCTGTTTTTGAGGTTCCCCCAAACCCCGAAGCACTGAAACCAAGAATGGATTGAGTGAACATGGTATCATCGAATCATGGAACTGGTGGAAATGATTGCAGCCTTCGATTCAAATGGCAATATTAAGCCGCTTCGGTTTAAGCATAGAGGTGTCCCGGTGAACGTGGACAAGCTCTTGTCTGCCATGCCAGAACGGCGGTATGGTTCCGACATGATGGCATACAAGTGTGAAACGAATGGCGAACACGGAACAAGGCAGTATGTCCTGTACTATGAAATCAAAACTTTCATGTGGTGGATCAAGGTCTGATTGATCTGCAGCTCTTCCTGATGGCGCGATTAACTTGATCAGTTCGGCATGGGTAAAAGAAGGCTGTACCCTTCTCACATCATCTTATCGTGTGTAATATCCGGCCTGATGAAGCACTTTTGTATAAGGGTGAAAAAAATTCACCCTGTACGAGGGTGCTTATTTGTGCTGCCATCATCCTTTTCAAGAAGATCGGTGCCCACCGGCTCCCGTATATCGTCGAATCGTGTTGATTATGTTGCAAAGGATACAATCAGAAATATTTGCAATTTTTACTATATACAAGTACCTGTTATAGGTGTATATTGTTTTTAGAAAGGAGGAACCACCGTGCCAAAGCAACGAGTTAACACATACCGATCCAGCGTCTATCTGACTCCGTACATGCTCGAGCAACTGAAAGCACTTGCCGAAACAAGCAAAACCACCGTATCGGGAATGATTCGACAAATACTTCTGAAACACCTGACAGAACAGAAATGAACCGATTCCCCCTGAAAGCCTGGTAGCTTCGGGAACCGGTTCACCACAACACAAGGCAGAGCCATGCGCTGTTTATATTATATCACCGGCATGGCTCCCACGAAACAGGGAGGATACGGTCATGATGAATGTTGAAAAACTGCTGGCTGAGAAAATGGCATCCGAAGAACATTATGATTATATGGACGATGTCATGAATAAAGCCATTGCCGAATCTGATGGTAAATTTCAAGCGTTAATACTAAAGGCTACTCACACAAAGGAAGACATGAGAGAAATGGAAGCTCTTTACTGGGAGTCCGTAAATGGTGCAGAGGTTGCGCTGTATAACCGTGGATTCTTTGACGCTCTTGCCTTAATGACCGATCACGGCATCACTGAAGACGGTTTGCTTGCAGCAATCGAAAAGGCCAAAGATGCCCAGTGGGCGAAGACATGTGAAACCGTTCTGTGCTTTTCAAAGCAAAGAGCGTGATTATCTGTTGATCTTCCGGAATGAATGATAGAATGTTTCCAGAAAAGCAAAAGCACCTTGCGCAAACAAGATGCTTTTCACGGAGAAGGCACAGAGTGATTCCAACGAACTGAGAAACCGTTGGATTCATTCTATATTTTCCACGCCGGGAAATCAAGTGCCTTCTCCGTGAATGCTTTAAATTTCACGCAGGAGGATTTTTTATGCCGAAAAAACAGCAGATGAACCAAGCACACCAGGACACGGACATTCTCCGAGTTGCTGGCATCCTCTCCATGGGATACGGACTATACCCGAAGATGGTGGCGAAGGACAAAAGGCTAAGCATCGAGAGCAGAGGCATCTATTCATACTTCTGCAGCTATGCCGGCAGCGGCAACACGGCATTTCCGAGAGTGGAGATGATATGTGCGGATTGCAATATCAGTCGGGACAGATACTACAAACACTTCAGGCCGCTTGTCTCCCTTGGGTATGTCAGCGTCACGCAGGAGAAAATAACTGATGGAAAGTTCTCCAAGAACATCTACACGCTGAACATGGAGATCTCCATTTCCCCGACTGAAAAACAGGCGGAACAACCGTGTACTTGTTTTAAGGATACGGTGGAATCACCGTGTACTTGTTTTCCGACTCCCGTGAATAAGGCCAATAATATAAACACTTCTGGAAGTAACACTTCTTCTTATTCAAACAAACCTATTCATTCATTCATTCCTTCTGGAAAGGAAGAAAGGAAGAAGGTTGAAGGTTTTGAAAAGAAGATGGAGGAAGCCAAGGCCATTGATGCCATCATCGAAAGATGCGAGATAGCATATCAGAATCTTGATGCCAAGATGCCAGGCATGGAAGAGTCAGTGACAACAGCCATTTCCGAGATGTACACCGCA
>Ga0316607_1000679_pt1 | contig 11565 bp, 14 predicted proteins | sample MIS2016062E_MG_FD_207674 | JGI IMG/M metagenome (GOLD analysis project Ga0316607, IMG submission 207674) | Microbial mat bacterial communities from Middle Island sinkhole, Lake Huron, Michigan, United States - MIS.2016.062E | ecosystem: Environmental > Aquatic > Freshwater > Lake > Sediment...
TCTGAATAACCCACAACTTGCCAGTCGGCTTTTTGCTGAAGCGATTGAGCGTAATCCCCGTGATGTGGCCTACGCGCTGAAAATTACCAAGGCATTACTGGAAGATGGGCATCCCGAACAAGCACTGGCCGTCATTGACCAAGCGCAAATACTAAAAATGGCCGACCCGGATCAGCAGTTCGCAGCACTGCGAAAGCAGGCCGAGCAAAAGAGGCAGGATTCGCCTTAATTCAGCCCGGTCAGCCGTGCAGTTTGGATTACGAAGCCAACCCAACCCTACCGCCAATAGAAACCGCCCCAAAAGGGGCGGTTTTTTTAATGGATCTCATTTTGCAAGGCAGTCTATCGCCATAACCTACCGCCGTGGCGTTGCCGTTGATCACGATCCTTATCCGTATTACCATGGTTAGACACTGATCACTATGTAAGCGAGGGTCGAATGATGATGCCGAACACAGCAGAATTAATTTATCAGGAAGCGAAAACATTGCCAGATGCTCTTGGCGTCGAAGTGCTAGATTTTATTGGTTATTTGCGAACTCGATATCCAATACCTCCCGTGTTGGAAGATAAAGCTGCAAAACTGGCGGAGTTAGAGGATTTTTTTGCACCTTACCAGTGCAGTCTGAAAGATTTTCGATTCAACCGGGATGAAGCTAATGAGCGTTGAATTCGTAGATACTAATATCGTTTTGTACAGCCTAAGCGATGATGTAGCTAAACGCCGTCAGGCACTGACAATTTTGGCTAACCAACCGGTGCTGTCACTACAAGTTCTGAACGAAGCAGCGAATGTCATGCGGCGCAAATTGAAGTTTGATATACCGGCAATTCGCGAAGTATTGCTCCGCTGGTTGCGCGAAAGCCGTTTACATCCTTTGCTCATATCAACCTTACTGGCCGCCCTGGATATAGCCGCTCGTTATGGGTTTTCTCATTATGACAGCCTGATTATTGCTGCGGCTCTGGAATCTGATTGCATGACACTCTACTCGGAAGATTTGCAGCATGGACAGGTCATCGATCAGCGACTAACGATTATCAATCCATTTAAACAGGAACATCATTAAAAATTCAATCGCGTAGGTACAATGGTGGATTGCGAATACAACCCAACCCTACCGCAGAATAGAAACCGCCCCAAAAGGGGCGGTTTTTTAATGGATCTCATTGTTGCCGGGTGTCGGTCACTGCCGGACTTTGAAAAACACACAGTCATTGACGAAACGAGCCAACTTATGTATATGTTATATATACTAATCACTAGGAATGCAGCCATGTTGACGCAGATTTTCAAGAGCGGTCATTCACAAGCCGTGCGTATCCCGGAAGCGCTTAATTTTGATTCTGATATTCAGGAAGTCGAAATTGAGCGCAAAAACGACACCCTGATGATCAGACCCCAACGCAAGCGCTCGCTGGCTGGACTCATGGATCGCTTTGCCGCCTTCCCGGCAGATTTTATGATCGAGGGGCGGGAGTTTCATCAAGAACACGAACGTAGAACGCTGTAATGCGCTACATGTTGGACACGAATATCTGTATCTACCTCATGCAGCGCCATCCCCCTGAAGTGGTGGCGCGGTTTGCCCAACTGGAATACGGCGACGTGGTGATCTCTTCGATTACCTTAGCTGAACTCCGTTATGGGGTCGAGTGCCGGTTGGAAAATCGGGCGGACATTGAAAAGGCACTGGAAGGACTGCTGATTGACGTGCCAGTGATGGCATTCGATGAGCAGGCTGCGGTGGATTACGGCATCCTCCGCGCCGCCATCAAAGACCGCCAGCGCAATGCCCTTGACCGCCTGATCGCCGCACACGCCCGGAGCTTGTCGTTAACGCTCGTGACCAATAATGAAGCTGATTTCAAGGATTATCCCGGAGTGCGCGTGGAAAACTGGGTTGATCCAGCCGCGTAGTTTGGATTACCAAGGCAACCCAACCGCCAATAGAAACCGCTCTAAAAGGGGCGGTTTTTTTATGGCTCTCATTTTTGCAAGGCAGTCTATCGCCATAACCTACCGCCGTGGCGTTGCCGTTGATCACGATCCCTATCGGCATTATCATCGCTGAATTGATCGCTTATGCGAAGAGCTATTAAATAATGAACGCCGAAGCACTGAAAGAAGCCATCAGGCAGGAATTGCCGCATTTTTTACAGACCGATCCGGCCTTGCGCGCCTACATCCTAGACCTGACCCGCCGGGAATATGCCCCTCGTGAAGACACCCAGGACCGATTTTACGAAATCCTGGCTGAACTGCGTCACGACCGGGAAGCGCAGACCCGCAAGTGGGAGGAGCAAAACCGCAAGTGGGATGAACATCAAGCCGAACAGGCCCGCAAGTGGGAGGAACAGGATCATAAATGGGTTCAAAATCAAGCCGAACATAACCGTAAATGGGAAGCAAACCAACAAGAACTTCAACGGCTGCATGAAGAAATCATGGCCCATGCGAAAAAATACGAACGGGGTATTGGCGCACTGGGTTCGCGCTGGGGTCTGCAATCTGAAAAAGCCTTCCGCGATGCGCTGGCCGCGATTCTTGAGAAAAGCTTTAACGTCGAGGTACTCAATATCAATGAATACGACGATCAGGGTGAAGTGTTCGGGCGACCCGATCAAATCGAACTGGACGTCATCATTCACAACGGCTCGCTGATTATTTGCGAATTGAAATCGTCCATCGACAAGGCGGGTATGTATATTTTCGAGCGCAAGGCCCGGTTTTACGAAAAACGCCATCAACGCACCGCCACCCGGTTGATGGTGATTTCCCCGATGATTGACGCCCGGGCGCGCAAGGTCGCCGAGCAACTGGGGATTGAAACCTACGGTGATTCGATCCTGGTCGAGAGCCTTTGAGGTCAATCACCCCGCCCTAAGTGCGAGGCTTGTGGTGGATAAAACCGCAAGTCTGGGTTGACCAGCCCAAGCCGTAACCAACCGGCTACGTTGCAACGAAGTACAAGACCGACGCCGGAGCGCTTCCTCAACTCCGGCCTCTCGAAGCGGCAGATGCAGACACGCAACCGGGTAAGCACGAAACGGTTTGTCGCCAGGCGAAAGCCAAAGCTGCGTTGCAACATGAGCGAGGGGAGCGAGCCGCAAGGCTCCGTCACCAGGTGCGTAAGCACATTGTTGGAGAAGTAAAATGGCTGTTTTTGTCTTGGATAAACACCAAAAGCCGCTGATGCCGTGTAGTGAGAAGCGGGCCAGAAAGTTACTGGCGAGAGGTCGCGCCCGAGTGCATCGGTTGATGCCGTTTGCCATTCGACTGGTGGATCGGACGGTCAACGACAGCGTTTTACAGCCTGTCAAGATCAAACTCGATCCGGGGAGTAAAACCACCGGAATAACTTTGGTTCGGGAAAGTGAAACTCTGGATACAGAAACCGGCGAAGTCACGACGGCTGCGCATGTTTTGAGCTTGTTTGAACTTCAACACCGGGGTCATCAAATCAGCGAAGCCTTGACCGCACGTCGGCAAATGCGGCGTCGTCGGCGAGGGAATCTACGGTATCGCTCCCCGCGCTTTCTTAACCGGGGCAATAAGCAAAAAGGTTGGATTGCACCGAGTTTACAGCATCGCGTGGATACGGTAAGCGCATGGGTAGGCAGATTACAACGGCTTGCTCCGATCACTGGAATTGTTCAGGAATTAGTCCGGTTTGATTTACAACAAATGGAGAATCCCGAAATCAACGGGGTTGAATACCAACAAGGGACTCTGGCGGGTTACGAAACCCGTGAATATTTACTGAACAAGTGGGGTCGGGAATGCGCCTACTGCGGAACAAAGAACGTTCCGTTGCAGATTGAACACATCCACCCGAAAGCGAAGGGTGGGAGTAATCAGGTTAGTAATCTAACTTTGGCGTGTCAGCCCTGCAATCTTCGCAAAGGAAGTCAGCCGATTGACGAGTTCCTAAAAGGCAAGCCCGAAGCGCTTAAACGGATTCAGGCCCAAGCGAAACGGTCATTAAAAGACGCGGCGGCGGTGAATGTCACCCGATGGGCGCTATTGAATCACCTTCAAGCGACGGGATTGCCTGTTAAAACAGGATCGGGTGGATTAACGAAATTTAATCGGATACGTTTAGAGATTCCGAAAGCTCACGCTTTGGATGCGGCTTGCGTTGGACACATTGACGCTTTGCACGACTGGAATAAACCGACCTTGGCAATCAAAGCGACTGGGCGCGGCAGTTATCAACGAACCCGACTGAATGCTTATGGATTTCCAAGGGGTTATCTGACTCGACAAAAGCGCATTCACGGATTCCAGACCGGCGATCAGGTGAAAGCCGAAGTCACGAAAGGCAAGAAAATCGGCACTTATATCGGACGGGTGGCGGTTCGCGCTTCGGGAAGTTTCAATATTCAAACCGTTAATGGGTTAATTCAAGGTATCAGCTATCGCTACTGCAAAGTCATTCAACGTGCGGATGGCTATGGCTATTCGCAACACCTTAACTCAAAAGAAGCCGAACTGCGTTCGGCTCGCTATCCCTCCCCGGCCTGAAGGCCGGGGTCTCTCGCGGAAAATCTGAGGAAGTAAGCATTCAGTCCCCTCTCCCGCCAGCGGGCGAGGGGGAGCGAACGGTTACGAACCGCGCAGGTTAGGTTGTGAATTCAGTCTAACAATACCGCAAATAAAAACCGCTCCTAAAATGCGCGGTTTCTTTCTCGTTCCCACGCTCCGGCGTGGGAATGCCGTTTGGGCTGCTCCAGCAGCCCGCGACGCTGGAGCGTCGCGACGTACTCCCACGCTGGAGCGTGGGAGCCAGGGTCTCAGCCGATCACAGGAAAATTTACACCGAGGCATTAACTGGAAATTGACGATGCGGTTAACCGAAGAGCAACGAAAAATGATCCGTGAAGCCGGGCTACGCCATTTTGGCGTCATCCCGCATCTGTTTGGATCACGCCTGAATCCGGCAGTGCGCGGTGGTGACATTGACCTGTTTATTCCCGGCGACTGGTCCCCACGCGAAGCCGTACCCCGGCGATTACGCTTCTGTGCCGAGCTGCATCAGCATTTGGGCGAGCAAAAAATTGATGTCGTCGTGGAGAATAAAGCCGCGCCTTCCTCCATACAGAATCATGCGGCGCAGCAGGGGAAACCGGTATGAGAGCGCTGGACGATTTGCTTAACGAATGCGACCTTCATCTCTTGGCGCTGCGCGAAGCCATAGCGCGTTGTCCTCAGCCATTGACTGAAGAGTGCTTTATTACCCATGAATGAACCCATCTATGTCACTCGCCCTTTCCTGCCGCCGCTGGAAGAACTCCAGCCGTATCTGGAGCAAATCTGGGTTAACCGGCAACTGACTAATGCGGGGCCGTTCCATCAGCAGTTTGAGCAGGCACTGTGCGACTATCTAGGGGTTCAGCACATCTCCCTGTTTGCTAATGGTACGCTTGCCCTGGTGACTGCGTTGCAAGCACTGCGCATTACCGGTGAAGTGATTACGACGCCCTATAGCTTTGTTGCAACGGCACATTCGCTGCTGTGGAATGGCATTAAGCCGGTGTTTGTCGATATTGATCCTGAAACGCTTAACCTTGATCCCGAAAAGATTGAAGCGGCGATTACCCCGCAGACTACGGCCATTTTGCCGGTGCATGTTTATGGTCGCCCTTGTGCTACGGATCGCATCCAGCAAATCGCCGATACCTACGGCCTTAAAGTGATCTACGATGCTGCTCATGCCTTTGCGGTTGAAGATGAAGGTGGTAGTATCCTGCGGCATGGTGATTTGTCGATTTTGAGTTTTCATGCGACTAAGGTATTTACGACTTTTGAGGGTGGCGCTATTATTAGTCCAGATGATAAGACTAAGAAGCGCATCGACTACCTTAAAAATTTCGGGTTTGCGGATGAGGTCACTGTGGTCGCTCCGGGTATCAACGGCAAGATGAATGAGCTACAAGCGGCTATTGGTCTGCTTCAACTTAAATATGTTGATACAGCATTAGCGCAACGGGCGGAAATTGATCAGCATTATCGAGAACTGTTGGCAGATATTCCCGGTATTCGTATTTTACCCCATCCTCAATCGAAGCGGCATAATTATTCATACTTCCCTATTTTGGTCGAACCGAACTATTCATTAACACGGGATCAATTTTATCAGCGGTTTCGTGATAACAATATTTATGTCCGGCGCTACTTTTATCCACTGATTAGCGAATTTCCGATGTATCGGGCGTTGCCGAGTGCGAACAAATCTAATCTTTCTGTTGCTTCCAAGATTGCTGATAAAGTCCTTTGCCTGCCGATTTATCCTGACATGACTACTAATCAAATTGAAGTTATTACTGGCTTAATAGAGGAGTAAATATATGGCCTATTTTTCTGAAGAAGAACTGTATACGCTTGGCCTCAAGAGTTTTGGTGAAAATGTAAAAATATCCACTCGTGCTTCAATTTATGGGGCTGATAAAATAGTGGTTGGAAATCATGTTAGGATTGATGATTTCTGTGTTATATCCGCTGGAGAAAAAGGAATTTTTATTGGATCTAACATCCATATTGCAGTTTATACTTCTTTAATTGGCCGAGAGAAAATTGAACTTAGTGATTTTTCTAATCTATCATCCAAAGTTTCTATATACTCTAGCAATGATGATTATTCAGGTGAATGGATGACAAACCCTACGGTTCCAAGCGAATATACGGGCGTTCATCATGCGCCTGTTAGTTTAGGGTGCCATGTGATAGTCGGTTCTGGAACAGTTATATTGCCGGGAGCCGTACTTGAAGAAGGTGTTGCAGTTGGTGCTCTTAGTCTGGTCAAAGGGCGATGCTGTGAATTTGGGATTTATTCTGGGGTACCAGCCAAGCGTATTTCCGAGAGGAAAAAGAATTTACTTGATCTTGAAAGTCAGTTAGTTGCTTCATTAAGATAGAACTAAAAGCCTCAATGCTTAAAGCATCCCTGATTTCAAGTTATCTATCTCAAGTTTATATAAGCTTAATTGGTTTGGTGTTAATGCCAGTGTACCTGAATTATATGGGAGCTGAAGCATTTGGGTTAGTTGGTTTTTTTATAATGTTACAAAATTGGCTCCAACTGCTTGATTTAGGTTTGACACCTACCCTTGCCCGCGAAATGTCATTGTTCCGTGCTGGCGTTCAAAGTGCAGAAGATACATGGGGAAAATTGCGTAGTCTGGAATGGATATTAGGCGGATTAGCTGTTGTGTGTGTGTTGGTGTTTTGGTTAAGTCAACGCTGGATTGCAAATGACTGGCTGAACTTGAAAACCATTGACGCAGAACTTGTGACTTCCTGCATATTTTTAATGAGCCTTTCCGGCACCTTACGTTGGCTTACAGGACTCTATCGTGCGGGATTAATAGGGCTTGAAAGGCAATTGTTGGTTAATAGCTTGTTGGCTTTTTCGAGCACTTTCAAGTTCGTTGTTGTAATTCCAATTCTTGCTATAAGTATTGTTCCGTCTCTGGCTTTTTTTCAGTTTCAAATGATAGTTGGAGTTCTTGAACTGATGATATTTGCACGGATGTTGTACCAATCCTTACCGGGACGATCCCGTTCAATTTTACCGTCCTTGATAGCACTGAAAATCATGTGGCCGACTGCATCAGCAATGGCATTTATGGCAGGAATATGGGTGTTTCTGACCCAGATTGACAAGCTTATCCTGTCCAGGGTACTCTCACTAGAGGCTTTCGGTTACTTCAGTTTAGCCGTTGCAGTAGCAGGAGGAGTGTTGATTTTAACGCCGCCGCTGAGTCAGGTATTACAACCCCGCATGATCATTCTTGCTGCACAGAACCGACGTGATGAACTACAAGATTTGTACCACACTGCAACTCAGTCAGCGGCCGTTGTTCTTTTCGTTTTAGGTGGTGGGCTGGCCTTATTTGCTGAACCATTATTATCGGTATGGATCGGTAACTCGACAGTAGCGACTGAGGCAGCACCTATTCTGTTCTGGTATGGACTAACCAATGCGTTAATTGGTCTTCTAGTGCTTCCGTTTATGTTGCAATTCGCCTACGGGTATCTGCGGTTGCATGTAGCGGGAAATATCTTACTTGCTTTGACACTGTTACCGTCGCTTGTTTTTGCTTCATTGCAGTTAGGTGCTGTTGGTGCGGGAAAGGTTTTACTCATAGCCAATCTATTATTTTTGCTGTTTTGGGTTCCAATAGTGCATCGGCGGTTAATGCCGCAAGCAATATGGCAATGGCCTTTGAGGGATATTCTGCCGATTGCTCTGACATCTCTATCGGTATTGTGGGGCACATCCATGATGTTACCCACTGAAGCAGGACGACTAATGACAGGATTGATGGTAGCTACAGCCCTGCTGGTCAGTGCAGTGGCTGGTATTCTGGCAGGTAACAGAACGCGAGAATTGATTAGGAAAATGCTGTTCCAGAGGAAAAAGCTTTGAACATACCCAAGGTGTCAGTATGCGTGGTGACCTATAACCACGAACGCTATATTCGTGATTGCCTGATGAGCGTACTGGCGCAGTGTGAAGATGTATCTTTGGAAATACTGGTGGGCGACGATCTTTCCCAAGATGAAACTGGTAATATTGTTCAATCACTGGCCGATAAATACCCTAGCTTGATTCGCTATTTTCGTCACACCAAGCGCAAGGGACCATTAGCAAATTACCAATTTCTGATTCGAGAGGCGTGTGGCGAATACATCGCTCATCTCGACGGCGATGATTTTTGGTTGCCGGGAAAACTACGAAGACAGCTTGCTCTACTAGAAAAAACCCCGGACTTAGTTGCCGTTTTTTCAAACGCTATTGTTGTTGACGATAACGTAGTTCTAAAAGGTGCATTCAACAGATCGATACCCGAAACTTTTGATTTAGGCTTCTTGCTACGTAGAGGTAATTTTATTTGCCATTCCAGTCTAATTTATCGGGCAAAAGTAAAAGAAAGCATACTGAATATTCCCACTCCATGCATTGATTATCAAATTCATATCCAGCTTGCTCAACAAGGTTGTTTAGGTTATGTAAACTGTACCCTTGTAGGTTATCGCGTTGCATCGGCAACATCGATGTCTATATTGCAGCCTGATCATGTTCGGGATTTGTACTGGCAGGCATTATCAAGTGTTGAAAATTCTCCACAGATAAGTGAAGACCTTAATTTAGCTATGACACACTTTATTTATGTTTCTACCCGAGATTTTATCTGCAACAGTCATTTTTCAAAAATCCTCCCATTATGGAAGAAAATTTTACCAATATTACCTGTCTCTAAAACATTTTTTTTGTTTAATTTTCTTGGTATTATTCTTAATCGCTTAAAATTCCAATTTAGCGAATTGATTGCTCAAAAAATATTACAGAATCCGTTAAAAATATACTTTAAAAGATAAAAAGAAATTGAAAAAAATTTTTAAATTAGCACATATAGCTAGATTAATGCGCCGATTAAGGGCGAAGATTAGTCTTGGAAATCGCTATCTATGCATAATCTGCGGCCATCATCTAGGTACATTTCTGTCTTACCGCGGGGGATATTGGAATTTACCCCCGCTAATGCGCGTACTTGATATGGTAGGGAGTGATGTTGACCATTTTGAATGCCCGTGGTGCGGCGCACATGATCGAGAACGGCATTTATTCATGTATATGCATACTATCGGTTTGTTTGATTCTCTACCGAGTATGACAGTATTACACTTTGCACCAGAACGGCATTTGTCACGAATAATTACACTAGCAAAACCGATGCATTATGTTAAATGTGATTTGTATCCGTCAATGCCTGATATTGAACAAATTGATATGTTAGCAATCCCATACCCAGCGGAAAAGTTTGATCTGATCATCGCTAATCATGTATTGGAGCATGTCGCTGATGATTTATGTGCATTGAAGGAAATTCGCCGCGTACTTAAACCAAATGGCTACGCGATTCTGCAAACGCCATATAGTACAAAGCTGCAGCATACTTGGTCTGATCCGGGTATTGACAGTGACATCATTCGATTACAAGCCTACGGTCAGGAAGATCATGTCCGGTTGTTTGGTCGGGATATTTTTGAGCGGTTTACTTCGGCTGGATTGGAATCATGTGTAGGAACACACCAGCAGTTGCTTCGCGAATACAACCCCGAGAAATATGGAATTAATGAAAAAGAACCTTTTTTCTTGTTTAAACGCACAGTAAGCCCCCTACCCTCTTGTCCTCTATGAAAATAATATGTTTTTATTTGCCTCAATTTCATCCAATCCCAGAAAATGATGAATGGTGGGGCGCTGGATTTACTGAATGGGTCAATGTTGCACAGTCTCAGCCTAGATTCAAGGCTCATTATCAACCTCATATTCCCGCCGACTTGGGGTTTTACGATCTTAGATTGGAAGAAACACGGATCGAACAGGCAAAATTAGCGCAAAAGTATGGTATTTCAGGTTTTTGTTATTATCATTATTGGTTTAATGGAAAGTTACTATTAGAAAGGCCATTTAATGATGTCCTTGCTTCAGGCAAGCCTGACTTTCCTTTTTGTCTATGTTGGGCTAATGAGAATTGGACTCGAGCTTGGGATGGGAGAGAAGACCATATTTTAATTAGCCAAAAATACGATGATCAGGATAATTATAATCATATTTTGTGGTTAATAAATGCCTTTAAGGATAATCGCTATATAAAAATTGATAACCGCCCTGTTTTTTTAATTTACAGGATTGACCAAATAAAAAATATAACTCAATTAATAGCACAATGGAGAAAGACAACACAAGATTTTGGCTTCCAAGATATTTATCTTTGTGCAGTTAAAAATAATTTTACTGAACTCTCCGATCAACAAATTTTGTCTTTTGGATTCGATGCAATTGTTGATTTTCAACCGAATAAAAATGATTATCCAGAACCGCATAAGTTGTCAGGAAAATTTTACAAAAAAATTAGAAACCTAGTTCCTAAAACGATTTTTGATAGATTTAAAAACTCTTTGCCTGTTAGCTATATACTGAGTTACGGTGTCATGATTGAAAAGCTAATTAAAAAGGTATGGCCTCAAAATTATATAAAATTTCCTTGTGTATTTCCATCATGGGATAATAGTTCCCGCAAAAAAATGGCCACAATTATACAAAACGAAGACCCAGAAATTTATAAAAAATGGTTATTTTATGCGATAAAATGCGTACAAAAATATCCAAAACAAGAACAGTTAGTTTTTATAAATGCTTGGAATGAATGGGCTGAAGGTTGCCATCTGGAGCCAGATAAAAAAATGGGCCATGCATTTTTGGTCGCTACAAAAAATATTCTACAAAAAGGGCAATCTAATGAGACCAGCTCCAACTAACTCTCCTTGGTCGCCAGCTACGCATCACGACTTATGCCCGCACGATCCAGAATACGTTTGAGAAGATCAACACCAATATCGCTTCGATGCGGGTTGGGTATCGTTAATACATGATCGCCGCGCATCATATAAGGATGCTTGCTCCCTTCAAATGGACCCGAGAACCCCAATACCCGCAAGCGTCGAATCAACTCCAGCCAAGGCACTGGGGTCAGTCTAGGCAAGGGTCATCT
>Ga0316607_1000680_pt1 | contig 11537 bp, 7 predicted proteins | sample MIS2016062E_MG_FD_207674 | JGI IMG/M metagenome (GOLD analysis project Ga0316607, IMG submission 207674) | Microbial mat bacterial communities from Middle Island sinkhole, Lake Huron, Michigan, United States - MIS.2016.062E | ecosystem: Environmental > Aquatic > Freshwater > Lake > Sediment...
TAAGGAATTCATAATTATGTCATTCTGAGGGAAGCGAAGAATCTCCCTCGTTGCGAGTGCGATAATTTTCCAGGTTGGTAGTAAGGAATTCATAATTATGTCATTCTGAGGGAAGCGAAGAATCTCAGAGATTCTTCGCTTCCCTCAGAATGACAGACACAATAGCTGCGTAAGTCCTGACTTAGCAAATTAAGGAATCGCCGAAAGCGAGATATCAAGAATCGCAAATTTCTCCCAATCTTCCGAATCAAAGTGCCACCATTCTGTGCTAATCCCAATAAATCCCTGTTTTTTCATCGCATCTTCCAGCAATTGACGATTTTTCCGAGATTCCGCGCTGCCTCCTTGGTAATTTCTGTGCGCTTTTGTGGTAAAATCATCGTAAGGTGTGGGCATTTCTAATTCTTTGCCGGTGCGATCGACTAAAGTCAAATCCACAGCAGCACCGCGATTGTGTCGCGATCCCCTAGCAGGATTAGCAACATAGTTTGGATCTGGCATAACTTCCCACATTTGTTTTGTAACAGAGAAAGGCCTGTAACAATCGTAAACTTTCAAACCCAATCCGATTTTTTCTAAATCTGTTTGAACTAGCGCTAACTTTTGAGCAACTGAATTTCTCAAGGCACATTTCGCGATCGGGTACATTTTTTGTTTCAAGAAATTGTTAGCCGTGGCGTAGCGAATATCGAGGCTAATGTTGCGGTTGATGGTGCGGATATCAACAAGTCGCGCCCAATTGGGAAGTTGACTCATGAAAATGCTTTCAGGTGCGATCGGGGTTGGTTCTGTTTGGGAGATTTGCACTTGTGGCGGCTCCTCGGCGCGGACAAATGTTGGATGGTGCAGACCGATCGCACATAGCAACACTAGCATAAATGCGATCGGGTATTTTCCAAAACGATTAAATTTCATAGCTGTTCTGATGGTGAGTCTTGGAGAATAGATTGATTTAACCGCAGAGAGCGCAGAGGACACAGAGGAAGAGAAGAGAGAGATGAATAATTCTGAGGCAGAAGTGAGTCTTGTTACTGAGTGAAGCCACAGGTTGCTCCAAGGATTCTGTGGCTAATATTTCTCAGCTTTTTACTGTCTGAAATTCAAAATGTTTTTAAATTCCCAAGCGCTGATACACTAAATCTAAGTGCCTTAATTGGTACTGCGGATCGAAACAATCCTCAATTTCTTTGCTCGTCATCTTAGCAGTAACTCGCTCGTCCTTGGCAATCAAATTGTAGAAATTGCCGCCCGTTTTGTTCCAAGCTTCGTGAGCGCAAGATTGCACAATTTTATAGGCGTCTTCGCGACTCGTGCCTTTTTCTACTAAAGCTAACATGACGCGCTGACTAAAGATAACTCCGCCGTAAAGATTCATGTTTTGCTTCATGTTTTCGGGATAGACTAGCAGGTGTTTTACTAAGTCTGTGGTTTCTACTAACATGAAGTGGGTGACAGTTGAACTGTCTGGCAAAATCATCCGTTCTACGGAACTGTGAGAAATGTCTCTTTCGTGCCAAAGCGCCACGTTTTCTAAGGCTGCGACGGCGTTGGCGCGGACAATTCTTGCCATTCCTGTCAGTCTTTCCGATCGAATCGGGTTGCGTTTGTGGGGCATGGCGGATGAGCCTTTTTGCCCTTTGGAAAAGAACTCTTCGACTTCGAGAACGTCGGTGCGTTGTAGGTTGCGAATTTCTACTGCGAAACGTTCGATCGATGCGGCTAAAAGTGCTAAGGTTTGGACGTATTCGGCGTGTCGATCGCGCGAAATGACTTGAGTAGACGCACAATCGGGTTCGAGTCCGAGGTTTTGACAGGCGATCGCTTCAATGCGCGGGTCAATATTAGCATAGGTGCCGACTGCGCCGGAGATTTTGCCGACTGCTATGGACGATCGCAAATTGACTAATCGGGCGCGGTTGCGAAACACTTCGGCCAGCCATCCTGCTAGTTTAAAGCCAAAGGTGATGGGTTCGGCGTGTATTCCGTGCGATCGGCCAACCATCACGGTATTGCGGTGTTGTTGGGCCTGATAGCGAATAGCTTGGCTCAAATCTTCGACACGTTCTAACAAGATATTGACGCTGGCGACTAATTGCAGCGCCAAAGCGGTATCGAGCACATCGGAACTTGTTAAACCGAGGTGAATGTAGCGGCCGGCATCGCCTACATATTCGTTGACATTTGTCAAGAAGGCAATCATGTCATGGCGGACTTCGGCTTCAATTTCGAGGACTCGTTTGGGGTCAAAATTAGCCTTAGCTTTGATTTCTTCGACGGCGGCGGCGGGGATGTAGCCGAGTTCGGCTTGAGCTTCGCAGACAGCAATTTCTACTTGTAGCCAGGTTTTGAGTTTGGCGGTTTCAGTCCAGATGTTGCCCATTTCGGGCAGAGTGTAGCGGTCAATCACGGTGGTCGTTGGGGAATTCGGTCTCACCATTGTACATCTGCGAGGGATGCAAGAGTCACGAAGTCGAGAAACCGGCTTTAATATAGATTGAGGGTGGCACGATGTATTTTAAGTGGTTGGGCTGCGGTATTTCCGATTTATGACCGATGAATTTCCCATCTTTCTGGTGACGCAGGACGCTTATGAAGCTTCCTCGAATGAAACGTTAGGAAGCAAATACAAGTTTTGGTTCGATCGAGAAGAACTCGGTCGCTGTCTTTACAAACAAAACCGACACAATTTGGGAGAGGATTGGGCGGAAAAAGTTGCATCGGAATTATGCGAACTCTTGGGACTTCCCCATGCTATTTACGAATTGGCTTCAACTTGGGAAGGCGATCGCGGCATCGTCTCTCTCAACTTTGTACCACAAGGGGGAATACTCGTTCACGGGAACGAGCTTCTTTCCTCAATTGTGCGGAATTATCCGACATTTGGAACCTATGGCATCTCGCAACATACAATAGATGTAGTGTTGAGGGTCATTGAAGACGAGTCTGTCAATTTACCCATTGGTTGGACACCGCCCTCTGGTATTCAAAGAGCAGTCGATGTGTTTGTTGGCTATCTTCTGCTCGATGCGTGGATCGGAAACGGCGATCGCCACCATGAAAACTGGGGGGTTATCCGAATGAAAACAGCATCGACTTCAGAAGGAAAAAAATATCTAGCACCGACTTACGACCATGCTTCAAGTTTGGGACGCGATCTCTCTGACTCTCAAAGACAGAAGCGTTCGGCGGAAGCTTATGCAAACAAATGTTTTTCGGCATTTTATGGCTGTGTTGAAGATCGAAAGACTCTTAAAACTTTTGATGCGTTCTCCCTTGTGGCTCATCGCTATCCCGAAGCTGCTCGCCTATGGTTGGTGCAGCTTGAAAATATTTCACCAGCCGATATTTTAAATATTTTTAATCGCATCAATTCCTCGCGCATCTCCCCGAAGCTAGCAATTTTGCTCTGGCAATTCTTGAAATCAACAAACATCGGTTACTTACTTTGAGAGAAGCACTACTTTGAAAACACCAAAAACGCTATTCTTAGCTTGGAAAGACCCCATTAGTCCTAATTGGTTTACGATCGGTCGATTAACCTTTGATAGGAATATCTATCAATTTGTTTATACCCAAGGTGTAAAAGAAGCCGAAGAGAAATGTGCTTTTACACCTTTGCTTTCGTTTCCACGCTTAGATGAAGTTTATACGTCAACTTATTTGTTTCCAGTATTTGCGAATCGGGTTATGTCGCGATCGCGTCCCGATTATTCCAGTTTTATCGAATGGCTGGATCTTCCCGATGGTGGGGACGATCCACTTGAAATTTTAGCCCGCAGTGGTGGGGAACGAGTCACAGATACGTTTGCCGTTTTTCCCGATCCGGAAGTTGACGAAGAAGGACGGTACAATCTTTACTTTTTTTCGCAGGGTTTGCGACATTTGCCCAGAAGTGCGATCGATCGGATTAATCAGTTTGAGCCTGGGGAAACGTTAGAGTTCGATCGCGAAGTGCAAAATCCCTACGACGATCGTGCTCTCATTTCAAACACTAGCGATCGCTCCATTGTCGGCTATTTTCCGCGATATTTGGTAGCAGAAGTTTTTGAGTTGCTGCGACAAAATTCTAACTTAGAAGTGCGGGTAGAGCGTGTCAATAAACCTCCTACTCCACTCCAGTTTCGCCTGTTATGTAAAATGAGTGTCCATTGTAGAGATGATTTTCGTCTCTTCTCCAGTTGTCAATATCAACCCGCGATCGCAGAGATTGCGGTGAAATCTTCTTAAAGTAGACGGAACCATGAAATATACAGTTGTGATCCAATGGTCAGAAGGCGATCGATGCTTTGTCGTATTTTTGCCTGAATTTGAGGATGTAATGCAACCAGTAACTCACGGAGATTCTTATGAAGAAGCTATCTACAATGCACGAGAGGCGCTGGAGTTACTAATTGAAAGTTGTCAAGCTGAAGGTAAACCATTGCCAGCAACTAAGAAGCTAGAACGATTATTTCAGGCTGTTTGAATTTGTTCAAACTGATATATTGCACCATTCTCAATAACCTGTAGATACAAGGGGCGGGTTCACCAACAGCTTTAAATGTTGCAGACAGGTGAAATAAACCCGCCCCCACTATCAAGTCTGAGAATGTTTTAAGCTTCGCTTTAATCACGCAATGACTGATAGCACCAACTTGGACGCCGCAGCAGATTGAAGGTATCTAGATATCGAACTTGAGCGGACGGCTCTACTTTAGCAATAGCAATAGCTTCATCCAATAAGCCTTGAGGGTTCTCTATGTTCCACAAAGGATGAACGATAATCACGCTTTTATCACCCACTGCAAAACCCGGTAAATCGCCGAATTCTCTGGGCTGGCAATAGTCGAAAGATGCACAAAAATTATTGCGGAGGGACACAGCATTTTCTCGCCAGTATTCTAAGTCTGGGGAGTCAAAACTTCCGTCTAAACCGCATAAAAAATCAGGGTTAGCTAGCGCACTCAGCAGGGAAATGCCCAATCGCCAATCCAGCAAGCCATGATAGTTCATGTTGCGGTACTGTCGCAAGCAGTCGTAACAAGAAGAATCGCAATTATGACGGTGTTCCGGTGATATTAGATGTCCTGCAAAGGTGTCAGCTTCAGGGTCAGCATTTACAATGCCTAGAAGTATTTCTTGCCAGTGTTGAGCAAGCCAATAGGTAAATCCAGAACCATTTGGCAGCCGATCGCTAATTACAATTTCTCCTACTCTTCGATCCTCTAGTTGAACTTGTCGCAAACCGCTCACTTCTAATTCTTCTGGATCGATATCTAAGTTCTCAGCAGTAACAGAGCGAACAGTGAAAGCCGCCGAGTAGAACGCTGCTTTAACCGCAGCGCCAAACGCGAGCGGATCTAGACACAAACCAGGAGGTACGGTAGCAGGTTTGATTCGCAAAACACCTGTTGTTTTTGGGGCTGCGATCGCGAGTTCCTCTGGTTCTCCCTGCGATTCAAATTGCACCCCCGCGTTGCCACCTTGTTGGAAGCGATCGTCAATCCACTGATCGGATAACTCGAACCGATTTCTTGTTAAAGAAGCTGTTCCCATTGCTCCGCGAAAAAGAAGACCTCGATTGTCATTGACGCGGAAAACACGACCTGTCCTTGCAAATGTAGCGTTAGTATTTGTGTTTTCTACGAGCTCAAAATTCTCAAAATGTTGAGGTTGTGACTCTGCTACACTGCCAGCAACAGCAAAAATCGATTCATCTTCATCTCTAGCATCAGAGCCGCGACTTAGACTTGTGCGGAAAGCCAAGGGGACAGCCCATTGAAAAATTCGGAATCCCTCTTCTCTAGTTGCCCCGCAGTTTGGACACATTTCATGTTCAAACTGATGATTAGAGGTTTGCGTCAATTGGCAGCGATTGCACCTCAACATCCAGTTGCGTTGAGAAAGAGATTCACCGTTGGCGGGACGCAACTTTTGTTCCCAAAGCAACGGGGCAGTAAAACCAATGGATGTATAAATGCGTTTGTCCTTGGTCTTTTGAGATCCGGGCGCAAATTCTGTAATTGCCAAGTCTAAATCGCGATCGATTTTATACACCTGCTTGTCGTCCTTATTGACACCATGATACAAATCGCGCACCCTTGAGGGCATACCGTACATGGGCAAAATCCCGCCTTCAGCAAGGCGTTCTGCCAACCCATCTCCTGCCAATTCCAAATTATTAGCACAATTGTTAATCTGTTGAAATAACTGTTGGCGGGCAAACAATTCAAACTCAATCGGGTTGATATCTTCAACATTTACAAGCAGCGCATCAACCACGTCATTAACATAAGGAGAAGTTTCCAGCCAGCCGCAAACTCGATCGCGCCTATCTTCACTATTTCGCCATGCCTCAGTTGTGCCGAATTCCCCATGACTGTCTGGCGGTGTTGGACTTTCCCACCATTGAACGCCAGCATCTAAAAATGCTCGCCGCAAGCATTCTTTTGCTAATAAACGCCTTGCAATTTCAACCTGTGACATTGACAAAAAAGGAACAGGAGGTCGATCGCCAGTAATTCTCTCAGGATATTGGTAATAAAATTGATCATGGCTGCGGCCTCGGCAAAGTGTCAACACAATAGCAAAAGCTTGACCACGACGCCCCGCACGTCCAGCTCGCTGTTGGTAATTAAAGCGCATCGGTGGCATATTTGCCATCACCACAGCCATTAAACTGCCGATGTCAATTCCGACTTCCATCGTGGTAGTAACGCTTAAAATATCGATCGTATCTACCTGAGGGATAAACTGCCGTTTCTGATCGGGAGTATTGACGACAATATTGCGGAAATGGCGCTGCCTTTCGCCCTGATCGTCGGTTTGTCCTGTCAATTCCTCACAGTGGAGTCGCAAGGGTTGACGCTGATTGATGGCTTCTTTGGCGTAATAATTGCGTTCGCGCAAATTTGCACAGGTTTTGTTAGGCGATGCGGGCAACGGGGAGAGACAATTGGTACAAATACCGCCCGCACGGTGTAAATGAGGGCGTCCGCAGGATTGGCACTGCCACACCCGATCGTCAGGAATAGCCACTCGCACCCATAAATGCCGGGGATTAAGAATAAAGAAATGGTGTTGACCGCGATCGCAAATAGCTGACCACAATGAATGACGCAATTCTTGAGGAGAAAGTCTGTTCAGTGCAGCGCACTCATTGACATAATTCCGCAATTTGGCGCGAGCATCATTCCAATTGCGCCATTCGACGATTGGAAACTGCGAATCTATTTGCTGGTATCGAAACAAGTCGCCTAAAACTCGCAAGCATCCATCGCAAATATTTTCAAATACTTCAGCAGAAGCACCGCATTGAACAGCCAAGCTTTCAAGTGTTCCTGGCGCTAAATGGAGGCGGACGCAGCCCAAACCAGACGCCTCAATGCCAAAGTAAAGGCGGCTGAATAGGGGGGTGCAAACCTCAGACTGAACTTTGGGACGAAGTTGATTTTCTCGCCGTTCTTGTGCAGCAGGAGACAAGTCAGAATGCCATTGAGGAGATGTCAAGTCTGGAGCAAACAACTTCGTCCAATGATGCCAGTTATCCTTACCGTCATATTGGTACTCTTGATAAAGAATGTCGTTACCGGCTGGATTGACGCCTAAAGCCGCCAAGCGCTGAATTAGCAAACCAGGAGCTTGATTTTCGTCTTCAAACATGACTCTCAGAGGCACTGTGCGCGTATTTCCTCTTTGCTGAATTTCGTTGAGTGCTGCTTGTGCTTGCTCTCGCAGTGCTATAAATGCTGGGGGCAGCCCAGCAGTCGGGTAGTTAACAAGTTGGAGTTTTTCTTGTATTTGCGTGACAGCATAGGGGTTACGGTGGTCAAATTCAATGGCTTCTGCTCTAATAGGCTGACCGTCTTGCTGCAGGTCTTCTAGCAGTTGCAATTCACCGATCGCTAACTGGGCAAGTTCATCAAATAGGGCTTCTCGGACTAGATCCTCGTAGTGCGATCGCTCGATTCCATTTGATATAGAAGCGGCATCTTCCCGACTGTCAGAAAATACCACCAATTTTCGGGATTCTTCAGTGTCAGGTAGCTGATAAAATAGTTCCTTAGAAAGCAGTTGGCTAACCTTAGAAAAGCCAGTACGGAAGGCGCGAATCGGCGATCTTCGAGTTTGTCGCCGGCGATAATCGGCTGCACAGCACGGGCAAATTGAAGGTAACGCTCCTATATTTTCCTGCGTTTCCAGTTGCGCCTGTCGCAAGTTAAAAATATAGCCTCTCACCCACTGCTTAGCTGGTGTATCTGTAGGTGGTTCTCCTAAAATGACTCGACCGCTGCGCGTGTCTAAAGCCGCCCTATCCCAATAAGCTCTCTGTTCTCGCTCTTCTTGTCTTGATGGCTGATTCCAGTAGTTAGGGACATCCTCATTAAGAGTTCTGAACGGCCAAAATATAGCAAATTCTCGGTACGTCCGCCGCTCCAAAAACCTTGCAGCTTGACGGTCAGGTATGCCTTCAATATCTGGTGCTGTAGGCAATAGTTCCCAGCCTCGCTCGTTGTCTTGCAGTACCAGGCGGTTTCCACCCAGAAAAACCGTGCCGCACTGTTGGCAGTAAAGCAGCTCCAAAACTCGGTAATTTCCCCAGCGGATGGGGGGATTTTCTGCAAATAACCTGCCAACAGGTCGGGTTTGTTCGCCGTTGAATCGATAGCCCGGTTTAATACAAGCCCACAACCCTTCAATATTTCGGAAAAACCAGTGCAGTCTGAAGGATGGTAGCGCCGATGAGCCATCATATAAACCGCGAGCCATCAGCAAACCCCTTGCTGCTAGCCGCAAGGTGTTATGTTCCAAATCATTGCCGAAGATTCCGCTGGCAAATTGAGTTAGCGATACAGCACGAGTTTCTCCTGAAGCATCAGTACAGGCATTTAGCATTCTGGCATTAACCGCGACAGTTTCAGATTCGAGAATTTCGCAGCAGGTGTGATACTCTGGTGTTGCTCTTAAGGTTTCTGGGTTATTAGCATTGGGCAATTCTGCTAAAGCAATGAATGGTTCGCTAGAAAGGAAACCTTCACTTTCGATTTCGGAAATTGGTTCTGAACAGCCAGGAATTATCTGTTCGGGATGCCATTCTGTGCCAAAGAATTGCGACAAAAATTCGAGGCTATTCTCATCATTTGGATCGAGAGATGCGCTAGAAGCGAGAATTCTTAGTTTGGGATGACCTGGATGAAGTCCTAACCGTTCCAACAACAGACGCAAAAGATATGCTACCTCTGTTCCAGCAGTCCCCCGGTAGAGGTGCAATTCATCTACTATCAAGTGAAAGACGCTGCCATCTTTCTTTAACCATTCTTTCGTTCTTTCAAATATATTTCGATCGGCATCCCGCATTAACATAATGCTGAGCATACAGTAGTTTGTAATGAAGATGTCTGGCGGAGCATCTTGCATATCCCAGCGCGATCGCATTTCTGCACCATCCAACTTAGGAAAAAAGAATTGCACTTCGTCATTCTCTGTTTCGCCAGCGTAAATGGCAGCAGCTCGAGCCGATACACCCATCTGCTGCATCTCCTTGACCAGTTCTGTTATTTTTTTTGTGTTGGGGTTGTTGTGCTGGTTAATTTCATGCCCCGGTACGGGTGTAACTCCATTATATCTTCCAAAATAAATTCTGTTTCCGTTTCGATTATTTTGAAACCACTCTCTAGCTAAATCGGAATCGAGGGCGCGCCTAAGTCGAGTTAGCTGATCTTCAACTAAGGCATTCATCGGGTATAAAATCATTGCCCGAACAGCGGCATCACGGTTTTCATGTTCTCTTTGAGAGACGCGGCAAGAACGCTGCTGTCGGCTTCTTTGATTTACCTTTGGGTTGCATTGATTCTGCCAAGCCTCGTTTTCCCACCAGTCATTGACGTGAGCTGGTTGCGCTCCAGGAGCATCCCACGTTCTTGATTCTTTAGCAAGGTAAGCAAACAGTGGCAACAGGAAAGATTCTGTTTTTCCAGATCCCGTACCGGCTGTTACTACTGCATTTTGCCCCTCTAATGCTTTGCGGAGCATTTGTACTTGGTGACTGTAGAGTTCGTAAGGCCCTACCAGTCCGCAGGAGGCTAGTTCTTTGAAGTCTTGAAGGGCAGTTTCATCTAACCCAGGAACATCTGATAATTCAAGCTCGTGGATAGTTTTTCCAGAACGCTGATAGCGGGCTAACGGTTCAATCCAAGGTTCTTGGAAAAATACGCCCGGTTCCAGCAGTCGCTTTTCCCGTTCTTGTTCTATTTCGGGAAATTGAGTTGCGAAAGCTGTTTTTATGTACAGCAAAAAATTGTCGCGGATTGTGTTAAAGGCGTTAATTGGGTCGTGCATAAATTCCCTCGTTATGTTATATTTAAAGATTGCATTAAAAGTGTTTGCCCCAATTTAGCTGCGGTCATTTCTGCTACTTGAGGGGGAATTGCGGAGAATAACTTGAATCCCTGAATTTGCGGATCGTGTGGCAATTTTTTTACATATGTTGCTGCATAACCGGAACAAAGAGTTAAGGCTCTTTCTAGGAGTCGCGGCAGATTCGCGCTGGCTGGTACTGCCATAGTAAATGTGCGTTTGTCGTAGATCAGGACATTCCGTCGCAGTGCTTTGAGAACGGCATACCTTCCCCAATCAATGTCTATTTCGGTACACATTTCGTCTTGCCAAAGATAACAAGTCTTTGTGTTTCTAGAGGGATGACTGTATCGGCTAATACGGATATTAGTGTCGGTTTTTTCGATGGTTTTAAATTGTAATGAACTAGGTTCAAAAGTTTCGCGCTTCCAGCTCAATTCTCGATCGTTAGACCATTTGAGGGTAGCTAAGTAATCGTCAATACTCGCGGCAAAATGCAGCAAAGACCAAGCTGATGGCGTTTCGATAAAAGGTATGCCGAGAGAAGATGCGATCGCCTCTAATTCCCTCACATCCTCTGCTTGTATAGCCACTCGCTTCGGTATCAGCACTGATTCACTGGCTTGTTCTTTGATTTCAAGGTTGATGCGATCGCCCGCAGACTGACAAGCGTCTGATAATTGTTGGATAGTATTGGGCGATCGCGATCCTGCGAGAATGGCTTGAGGAAAGCCGGCACTTGGCAATCGTACCAATACAGGACTCGCTGCATAAACCTTATTCTTGCTGCTATCACCGCTAAAATTAAAGTCACAGTGACCCAGAGAATCGAGGGCGCGAATTGCTTGAAATCTTTTATTCTTAATTCCATCTTTGTCTGTATTTTCCTCTCTCAAACCAGTCTCAAGATTATATAAATAATCAAAGGTTTCCTTAAAGGATAGCCAAGCAAGTTCCTTTTTTGCAGAAATAACGTAGAGCAGTTTTTCGCTAGTTTCAGACACGTTCTGCCTCCTTTTGAAAGTGTTGCCACAATACTTTCAAGTTAGAGCGATCGGGCGGGGAAATTTTCTTACGATCGTACCACAGTATTTCTTTCCATTCCCGCATTTTCTTTCTGTCTTTGCACTTTGAGATCAACGGTTGTGACTCTGCCAAATTAGTGCCGCAAAACATTGCTTGACCGCGATGGCGACCTTTGG
>Ga0316607_1000682_pt1 | contig 11532 bp, 8 predicted proteins | sample MIS2016062E_MG_FD_207674 | JGI IMG/M metagenome (GOLD analysis project Ga0316607, IMG submission 207674) | Microbial mat bacterial communities from Middle Island sinkhole, Lake Huron, Michigan, United States - MIS.2016.062E | ecosystem: Environmental > Aquatic > Freshwater > Lake > Sediment...
GAAAAAAAGGCGACCGAAGCCAATCGCAAAACTTTCCTGCAAGTTACTAAAAAGCTGGCAATTCAAGTAATTGTCAAAAACATTGACGCGTGTTATCGCGTGTTGGGCGTGGCGCATACCCTGTATAAACCTGCAATTGACAAGTTCAAAGATCATATCGCGGTTCCCAAAACCAACGGTTATCAATCCATCCATACCGAATTAGTCAGCTCTTCTGGCGAAGTTCAGATCATTATTGGCACGCAAGCCATGCACGAACTCGCGGAAAAAGGAGTGACCAGTTACGGTTTATATCAATTTAATCCCCGCACCGGGGAAGCCACCGGGGCACAACAATTTACCATCGAATGGCTCAAAAATCTTGCAGTGATTCAAAATACAGCGGGGGAAGACTCCCAAATTTTCATTGATCACGTCAAAATGGATTTATTCCCAGAAGAAGTTTACGTTTTCACGCCCACGGGAAAAATCATCAACTTACCCAAAAATGCCACTCCAGTCGATTTCGCCTACGCAGTTCATACGGACATTGGACATCGTTGCGTTGCCGCGCTGGTCAATAACAAACTGGTTCCCTTGTACAAATCGCTGGAAAATGGGCAAGTCGTTAAAATTCACACGTCAAAAGGGGAACGTCCGAAATCAAGTTGGTTAGATTTTGTGCGGACGGCTCGCGCGCGCAGTCAAATTCATCAATATCTCAAGAGCTTAGATGATACCGAGTCGTTGAAGATTGGGCAACAATTGTTAGACGAATATTTACACCAATATCACTTGTCGATAACCACGTTGACCAAGGCTCAAAAACAACACGCCTGCCAAACTTTCAAAGTTGCCAATTTTGATAATCTGCTCAAACAGATAGCGTGGGGCGAGGTGACTGCGATCTTGGTGGCGCAACGACTTAGTGAATATACGGGTTGTGCCGAACAGAATGAACATCACCCATATTCCTTGGCGGTTGGTAATACGGAAGGCAACTTGGTCAATTATGCGCAATGTTGTTGTCCGCTGCCAGATGATGAAATTGTCGGTATTTTGCAGCAAGGACGCGGGATTATGGTGCATACCAATGATTGTAAAAAAATTGCAGAGTATTACAAACAGCCAGAATTGTTGTTGATGGTGCAATGGGAAAAAGAAATTCAACAGGTATTTTACGTTGGCTTGCATGTCGAAGTGCGCAATCAAAGTGGCGTGTTAGCCCAAATTGCCAATGTGCTCGCTGAGTTAGGGGTAAATATTGAAAAATTGTCGAATGAAAATCGCGATGCCTCAACCAGTTTGTTAAAATTATGTTTGTGCCTGCGTGACCGCAAACAACTCGCCAATGTGATGCGCAAATTACGGCGGTTGAGCGTGGTGACTCATATTCAACGTCATGGACTTGTGTAACTTTTCTGAAAAATCAACCAAAGGAGTATATCGTGGGAGAAAAATACATTGTTGTTGTCGAAACGTATGATAAACAATTAGTTAAAGTAGTCAATGAAAAAATTAAAGACGGCTATGTGCCGCATGGTAATGTCACCCTTGCCTTTAATTCTGACGGACAAATTAAATCATTTGTGCAAGTTATGATGTTGAAAAATAACTAAATTTTTTGAAGTACCGGGCAGCATGAGCCATTTGCCCAACCACCGTCAAAAAATAGTAGAAGTTACGCAGTTCAAAACGCCTGTATTGAATATTCAAAAGTAGGAAGTATAAACCGTTCTATCCCTTTGAATCTTCGATATTTTAGGTGGCACTGCGTTCATTTTAATCTCAAAACCATTCTCAATTCACAAATTACAGCCACTCTTGTTGAATTTTCTGCCAAATGTCATCAACTTTTTGTTTCACTTCAGCGGATTGGCGGATTGGCGTACCCCATTCTCGTTGCGTTTCTCCCTGCCATTTATTCGTCGCATCAATGCCCATTTTACTGCCCAATCCCGACACGGGCGAGGCAAAATCCAAATAATCTATCGGTGTATTTTCAAGCAACACGGTATCCCGCGCCGGGTCAACGCGAGTCGTCAATGCCCACATCACATCCTGCCAATCGCGCACATTCACATCATCATCGGTGACAATCACAAATTTGGTGTACATGAATTGCCGTAAATACGACCAAATTCCCAACATTACCCGTTTGGCATGACCGGGATATTGTTTGCGCATACTGACCACCGCCATTCGGTAAGAACAGCCCTCTGGAGGTAGATAAAAGTCAATAATTTCAGGAAATTGCTTTTGCAGAATGGGCACAAAAACTTCATTTAACGCCACTCCCAAAATTGCTGGCTCATCTGGCGGACGACCGGTGTAAGTGCTGTGATAGATTGGATTATTGCGATGGGTGATACATTCGACCGTGAAAACTGGGAAGGTATCGACTTCATTGTAATAACCGGTATGATCGCCAAAAGGGCCCTCGGCTGCCATTTCGCCCGGATAAATAAAACCTTCGAGCACAAATTCAGCACTGGCAGGCACTTGCAGATTGTGTAATTTACATTGCGCCACTTCGCTGCGACTGCCCCGCAATAACCCTGCAAACGCATATTCTGACAAAGTATCAGGAACAGGAGTCACGGCTGCCAAAATGGTCGCTGGATCACAGCCCAACGCGACGGCAATAGGAAACGGTTGTTGTGGATGATTTTTTTGCCATTCCAAGAAATCCAACGCGCCGCCACGATGCGCTAACCAACGCATGATCAATTTATTTTTGCCGAGCAATTGTTGGCGGTAAATGCCGAGATTTTGCCGCGCCTTGTGGGGCCCCTTGGTGATGACCAATCCCCATGTAATCAACGGTGCCACGTCACCAATCCAGCAAGTTTGTATCGGTAATTGCGTCAAATCGACTTCATCGCCACGAAGCACATTTTCCTGACATGGTGGGTGATTCACCACCTTCGCGGGCATGTTCATGACTTGTTTGAAGATTGGCAATTTATCCCACATGTCTCGCAGACCTTTGGGTGGCTCTGGTTCTTTGAGAAAGGCGAGTAATTTTCCAACTTCACGCAGGGAGTTGACCGATTCTTGTCCCATACCGAGGGCAACCCGTTGTGGCGTACCAAATAAATTGGCAAGCACTGGAATTTGATAGCCTTTTGGTTGTTCAAATAATAATGCCGGTCCTTGGGCGCGCAACACTCGGTCACAGATTTCCGTAATTTCTAAATAGGGATCAACTTCTAAGCGCACCCGTTTTAATTCGCCCAATTCTTCTAATTTGGTGATAAATGCTCGTAAGTCTTTGTAGTACATGAGATAAAACTTTGCTGTTGAGTAATCAATCGTGAGGACGGTTTTTTACGATGTGCAGGGCTTTTTCCAATTCTTCCCGGCGAATCGGTTTGGCAACGTGGTCATTCATCCCCGCTTGCAGACACGCCCGCCGATCCGCGTCCGAACTGTTGGCGGTCATGGCGATAATCCAAGGACGTTGTTGCACGGGGAATTTTTCCACAATACGTTGGGTCGTGGTCAAGCCGTCCATTTTGGGCATTTCCACATCCATTAAGATAACATCATAGTTACGATGCTGCAATGCTTCCAGTACCTTCAAGCCATTTTCTGCGATATCTGCTTGATATCCCAATTGTTTAAGCAGCAATAAAGCCACTTTTTGGTTCACAGCATTGTCTTCTGCAACCAAAATAGACTGTATTTCTGGAGCGGGCACTGGCTCTGAAGGCGGAAGTTCTGGAATTTTCGCAGGATTCGCTGATGGGTTAAGTGATGTTTCGTGAATCCACTGGATTTTTAAATGTTTAGCCAATAATTCCAACAGCGTTTCCACTCGGAACGGTTTTGCCATAAAATCATTACAACCCGCGGCAACGCTACTGGCTTGATCTTGCTCAAAAACACTGGCAGAGGCGACAATGATAGGAATGGCGGCAAATTGCAAATTTTCTCGCACACAACGAATAAATTCAAAGCCATCGAGCACCGGCATCACCAAATCAGTGATAATCAAATCTGGACAAATTTCAGATATTTTGTCTAAACCTTCTTGACCATTGGCGGCTTCGATGACTTGAAAACCGAATAAAATCAATAAATTAGTCATCACCGAACGGTTTTCCCATTTATCATCAATCACTAGGATACAATAAGATTGCCCTTCAAAACCAATCACTTTCGGCTGCGTTTGCAGGGGTTGATGATGAAATTCAGTCACTTCCGGCAGTTCAAGCTCAACCCAAAATACACTGCCCTTGCCCAATTCGCTCGCAACGTGCAGTTCCCCGCCCATGATTTCGACAAAGCGTTTGGTAATGGGCAGCCCCAGACCCGTGCCTTCTGCTTGATGACTGTGTTCGCCAACCTGTTGAAATGGTTCAAATATTTTATGCAAGTCTTGGGGCGCGATACCTAGCCCGGTGTCTTCAATTTGAAATCGAATTTTGTGGTGATGTCGTCCTATTTTGAGGCTGACTCCGCCATTTTCAGTGAATTTAACCGCGTTTCCCAACAAATTGATGAGCACTTGGCGCAACCGTTTTTCATCGGCATGAATGGCAACGGGCAATGGCGAAAGGGGTTCGTAAATGAACATGATGCCCTTTTGCTGCGCCCGCATTCTGAACAAATCGGTCACTCCTTGGATAAAATGGCTGAAATCGAAGTCAACGGGATGAATTTCAATTTTACCGGCTTCAATCTTTGATAAATCAAGCACATCGTTGATCAAGGTTAGCAAATATTCGCCGCTGTGCTGAATGATGCTGATGCCTTCCTGTTGTTTGGGGGATAAACTGCGGTCGTGCATTAAAATTTGGGCATAGCCTAGAATTCCATTCAGCGGAGTACGCAATTCATGGCTCATGTTGGCAAGAAAGGAACTTTTGGCTTGATTGGCGATTTCTGCTTGAATTTGCGCCTGTTCTGCCAATTTTTTGGCTTCTTCTAATAAACAATTTTTTTGGAACAGTTCCTCGGATTGGACTTGTAATTCTTCAGATTGCACTTGTAATTCGGTGTTGGCGACTGTTAACTCTTCATTTTGTAAATGAATTTTTTGTTCAGCTTGTCGAAGTATGGCAATTTGTCGAGCTAAATCTTCAGTATTTTTTCGAGTCAATTCCATGAGCACTAACACGAATAATCCCAACAGACCACTGAGCAGGAAACTCCCTATCGCCACTGTTTTTGATTGGCTAAATACTTTTTTGTCTAAGTAGGCGCGCATGGCAAAAAAGCGGAGAGTTAGCTGGTAATTATTGATTTTAAACGAGTAATTTTTTTGAAAAGCGATTAATGGAGCTTGCTGGGACGTGGTTTGATGTAGTTCCTGCGGGGCTTGAGGGTCGGTTTCATCGAGCAATTGATAAGTAATTCCACTTTCATTAAGAATGTCAATGATATTAATGAGCTGGGAAATTGGATTATTTTTAGTCGGTTCACCCGCTGCAAACACTTTGTTTTTTATAGCAGTTACCATGATTTGGGTGTGTTGTTCAAATTCTAACCGACGACTTTTCATTTCCTCATAACGAACATGTAGAAACATCAAAACAGCCACACTGACTCCCAGAATAATCGCCAGCGATGCCACCAATTTCTTTAAATTTTGCGTGTATTCGGTGCTCATGTTCCAAACTAAAACCAATGGAACAATTGCTAATATGCCCATTGAATCGCCCGCCCACCAAGTTATCCATGTAGCTGAGTAGGTTGACCATGCGATGATTCCACCAAAAGCTAGACTTGCCGTTCCAATCGTCGCGCTGACTAAGCACATGATTGGTATAATAAAAATAAATTTTGCGACTTTGAATACCGTGTCTATGGGGCAACGATAAATGGATAATCGCTGAAATAACAGGGTGCCGAGCAGGGGCTGCAAGCCGGAACCAATGGCGATAGCCGCCCCAACTAAAATTGTGTTTAATACAGTTATAACGCTAGTGGGGTCTAAAAAAGCCCAAACATTTGCTACAAATCCCCCCAATAAGATTCCTGCCAAACTGCGATTTCCTAAAAGTAGCATGGCAGCGAGCGAGATTCCGGAGGGGGGCCAAATAATGGTGACATTACCGGGAGGAATTGCCATTGATTGACCAATGTTGCCAGCAACCACATATAGAATGCTTAAAAACAAGGTTTCAAATAACCATTGCGATAAAGTTATTTTTGGGGTTTGTGAGGATTTCAGTTCCATTGTGGCAATGTTTTCAACTCTTCAGTTCATTTCATTAATCAATATACTATTATACCATAGAATTTCTAATCTCAGGTTTGGTATAATTTAGTCTCAATAAGTATTTCTTGAAAATAATCATTTTTGGTTTTACCCTCTGCTTTATCAACGATGCGAAAACTCACGGGCACACTGAACCCTGTCACATCTTAACCTCTTGATTAACTTATACCCGTAAATTAAACCATACTCCTTCTATCTTCTCAATGCGTAACTCCTATTTTATGCAAATCAGGTTAATCATGCAAATTGCTGGCTCTGATTAAAAACTAAAATATCTTAAAATTCAATTGATTGCCAAATATTCATTTCAACCAATTTAATTTATAACTGATTGAATTTTAAATCTATTGATCTTAAATTTGGCATAACTGCGTCACTCTGAATGAAAGTCGCACCGTGCATAACCTGCTATAATGATCACTATGGCGTTTTACTTAAATCAATCTGATTCACTCGTCATTACCGATGACATTGAGTGGTGCAAACTGTCAGCTCAGATAAAGTTTGAGTTACAGCCGGTTGCCCGTGAATAATGGTCAATAAAATCAATTGATTGAACCATAAAAATCTTGAACTTTGCCTATAAAAACTTGGTAAAAAAAGCGTTTTGGACCCATCGGACTGAATCAATGAAACAGAGTCTCCAACTACGTCTCGGTCAGCAACTGAACATGACCCCTCAATTGCAACAGGCTATTCGGCTCTTGCAGTTGTCCACGCTTGATTTGCAAGTTGAAATACAACAAGCACTTGAATCAAATATTATGTTGGAAGTCGCTGAAGAGGATGAAGATTTTGACCCAGAAACTCCCGTTAATGATAAGTTAGAGTCAGAAACTGAGGCAGCAACAACCGAAAGTGAAGTGTATGAAAATGCGGAATCGGTCGCAAGTGGTGAAGAAAGTGAAGAAATCAATTTAGACGAGCCGGGGAATATGCCACTGGAGTTGTCGGTTGATAGTGAATGGGAAGATGTTTATGATGGTAATTATACCAGTGATTTGCCCGGTGGCGATTTCAATACCCGCGATTTTACTCCGCAAAACAGTGCTGTAGAAACTTTACAAGATCATTTATTATGGCAATTAGAACTGACTCCGTTGAGCGATACCGATAAATTAATTGCTCGTTCGTTGATCGATGCGATTGATGAGGAGGGTTATTTGCGAGCTAAGTTAGAAGAAATTGTTCAAGGTCTTGAAGTTGAAGTGGATATACGAGAAGTTGAAGTGGTGTTAATGCGAGTGCAACAGTTTGATCCGTCAGGGGTAGGGGCGCGAGATTTGCGAGAATGTCTGTTGTTGCAACTCAAGGAGCTGCCATCCACTGTTCCTATGTGGAAAGAAGCTAACTTATTGATTAGCGAATATTTAAGCGTGCTGGGTGCGAAAGATTATACGCAGTTGTTGAAACGTTTAAAATTAAGTCGGGAACAATTACAGGAAGTTATCGAACTTATCCAATCTTTAAATCCGCGTCCCGGAACAAAAATTGATTCGCATACTGCCAGTTACATTGTTCCTGATGTCTTTGTCAAGAAAATCAAGGGACAGTGGCGCGTTGATTTAAATCCGGAAATCGCGCCCCGCTTGCGAATTAACGGCTACTACATGGGGTTGATTACCCGAGCTAAAAATAAATCTGAAGTGGATAGTTTGAAAAATCATTTGCAGGAAGCCCGTTGGTTTATCAAGAGCTTACGCAGCCGGCATGAAACGTTACTCAAAGTCGCAAGCTGTATTGTTGAAAAACAAAAAGAATTTTTAGATTATGGGGAAGAGGCAATGAAACCGCTGGTGCTGCACGACATTGCCATCGAGTTGGAAATGCACGAATCCACCATTTCACGGGTGACGACGCAGAAATTCATTCATACCCCGCGCGGTATATTTGAGTTAAAATACTTCTTCTCTAGTCATGTCAACACGGATAGCGGCGGCGAATGCTCTTCCACTGCAATTCGTGCCCTGATTAAGAAACTGATTGCAGTAGAAAATTCGGCTAAACCTCTCAGTGACAGTAAGATTGCAGATGTACTTTCTGAACGAGGGATTCAAGTCGCAAGACGTACCGTGGCAAAATATCGTGAGGCAATGGGAATTCCACCCTCGAATGAGCGCAAACTTTTGGCGTGATACCTATTATTTATCAAGGAGTTGACAAATGCAACTTAATCTCAGCGGACACCATATTGATATTACTCCAGCGTTGCGTGATTACGTGACTACCAAATTGTTGGAACGCTTGGAACGGCATTTCGATAACATGACCAATATTCACGTCGTGTTGACCGTCGAGAAAGTGCGGCAAATGGCGGAAGCCACTCTGCATGTCAGTGGTGCGAAATTGTTTGCAGATGCTGCACATGAGGATATGTACGCCGCGATTGACATGTTGGCGGATAAATTGGACAAACAAGTGAAGAAACACAAGGAAAAAATGAAAGATCACCATCAAGCCGAAGGTGGTATTAAAACCCATTTAGAATAGCATCGCATGAGAATCTGTCGTGTTATTACTGATGACAACGCTGAAACTATAAAATTTACAATAAAAATAGCAGCTTAGACAGATTCTGGTGGCTAGATCATTTAAACCTGATAGGTTTCCGAAACCTGTCAGGTTTAGAAAAATCAATCAATTAGAAAAAGTTGAGCATGGCATAACCGTCCGAACTGTTGTTTCAAGAACCGATAGACTAAATACTTCGCAACACCACTTCGACAACCTGTTGTAATGCGTGGGGAGTAGCGGCTTGTCGCGCGGCGTGAGACATCGCAGCTAATTTCTCAGGATTTCCCAATTCATTGATTAAACTGCTTAATTTCTCCACAGATAATTCAGGTTGGGGCAGTAAAATGGCTGCCTGATTATCTGACAAAAAACGGGCGTTATGAGTTTGATGATCATCAACTGCGTGTGGAAAAGGGATCAAAATGCTGGCAACACCCGCCTGCGCCAACTCACTGATTGTTAAAGCTCCCGCTCGACATATCACCAAATCTGCCCATGAATAGGCGGCTGCCATATCTTCAATAAATTCAGTAACTTTCGCTGAAAAAGAGGCGGTAGCGTAGGCTTGTTGCGTGATTGCCAGTTGCGTGCGTCCCGTTTGATGAATGACCTCAATTTTGGCTTGAACTTGTTGCAAGGCAGGGGGAACAATTTCATTCAATGCCTGCGCGCCCAAACTGCCCCCAACCACTAAAATATGTAACGTATTGTTGCTCATCAAATTTTTAGGCTGATCTCGAACTGCCATGATGGCGGCGCGCAGCGGATTGCCGGTGTGGATCGCGTGATAGGAATCAGGAAAAGTGTGGGGAAAGGCTTGCATCACTTGGCGCGCCAACCGCGCTAACCACCGATTGGTCAATCCAGAAATCGCGTTTTGTTCGTGAATTAACAATGGGATACGGGCTAACCACGCGGCAATGCCACCGGGCCCACTCACAAACCCTCCCATTCCCACAACTGCCACCGGACGAATTTGACGCAACACTCGCCATGATTGCCAAATCGCACGACCAATTTTGAACGGCGCGGTGAGCAATCGCAATACGCCCTTACCTCGCAATCCTTTGATATTAATATAATAAATGTCTATCCCAGCTTGTGGCACAACACGGGCTTCTAATCCGTGTGGCGTACCTAACCAACAGATTTTAAAGCCTTGTTGCTGCAATGCTTGGGCAATGGCGAGGGCGGGAAAAACGTGTCCACCGGTTCCACCTGCCATGAGTAAAATAACTGGTTTGGGTTTCATATTGAAATTGCTTGAAAATAGTAGAAATCGGAATAGCAAAGATTAAACAACACATTGAAAGATAAGCTAATTTTTCTTTTTAAGTTCAGATAAATAAATTCCGATTACTTTATACGCAATGGTTCAGACACTTTTTAGCAATCGGTTTTAAAATCAATAAATTATAAATATCTGCTTGATTTTTAATCAACTGAAACTTAAAGCGAAATTTTAAAACTGTCGGAATTGTTGATAATGCTTTCTGAAATATTAATAAGTTTATTATCGCAATATATTGAAATTATTGAAATAAAATGATATGCACTGACTTTGGAAACTTTACTACAAACGCGCTAAAACTTCTTCAGACAATTGAGTCGTTGCCATCACAGTTTGCTCGTCTAAGCCCATTTGTAACAAACGTTTAGCCACTTCTTCCATTGCTTGTTGCCTACCTTGCTCTAATCCCTGTTGTAGTCCTTCTTGTAGTCCTTGTTGTAGTCCTTCTTGTAGTCCTTCTTGTAGTCCTTGTTTTCTAGCCAATTGAGAAGCCCCCTTCTGAAGGCGAATGAAATCTTGACGTTTGTCTTGCGCTTCTAATTCAGCTTGACTGAGGGCAGCCGTATTCGCAATATCAAATGCTTCCACAATGGCTTGATCAATTTGCAATGTAAGTGGAATATACGCCAAATCACCCGTATTTTTCACAAAATAAATCCATTTATCCATTAAAGTTTCTAATTCTGCTTCAGATTTAGTAAATTTAGGTAGCTCAATAAATACCAATTCAATATCGTTAGAATAATGAATAAGATGTTGTTTTTCAAGTAATTTAAAGTGGCTGATTACTTTATCGAATTCTTGGAACATCACAAAATCAGTCAATGTCAACGCAATGATAGGATTCAATAAGGTATAATTATCCCCTTTAACTAATTGTGTTGAATAGGATTTTGCGGCATTGTATAAAATTCGCTTTTCAAATCCTTCAACATTTAGCACTTGCATTTCGATAATCACTTGGGTCCGGTTCGACAAGGTAGCTTTAACATCAACATAGCTGTCCTTCATGCCCTGAATCAGGGGAATTTGATACGGATCAACAATGGTCAAATCAGTGATCACTTCCCCGTTAAAATCAAGTAACGCATTGAGAAAACTCAGTAAAATCGGTTTAGAATTCTCGCTGCCGAAAACTTTCTTAAACGCATAATCAGTTTTGACTTCTAAAAATCGCATGGTTCTGTCCTTAAGTAGATGAATTATCAATGGAATGGGTGAAATTAGGTGTCGTCATGGGAGTTCTCCTTAAATTTGGTTATAACTACGGTTAATCTTGGGATTTACGAACTGCGAGAGACTTTCTAAGGTCTTGTTTCTCTTTCATTCGTTGTCCGGTTTTGGATTTTAAATGCACGCCGCCCTTACGCAACAAGGGAGAAGCCGCGGCGAGATTTTTAACTTTCTTCATGGTCATACCTCAGTGGGTCACAAAATGGTTTTTTCCCCGTTAAAATAAAACAGTAGTCGCAATCACCCGCGCAAAAATGTAACGAACTTTGTATCCAGTCGCTGCACT
>Ga0316607_1000683_pt1 | contig 11528 bp, 10 predicted proteins | sample MIS2016062E_MG_FD_207674 | JGI IMG/M metagenome (GOLD analysis project Ga0316607, IMG submission 207674) | Microbial mat bacterial communities from Middle Island sinkhole, Lake Huron, Michigan, United States - MIS.2016.062E | ecosystem: Environmental > Aquatic > Freshwater > Lake > Sediment...
ACGGTGGCGATGATCGTGGCGCTCAGCGGGTTTGGGCTGATGTTTGCCGGATTGCGCTGGCGGAGCCGGTTGGCCCGTGATCCGGTAGCACGGTCATGGCAACGGTTTTGCGCCCGGCTGGCCCGGCGCGGCCTGGCGCGTGGCTCGCATGAAGGGCCGCTGGCTTTTGCTGAACGGGTGGCGGAGCAACGCCCGGAATGGGCAGCGCCAGTCCGGGAAATCGGCAAGCTTTACAGCGCGTTGCGTTATGGCCCGGTCGTGCCACCGGCGGCAGTGCGGCGACTGCAACGCTTGACGTGGCGGTTCCGGGCTTGAATCCGCGTAATTGACACCATGCGCGTTAAAGCGCGATCCGCCGGATGTTCAGATTCGCCAAGTCCTTGCGCCCGACGCCCATTTCCCCGGCTATCCGGATGTAGTCCACCGCGTCCGGTTCCAGGCCAAACAGCTTGGCGGCGGCTGCATCCACGGTGACCAAGTCCGTTGAGAGCAATTGCGAGCGGACATTGGCGACATCGGCGGTCGAGATGCCGCGTGGGCCGTGGCGCTGCAAGACGTTATAGGCATCGACCACATTCAGGTCGGGCTTGCGATAAGCCGCAAAGTCGGCAATGCACTGATGCAGATCGCGGGAATGCCACTCACCGCGATCCCAGATGATGCCCATCAGATTTTTCATCGCCACGGTTAATTTGGCACCGCCATGACTTTTCAGCACCGGCACGTTGATCAGGACATCGGATTGCAAAATTAGCTCATGCTCTTTGGTTTCGCGCAATTGCTGGCCTTGGGCAACCGCCACCGTCTGAAAATAACTTTCACTGTGACCCGGTGCCATTTTGCCGCCCGCCTCCTTGACCGCCTGTTCAATGCCGCTGTTGCGGTAACAGTCGCGCCAGCCATCGCAGGTGTGATCAAACACATAAACCTCTTTTGCCCCGGCTTGCAGACAATGCTCGACGATCCGGCGCACCAGTCGGGGATTAGTATTGGCGGCACGTTCCGGCGGGGCATTCCAGCCGATATTGGGTTTGACGACGACGGTCTGGCCCTTTTTGACAAAGCGCCCCATTCCGCCCAGCGCCTCAATGCCGCGATCAAACAGGGCGTCCGGTTCGCCGTTTTTAACCGCGACCAGATCAGGAATAGCCGCTGCGGATTCGGCAGCAGACAGCCGGTCGGCGCGACTGCTTAACGCCAGGCCGGCGGTCACCCCCAGGGTTTGCAGAAAAGTTCGACGGTGCATGGTCATGGCCTCTCATGGCTTGAATGGGCGGGAAGTCGGGTTGTGGACGCCTTTCGGCTTAGAACCGGAATCGGCGCAGAATCGTCAGTGACGACAACGCCCCGACCCTAGTGTTTAGGAGACGCAGGCGATGATCGTTAGGGTCAGTTAGCATCAACGCTGGGGGTTTGACCAGGACGGGCTGCTGGCGGCGGAATAACCCCGGCTGGCGACCAGTTCAGCGACCGTAGACCATGCCCGGCGCTAGAACAGAAATGCTCAATACTCTGTATGATCCGCCCGGTTTTTTGAAACACCAAAACGGTCTGCATCATTGATTTTTGAGGAACACCGATGACCTTTTTTGACTTTGCGTTTGTTCCAGCACGATGGGTAGCGCGCTGCCTGTTGCTGGCCTTGCTGTTCGCTATTGGCTTGGGATCACTGCCAGCCCTTGCATCCACCGGCCATGTCAGCGAGGCCAATCTCGTTCTGCCCGATCTGGCTGATGCTTCGCTGGTCGCGTTTTTCGGCGGAGTGTCCGGCTCAACCCTGCTTTCCTACGGACTTCTGGTCTGTTTCGGCGGCCTGATCTTCGGTGGCATCGTCTACTACCAGATTCTCCGCCTGCCGGTCCACCGCTCGATGGCCGAAGTCAGCGAACTGATCTACGAGACCTGCAAGACCTACATGATCACGCAGGGCAAGTTCCTGCTGATTCTGGAAGCGTTCACCGCAGTGATCATGATCGGTTACTTCTACTTTGTTCAACAGCTCGCGGTGTCCGACGTGGGGTTGATCCTGGCCTTTTCGCTGGTTGGCATTGCCGGTTCCTACCTGGTGGCCTGGTTCGGCATTCGCATCAATACCCTGGCTAACAGCCGCACCGCGTTCGCCGCGCTCACCGCCAAGCCCTTTCCGGTCTACGCCATTCCAATCAAGTCGGGAATCGCCATCGGCATGTTGTTGATCTCGACCGAGTTGCTGATCATGCTCGGCATCATGCTGTATGTACCGCCAGCGTTGGCCGGCAAGTGCTTCATCGGTTTCGCCATCGGTGAATCGTTGGGCGCTGCGGCGTTGCGGATTGCCGGCGGCATCTTCACCAAGATCGCTGACATCGGCTCCGACTTGATGAAGATCGAATTTGGCATCCAGGAAGACGATGCGCGTAACCCCGGCGTCATCGCTGACTGCGCTGGCGACAATGCCGGCGACTCGGTCGGCCCGACGGCAGACGGTTTCGAGACCTACGGCGTCACTGGCGTCGCGCTGATCAGCTTCATCATGCTGGCAGTGCCAGAACCGGCGGTGCAAGTCCAGTTGCTGGTCTGGCTGTTTGTCATGCGGGTCATGATGATCATCGCTTCGGGGATCTCGTACTTCGGCAATAGCGTACTCGCCGAGCGGCAGTACGGGACAAAAGCACGCTTCGACTTTGAAGCGCCGCTGACTTCGCTGGTCTGGATCACCTCGGGCGTGTCGTTGATCCTCACCTTCATCGTCTCCTACCTGCTAATTGGCAATTTCGCGGTCGCCGGTAAGACCTACGGCAACCTGTGGTGGCAGCTTTCGCTGATCATCACCCTGGGTACGCTGGCAGGTGCGATCATTCCCGAAGTGGTCAAGGTCTTCACCTCGACCAAGTCCAAGCATGTCCGCGAAGTAGTGACAGCATCCAAGGCGGGCGGTGCCAGTCTTAACATTCTGTCCGGGATCGTCGCTGGCTACTTCTCGGCATTCTGGATCGGGGTGATCATCGTCGCGCTGATGGCCGGAGCCTACCTGCTGTCGCAGTTCGACCTGACGGCGGTCATCAATCCCGATGTCGCCAAGGCGGCGATGATGGCGGCGGTGTTCTCGTTCGGGCTGGTCGCGTTCGGCTTTCTGGGCATGGGTCCGGTGACGATTGCCGTTGATAGTTACGGCCCGGTCACTGATAACGCGCAGTCGGTGTATGAGCTGTCGACCATCGAACAGATCCCCGGTATTGAGGCGGAGGTGAAACGGGATTTCGGCTTCGATTTGAACTTCCGCACCGCGAAGTTCCTGCTTGAAGAAAACGACGGAGCGGGTAATACCTTCAAGGCCACCGCCAAGCCGGTACTGATCGGCACCGCCGTGGTCGGCGCCACTACGATGGTTTTCTCCATCGTCATGTTGCTCACTGCCGGCCTCACCGAGAACCTGGACAAGCTGTCATTGCTGCATCCGCCCTTTCTGCTGGGCCTGGTCGCTGGCGGCGCGACGATCTTCTGGTTCTCCGGTGCCAGCACCCAGGCGGTCTCGACCGGCGCTTACCGCGCGGTGGAATTCATCAGCACCCACATCCGGCTGGATGAGGTCGTGAAGGCATCGCAGCGGGACAGCAAAAAGGTGGTCGAGATCTGCACGATCTACGCCCAGAAAGGCATGTTCAATATCTTTCTGGCGGTCTTCTTCGGCACCCTGGCCTGCGCGTTTATCGAGCCGTTCTTCTTCATTGGCTACCTGATCTCGCTGGCGATCATCGGTCTTTACCAAGCGGTGTTCATGGCCAATGCCGGCGGCGCGTGGGACAACGCCAAGAAGATCGTTGAAACCGAAATGCACGCCAAGGGAACCGATCTGCATAACGCCTCGGTAGTCGGCGACACCGTCGGCGATCCCTTCAAGGACACCGCCTCGGTGGCAATGAATCCGATCATCAAGTTCACCACGCTGTTTGGCCTGCTGGCGGTCGAGATGGCGGTGGGCTTGCAGGCCCAGGGGTACTCGGCGGTAGTGTTGCTGCTGGCTGCGGTATTCCTTGCCGTCAATCTGGTTTTTGTGTTCCGCAGTTTCTACGGGATGCGAATCGTCGCCAAGCCGGAAAGTCAGTAGCGGCTGGTAGTCACTGGAGCCGTGGCGCGACTATGATCACGGAGAGGCGGAGACCCGCGCTCTCCTCCCAGCCGCGACCCTGCGGGCAGATCCCGAATCATTCGACTCTTTAAAGAGGGCCTATCACCATGTCCATCCATCTCTATTTCTCGTTAATCCCGGAAGCACTGATCGCCTCGATGTTGCCGCCTGAGGAGTTCGGGCAGTACTACGCAACGGGGCACAAGTTCAAGTCGAAGGGCCAGGCCATTTTCTTCGAGGTCGATCCCGCTTACCGACACGAATACTTCGACATCGATGGCTGTTTCGCCCGCTGTGTGGCCAAGCCGAATGGCGCACCCAAGAACTCCATCTACGTCTCGATGTACCGCGTAACGGAACATCTCACGGTGAGCGCGTTGGGCAAGCTGTACCTGACCACGGCGATGGGCGCGACGCTCGGCCTGAGCCGCGCCAGCGAATTGCCGAAGGTCAATCCGGAACTGCACATGTACCAGGACCTCGCGCCGATCAACAGTCTGGTGGTGAGTATGCTTGACCCGGCGGCCTACTATGCCGACGTGACTATCAAGCCCTCCAAGTCGTTTCGGTTTCCCGGAATGTGCTTTGTCGAACTCGGATTAGGCCCGCTGGCCCGCGATCCGGAGAACGGTCAGGAGGGCGATCTGCCGTATTCGTTTATCCAGCACCTGCGCGAAGCGTTGCTGGAAGTGGGGCCGGGCGCAAAGCAGAACAAGCTGGTCCATCGGGTGCATTCACTCGAATTCCCGTTTCGGATGGTCAAGAACGGCTTTTTTGCCGGCATTGGCAACGAACTCGTCTACTACCCGATGCTCTCTCAGGCGGTACTCAAAAAGGATTACAGCAACTGGTGGCGTTCAGCCAATCTGTAGAGGAGGTGCTGCTGACCGGCTGCCGAAAGCTACGAATGGCATTAAGCTGTTCGTAACCCTTTGATGATTTTATTTATTATTACTCGACTAGCGTTATAACCGAACGGCGGCTTGGTCCGCCGTCTTTTTTCCTTTCCAGAGCATGTCGATGACTCATCACGCCAAGCCATATTCCGCCGCCTGCGAACAGAACAAGGAACCCATTCTGGCGGTCTTGCGGGAGGTTTTTACCGAACCCGGCCTGATTCTGGAGATTGGTGCCGGGACCGGACAACACGCGGTTCACTTCGCGCGGGCTTTGCCGCATCTGAACTGGCAACCGACCGATCAAGCCGAGTATTTGCCCGGCATCTACCAATGGATCACCGAGGCCGGTTTGCCCAACCTGCATCAGCCGCTGGCGCTGGACGTACTTAGCGAACCGTGGCCGGTCACTCAGGTGGCGGGGGTCTTTTCCGCCAATACCACCCACATCATGGGTTGGCCGGCGGTGGAAGGGTTGTTCCGGGGCGTCGGACACGTTCTGAAAGCAGGCGGGGCATTCTGCCTGTACGGGCCATTCAATTACGAAGGTCGCTACACCAGCGCCAGTAATGCCGAATTTGACGTCTGGCTGAAACAGCGTGACCCGGCCAGCGGGATTCGGGATTTTGCCGATCTCGACCGGCTGGCGCGGGATTGCGGATTGCACCTGCGACAGGATTACCCGATGCCGGTCAACAACCGCACGCTGGTCTGGGTGCGGGATTGAGAGGACGGACGAAGAATGCTCAGGTCAGGATGGCCTGACGAACCGGGCGGGTAATTGATCCAGTTGGCTGACCGTCAAATCCGGCTCAACATCCCACGGATCGAACACGGCGTCGGGCTGGCGCTTGACCCAGACCGCCCGCAACCCGGCCGCTTTGGCTCCGATCACATCCCAGGCGTTGCTGGAGACCAGCCAGGTTTCTCCCGGCGTCCGCCCGGTGCGTTGCGCCAGATAGGCGTACACCGCCGGGTCGGGCTTGAAGGTGCGAAGGTCATCCACGCTGACCACATCTTCCAGCGACGCCAGGACGCCAGCGTTGCTTAACAGCGCCCGGATGCTGGCCTCGACCCCATTAGTAAAGGCCACCAGCCGATGACCTTGTGCCTTGATTGCAGCCAGGCTGGCGACGACTTCCGGGAAGGTGGGCAGATAGAGATACGCCTCGAGCAGGCGATCATGATCCGATTCCGGCAACTGGCAGCCGAGCGCCTGCTGGGTATAACGCAGCGCCTGGCGGGTGCAGACATCGAAATCGGCATAGCGCCGCATCAGGCCGCGCCGGAACGAAAATTCCAGTTGCTTGATGCGCCACAGGTTGGCAAATGCCACAGCATGTTCGCCGACCAGCGCCTGTAGCGGTTCAGCCAGCGCCAGCGGATCGACCAAGGTGCCGTAGACATCAAAGCCCAAGGTATACATCGGGGGTTCCATACGTCCTACTCCATCGTTATTCGGATTTAACCGTCAAGGGCAACCTGGCCCGCCAAACTGCCACGGCCACCAGTAACCAGGCCGCGATAAACGCCAAGCCACCGACTGGGGTGATTCCGCCCAACCAGCGAACCCCGCTGAAACTAAGGATATACAGACTCCCGCAAAACAGGATCAAGCCGACGGTCATCAGGCCACCCGCCCAGCGTAACAGCACCATTGCTGGCAGATGCAGAACGAGCAGACCGACGGCCAACAGGCCCAAGGCCTGGTAGAAATGATAGTGTACGGCGGTTTCGTACACGGCCAGCGCCTCCGGGGTCAGCGCCTGCTTCAGGACGTGCGCCCCGAATGCGCCCATCACCACTGCCAGCGCCAGCGCCAAACTGCCCAAACCCAGAAAAATCCTGGCCCAGACCGACATAATTTTTCCTCGATGTCCTGATTTTTGGATGACTGCCCTGCTGAACCATGCGTAACCATTCAGTCCCCCCTTTAGTAAAGGGGGGTTAGGGGGGATTTGGACCCTGCCGCCCCTGCTAAATCCCCCCGGCCCCCCTTTTTCAAAGGGGGGAGGTGAACGCTTACAACCATGCAGGTCATCCGCATCCGGTTTGACTAGGATACCGGGTGCCGGACGGGCAAGCGTTCAGTCCGCTCTCCCCTATCAAGGGGGAGCGGGTGAGGGGGCTAGTCGTTGAATCCACCACCCTCACTCCTAACCCATCTCCCGCGAGCGGGCGCGGGAGGTGAACCATTGCACCCCTATTGCACCCCTTTTTCTGTCAAAAAAGCAGCACATTTTTGATCTGAAAATCGAATATGATTAGCCAGCCAATCGGATAACAGCTTGATAATTTTCATCGTAAATAACCAATCATTGTGCTGATGATTCAGTAGTTTATATTGCAAGTTATTTAATTCATCAATGAAATAGTCATGCAGTTTTTTATGACTCAAATAATCCGGATAATCACTTTCAACTAGTAACTTCTCTTCATCCATAAAATGGGTTTTGGTATAGTCAATCATCCCGTTCAAGGTTTGATAGGCAATATCGCTGTCTTTGCCTTGTTGCAGGTTTTCATGCAAGGTATTCATCAATCTGATCCATTGTTGATGCTGGCTATCCATAGACTCAATACCGGTTGCCAGGCGTTCGTTCCAGACTAACAAGGGCATAACCAAATCCTCACGGGATGTTTAACGTCATTCAGTGCCGGAAAAATTATCCAGGCGGTTGCTTGCCGGGCGGCAGAACAACCAGCACGCTGCCGAGATCGGCAGCGGTTGGCAGGGAGTGCGTGCTATGCCGGATGTTGCAAATACTCACGTCGCGCCGGTCAATCGCTGCTGGGCTTCGCGGTATTTGGCAACCGTCCGCTCAACGATAACTAGCGGCAATTCCGGTCCCGGTGGTTGCTTGTTCCAGTCCAGCGTTTCCAGATAATCGCGCACGAACTGTTTGTCGAAACTGGGTGGATTAACACCGGGCTGGTATTGATCCGCCGGCCAGAACCGCGAGGAATCCGGGGTCAGTGCTTCGTCCATCAGCACCAGTTGTCCCTGTTCATCCAACCCGAACTCGAACTTGGTGTCAGCAATGATGATGCCCCGCGTCAAGGCATAATCAGCCGCCTCCCGGTACAGGCGCAGACTGATCGCCCGCACTTGTTCGGCCAATTGCCCGCCAATGTGTTCGGCAATGGCGGCAAAACTGACGTTCTCATCGTGACTACCCAGCGCCGCCTTGGTTGAGGGGGTAAAGATCGGCTCCGGCAACTGCTCGGCCAACCGTAATCCCGCTGGCAGGCGAATCCCGCACACCGCGCCCGACTGCTGATAGTCCTTCCAGCCGGAGCCGATGAGGTAACCGCGCACAATGGCCTCGACCGGTAACCCCTTCAGCCGCCGTGCCACCACTGCTCGATCCGCCACCCGACCCCGTTCGGCCGGATCGGGCAGCACCTGGGCCAAGGTGAGTTCTGCCCGTTGCTGGTGATTGGCGATCAAGTGGCGACTGCGGGCGAACCAGAAACTGGAAACCGCCGTCAGCACTGCGCCCTTGCCGGGAATCGGCGTGGGCAGAATCACGTCAAAGGCGGATAGCCGGTCGCTGGCGACCATCAGCAGATGCTGGTCGCCCACGGCGTACAGATCGCGGACCTTGCCGCGATAAATCAGCGGCAGACTGGTAATTTCTGGCGGGGCGAGCAGGGTCATCAGCGGCTCGTTTCGGCACAGTGGATCACAACATGCTCAACTGCGAATTGATCGCTGCACTGAGCCGCTGCACCCAGCCGGTGTAATTATTGTGGATGCTGGAGCCGCTATAGTTCATGTTGACGCTATCCCGGTAAAGGATGCTGTAAGTGCGCCGGTCATAAGGAATCTCGACCTGCACCATGTGATTGCGGACATTCAGCGTAGCGATGATCAGGCCGGGCTGTACATCCTCCATCTGCCAGCCCACTGATGATCCCGCCTGTAAAATGGCGTTTCGCACTTCCTTGGTTGAATAGTTGCGGGTACTGGTCACAACCGGCGCATCGGTCACGGTATAGATCATCCCACCGCTGCGGCACCCTATCATCGTCAGGGCAACAAGGGTGACGACGGCGGCAAAGGTCTTGAGCTTCATGATTGTTATGATTCCCTGGGTAACGTGTTGAAAGTCTTGGTCGGGAAATTATGAGCAGGGTACCCGCGGTAAAATCAAGTCATCGACCGAAATTTTCCGGTTTCGGCCAACATCGCTAGGCCATCTCAAAATATGCCGGAATCTTCATTGATCCATGCCGCTACCGGACATCACCGGGCGATCCGCTGCGGGCTGACCGTGATCGCGCTGTTGAGTCTGGTTTGGCTGGCGCTGGATCGCCAACCACCGCCGATGCTGGATCGGGTTGGGCAAACCTCGGTGCTGGTACTGGATGGTCAGGATCAGATGCTGCGCGGCTTCACCACGACTCAGGGAACCTGGCGACTCCCGGCGCAGATCACCGACGTTGATCCGCTCTATCTGCGGATGTTGCTGGCCTATGAAGACCAGCGCTTTCCATTTCACCCCGGCGTTGATCCGCTGGCGGTAGTGCGGGCGGTTGGGCAATGGCTGACCCACGGCCGGATTATATCCGGCGCTTCGACCTTGACCATGCAGACCGCCCGATTGCTGGAGCCGCATCCGCGTACTCTGGCTGGCAAGTTCGGCGAAATGCGCCGCGCCGTGCAACTGGAGCGGCGCTATCGCAAAGACGACATTCTCGGTTTTTATCTGACCCTCGCGCCCTATGGCGGCAATCTGGAAGGGGTGCGGATGGCGGCGCTGGCCTGGTTCGGCAAGGAGCCGGTTCGACTGACCGTAGCAGAGGCGGCGTTGCTGGTGGCATTGCCGCAGTCGCCGTCGCGGCTGCGCCCGGATCGCTTTCCCGACCGGGCGCGGCAGGCGCGTGACAAGGTCCTGCAACGCATGGGTCAACTTGGGGTGCTGACTGCACAACAGATCGCAGAAGCCGGTCAGGAACCGCTGCCGCAGCAGCGCCGGCCATTGCCGTTCATCGCGCCGCATCTGGCCGACCGCCTGCGCGTGGCCTATCCCGCCACCACCCAGCATCAAACCTTTATTGACCGGGGTTTACAGCAGAACCTGGAAACCCTGGCCCGCCAACAGCACAGCGCATCGGAACCGTATCGCAGCATGGCGGTGCTGGTGGTCGCCCACCGGGAGCGGCGGGTGTTGGCCTATATCGGTGCCGGTGATTTTTTCGACGCACGCCGCACCGGGCAGGTGGACATGGTTCGGGCGATCCGCTCACCGGGATCGACGCTCAAGCCGCTGATTTATGGACTCGGTTTCGATGATCTGCGGATTCATCCCGAAACCCTCATTGACGACGCCCCCACCCGTTTTGGCAGCTACCGCCCGACCAATTTTCACCACACTTATGCAGGACAATTGACGGTGCGCGAGGCGTTGCAACACTCGTTGAACATCCCGGCGGTAGCGGTGCTGGAACAGGTTGGGCCGGATCGGGTGGCGACCCGACTACGTGAAGCTGGCTTACCCCTGCACTGGAGCGCCGCCCATCCGCAACCCGGTTTGCCGCTGGTGCTGGGCGGGGTGGGGATGACTTTGGAGGAATTAACGACCCTGTATGTCGGACTGGCGAACGGCGGCGAGATTGCGCCGCTGCGGTTCGGCCCCGCCGATCCGGATCCACCGGGCCGACCCTTGCTGACCGAGGTTGCCTGCTGGTATCTGGCCGACATTCTTGGCAACGCGCCGCTGCCCCCGAACGTCCTGACGCCGAGCAGCGCGGCCCGATCACGAACCATCGCCTATAAAACCGGCACCTCTTACGGATTCCGTGATGCCTGGGCGCTGGGTTTTGATCCGAATTACACCGTCGGTGTCTGGGTGGGCCGGCCGGACGGTTCGCCTAGTCCCGGTCACTATGGCCGCAACACGGCAGCCCCGTTGCTGTTTCGGATTTTCGACCTGCTGCCGGAAGCGACCACTGGCCTTGTTGCGGTGCCGGACGGGGTGTTGCGGGTCAGCCGTGAGCAGTTGCCGGAACGGTTACGCTCTTTCCGCACCCGGCCGGCCCCGGACATCACTGGTGCGCCAGCGTTGAGCATTACCTTCCCGATCACCGGTTCGACGGTGGAACTGCCGGGTCAAAACGGTCAGTGGGCAGCATTGCCCTTGGCGGCAAAAGGGGGAATTAAGCCGTTGCGCTGGCTGGTGAATGGCCAGCCGTTGACCGCGACTGCCGGGCGACAAACCGCTTTTTGGCCACCGGATGGCGAAGGACTGGCCCGGATCACCGTGCTGGATCAGTCCGGGCAGAGCGCCACCGCCCAAGTGTGGATCAGCCGGAGCCGATAGGCGACTGAATCGGTAGCGGCGATCCGGCAACCGTTTCCCCGGACAAGGAAAAAGCCCAGCATTTCTGCAAGGCTTGGTTTAATTTGAAGCTGGCGAAGGGAATCGAACCCCCGACCCACTGCTTACAAGGCAGTTGCTCTACCGACTGAGCTACGCCAGCACAGGTTGGAATGATTAAAGCCCATCAGGATTGCAACC